>OGQW01002081.1_pt1 | contig 10624 bp, 3 predicted proteins | sample 1553301 | NCBI WGS metagenome assembly OGQW01 (sample SAMEA2579974, study PRJEB22360) | human gut metagenome
TTAAGTTTAGATGTAGGAATAGCTGGACTAATAGCGTTTTTAATAACATTAATATTATCAATTATTTGAGCTGCAAGATTAGGAAGTCCTTTAGCGTGTAATCTATTATTAATATGTTTTATTGCTATCTTTAAACCTTTAATAGCTCCGCTTTTAATAAGATCTTTATTATAACCTTCTAATTCAAGTTTATCTTCTATTTGAGAAAGAAGAGTTTTAGCATTATCATTATTAAAATTTTCTCCATCAAGGCCCTTATATAAATCTTTATTATTTCTATACATCTGAAGAGCAAACAAAGAAGCACTTGATGTAACATCAGTTTCTCCTAATTCATCATTACTTGGAATATTTATAGCTTCTCTAATTCTAATAGCATCTTGTAAAGCTAATGCTTCAGCTGGATTTTGTTCTTCCTCAAAACCTACTACTGTTCTATCTTCAATTAAATCAGGAATAATAGAATTAGTACTTTCGGTTGGAGCTTTTACCTGTTCCCCCGTAGAGGAAGGCTTACCTGTGACTTTTTGTGCATCATTAATAATTTTAGTAGTTTCATTATTATTATCAATAATTTCTTTTTCAGTTGGAATAGGATGTTTTTCTAATATTTCTTCTCGTTCTTTATTAACAGTTTCATTATCATTATTATTATTTTTTATAGATTCTATTTTGTTAATAGCTTCATCTCTTACTTCTTTGAGTAAATAATAATATTCAAGATCGTTACTTGCTCCAAGATTTAAAAGTTCAATATCTTTTTCTAATTCAGGTACTTGCTTAGCAAGAATATCATTAAATGCTTTAGTAGGATCGACTGAAGTTTCTATATAATGTCCTATATTAGTAAAAGCATCATTGAGTGCTTTAGAAACAGTTTGATCTACTACTCTATTAATTTGATTATATCTATCTTGTAATTGTTGTTTAGTAGTAGGAATAGAATTACGAATATCATCAGTTTGATACAATAAAACTGTTTTATTTCCTATAAATTTAGAAATAGCGTCAGGCACATTTGAAAAATCGTTATTATAATAATCATTATCTACATTATCTAATAACCAATCTCCATCAGCATTTATAATAATATTTCCAGAGTCTTTAGTTTTTAATTCTGCAACAATAGTATTTTTATTTAATCTATCAACAATATTTTGTTTCTTTTCTTTTAATTCTTTTATTAATTGATTCTTTACAATATCATCAGTATCTTTAAGTTTATATATATCATCAATACGTTTATTAATTTCAACTAATTGTTGTATTCCAAATTGATATTCATCAATAGCTTCATATCTATTAAATTCTCCATTAGGATCTAATTTAGTAATATCTGTATCTATTCTATTAATAGCTTGATTAATTAAATCTAAATTAAAATATTTTTTAACATTTTCTCTTGCAATATTTCTAATTATTTGATCGTTATCTCCATCAATAGAATGAATTCCTTTATATATTTCATTTTGATATAATTCAATAGTATTGTTCATTCTATTAACTAACTCTTGAGTAAAATTAGTTTTATTTTTAGCAATATTTATATTAGCCGCATCAAAAAATTTATTAAATTCTGGATTAGTAATATATTCTTGTAATAATTCAATATTTCCTGCATCAGCTGCATTTAATACCATATCTACTACAAATTCATTTGCTAATCTATCATATATAATATCAGCTTCATCCTGAGTTATATTTTCATAATCAGAAATAGTTCCATTTTCCTTAATAGGCTTAAATGGATTTTTTCCTTCATCGAGTAAAGATAATTGCTCAAGATAATCATTAATTTTAGCTCTACGACCAAGAATTTCAGCTTCTCTAATCTTTTCAAAAGTTAATTGACTACGATTATAATCTTCAGGGGACATGCGTTTTTTATTAATTTTTCCCTGAATTTTATTTTGAAGATTCCCTAAACCTCTACCAGCAGCTTGAAAACCTACCCCTCCAAGATAACCCCAAACAGCTTGCTCCCATATTTTAGGATCAGATAAATAAGAACTTAAATCTCTTGGTCTATAAGTAGGATCAAATATAAGTTCTGCAACTTCTTTTCCTTTTTCAGTTTGAACACCTTGATAACCTTCTTCAAAACTTTCAGATAAATTTTCTGCAAGAAAAGTAGAATTGCCTTGTAATAATCTTTTAATTAAAGATTGTTGTTCAATATCTATATTAGCTGCATCGGCATTTAATTTGTTAGCAGCTTGTTTATTTATATATTTTAATTTAGCTGTGGGTTTAAGTTTAAAAGCTCCTTTCCATAAACTACTAATAGCTTTAAATTGAACAACATCCATTAATAACATAGCATAATCATTAACAAATGTTTCTCCAGCAGAATCACTTGCAATTTTTTTAGCTATTTCATCATTACTTAAACCAACAAATTCAGGATTATTTTTAAAAAATTCTTCTCTTTGTATATCATTAAAATTTTGCAATCTTTCTATGGAAGTATCATAAATATCTTTATAAACTTCTCTGGCTTCCATATAATTTTCCATAGTTCTACTTAATACAGCTGTTGCACCAAGATCTAAAGCAGTATTTATACTTTTAGCAGTTCTTGCAGGATTAGAAGTTAAATGACTTTTTTCAGCGATCTTACCTATACCATAAATTCCTTTATTATATAATTTTTTAACAGTTTTGGTTCCTTTACCTATTTTTCCAAGAGCTTTAATTCCTTTCATGATACCCGTAGATGGAATAAGCATAGATAGTGTAGATGCAACAGTAATAGCATCATTAGCCCACCATCCAAAATCTCCAATATCAAATGATTTTCCAGGATTTTCTTGATATATAGCAAATCGTTCTCTAATAGAATCTTGAGCTTTTTCAAGTGCCGTACTTACAGCATTAGTATAATCATTATAACCGTCATTAACTATAAGATTATAAACAGAATCATACATATTAGAAAATCCAGAAAGCGTTCCAAGAATAAATTCGTTTGCAACAGCTTGTGTAACAGCGCGACCTGTTTGTTCAATCCAACTTTGATTTTTAGCTCTTTGTTTTTCAGCTTCTTCTCTTGTAGTATAAGCATTTAAATAAACATCATAATCAGCAAAATTTTCATAATCTTCTTTACTAACAGAAAATCGAGGGAGATTCTCAATTTGTTTATTAACAGCTGAAAAACCATAAGGATCTTGAAAAGGAGAAGGTTTATTATCAGTATTTCCGAAACCAGAAAAAGGAGAAGGTTTATTACCCTCTCCTTTCATTATTCTATTCATTTCTTCACGTGTAAGTTTCATAATTTTTTTATATACTCATTAGTAAATATCATTGCTGTTTCTGGATCAAAACCTTTAATTATAAGAGAATTGTAATAAGCCTGATCTATTGCTTTTTTATCATTTTCTGTATATTCACCATTGCGTACTTTATCTTCTACAACACTCCACAATGCAAGTTTTTCAACATCTTGAAGAGAAATATCTTCTTTTATAGTTCTTAAATCTTCATCTTGTAATATAAATTTACCTGTATGTTTATCTTTAACAACAATATCTGTACCATATGGAGTATCATAAGAAAACGCTTGATAAGCGTATGTAACATTATCTAATAATAGTTTTGCTTGAGTGCTTATACTATTATTAACAGCATCAATAGATGGATCATTTAGTCCTTCTTTTAATATATATTCTTTAACATCACTGTCATCTGTAACAGTAGTTTTAATTTTCCATCCCATAGTAGGAACATATGTTAATTGATGCTTTATATTACTATCCTTATAAGTTGGAATTTTAATACGAGCATCTTCTATTTCGTCAGAAGTCATATCTCTTAATGTTCCATTTTTATCAACTACTAAATAATCACCTGAAATCATAAGTTGAGGATTAGCTTTAAATATATTAGTATATCTTTTTACAATATCATCTCTACGATCTTTTTCAAGTTTAGCATCAGCAGGATTACTAATAGTTTGATATAATTGATCTCTCATATAATGTTCAGGATTTGTATGAGAAGAAACTGAAGTATCAACAACAACTTCATCACCAACTGGAAGAATATCTTCTTGTAATTTATTAGCTTGTTTTATTATATCAGTATAAAGATAATCAACTTGAGATATAAGTAATTCTCTATTTGGATTATTAAAATGAACTTCAAGAGGGACAATATTTCCATTTTCGTCTACTCGTCTAATTGAAGTATATTTTTCTCTTCTTAATCCTCCTCCAAAAACTCTACTATCTAAATTTGTAGCTTTTGCAGCTTGAACAAATTTATAAGTTCCATCTTTATGATCTGAAGAAAGAACTAATCTTATATCTCCATTTTCAGTATTATATTGTTTAATTTCATAAGTATCCCATAAATCTCCAATATTTCGTTTAAAAGTATCTAAATCTCTTTGATTTTTTAATGTTATAGCTATGCCGGCAGAATTATCTCCGAATAATCTATCAGTAATATTAGCAAAACTTTGTTTCCATTCTTTCATAGTATCAGTATCATCTGGTGATATATCATCAATAATTCCACTATTTACTTGCGATATAAAATTAAAAGCACTTATTTTATTTGGGTCATTTACATCTCCAATAACATTATTAATAGTAGCTCTATATGGTAAAGTAGCTCTTTTAAAATTATCAAATTCTCTCATAACATCTATAGCTACTTCACCAGAAATATTATTATTTTTTGCCCAAGTACTTAAAGCATCTGGAGTAGTATATAAATTAAATTCTGGAATATTTATATTAGGATATTTTTCATTTAATTTTTCAGTATAAGTACTTCCAATAGTTCTAACTCCAGTTAAAACTTCTAATCCGGGGTCGATTTTAACTTGAGCTCTTGGGCCCTTTTCAACAATAGTATTAGCTAAAAAATTATTTATTTGTTGATTATTTCCACTATTATTTGCTTTAGCTGTTACTTTAGCTTTAGCGATTTCATTTATCATAGAATCATTATAAGCAGTAGAAGTATATATTCGTCTATATTGTTTAGCTCTAATAAATGGATCTATTTTATCATTTACATATTGATCAAAAGATTTAGTATATCCTTTTGGATCAATTACATCATTTGCAATATTAGGATTTTGACTATGATACCATTTATCAATTTTATAATCCTGTTCTAAACTTGCTCTAATTGCAGGATTTGCTTTAATTGCAGCATCTACAGCAGCTCTAATTTTTTCTGGAGGAAGAATCTCATATTTTCCAGTTATTGAATTATATCTTGCCATAGTACTATTTTCTGTATAAGTATTAGATACTTTACCTGTAGAAATATCTATAAAAGTAGTATTTTCATATCCTCCAGCATCAGGAGAAACATATTTAAGAGCTTCATTATATATTTTATTCATATCTATACTTGACACAGGTCTTTCATTAGGTTCCCATTTAGTACCTCCAATTACTTGTCCTTTATCATTATAAATATCATTATATCTATATTTAGTATTTGCTCTATAATAATTTTTATGATATTCAGATAAATCTTGTCGCTCATTAATATTATTTAAATATGCAGTATAATCTTGTTGTGCTCTAATACGACCTATTAAACCTGGATCAGAAGTAATATCACCTTGAGCTTTTACTAAATCATCATAAGCCCCAGCAGCATTTCCATAATTTAAATTATTATCAAGAGTATTCCTAATTTGTTGAATTTTATTTTGTCTCCATTCATCTTCAGCTTCATTAAGAGGAAGCTGAGCCATTGCAGTTTGAAGTTGAGAAGCAAGTTGCATACTTTTTTGATGGCCTTGTTCAAGTTCTCTATAAGTATTAGCAACAGTTTCTAAATTAATAGGAGATACTCGTTGTCTTATAATAGGATTAAAACCTTTCATAATATTATAAATTAATTTTTCTTATTTTTAATCCTTTTACCATTTCTAATCAAATAACTAAAATCTACACCTAAATCTTTTAATATTTCAGCAGTTACATTAGGATTTGCAGCAGCAATTGTAGATAAAGTATTATTAATATTTTTTCTTTGTTCAATTCCACCAATAATATCTTGTACTGTTGTAGTTAAACCTCTAATTAAATCAGAAGTATTTTCAGCATGTTTTTCTAATAACATATTATCAAAATTACTTTTACCTTCTCTCCACCTATTATACATTTCAACATTATGAGCTGCAACATTTTGTTGATTCATATTATCTTGATTTAATAATTGGGTTTCAGCATTTTCTTTAGTAGCATAAAGATTATTAGTTTGTAATAAAGCATTAGTGCGAGCTATTCCTTTACGGGCGAGAGCCACACGAGAACTTGCTGTATTTGAATCAATATCTCTATTAGTAGCTTTTAGATATTCTCTAATTTTATCTAATTGAGGATTAATATTAAATCGAATTTTAAGTTTTTTTGCTTGAATAGGAAGAGGTGCAGAACTATATTTCATATTATTTAATGTACGCCTATTGCTATTATAATTAGTAATAGATCCAATAGTATTAGTTACTCCTCCTATAATATCTCCAAGAGTAATTTCATTAAAATGCCCAGCAGCAGGACTAAATTTATTATTAATATTATTTGGAATATTATTTAATTTTTTAATTTTTAAAGCATCATCTGTACCAGCGGCATTAGTTAATTGTTTATATACATTATTAGGAGATAATCGAGGATTAGTTATGCTTGCTTCTTCTATTATACCTTTATATTTAGGAGTATTAATATAATCAATATCTTCATTAATTCCCATTAGAGCTTTTTGTCTTTCCCCCGTAAAGGAAGATGCAGGCACTAACTTCTTTTTACCTTCAACATTAAGTTCTACAAATATATTTTTTTTAACTTGTCCACCCATTTTTTTAATATTTATAAAAGGCGAATATTCATTTAAATCTCTACCTTGTTTTATATATTTAGTTGCCCCATATATACCTCTATTAAATGCAGCGGATGCAGCTGCATCTAATCCCCAATCGCTTCCATGAACTTCTCTTCTATCAAATTTTCCATTAGTATCATTATAATAATTAATAGCTTTATCTATTGGACCTTCTTTAGCCATTCTACTTGCTAATAGATTAGGATTAATATTATATCTTTTAGCAATTACTTTTACACTATCTGTAAGTTCTTTATCTGTATCAAAATATTTTTGTCTTGCTTCATTAGTACTACCTCCGATATATCTTCTTTTACCTCCATTTTGATACTTTTTACTTCCATCATCATTAAAATTATTTCTATCTTTAAATTCTTCTTGTTTCTTAAATACTTTATTAGCATTTTCACCATTAATTATTTTTTCAGCTGGACTCTTGCCATTAAGCATAGGAACTGCACTAAAAACTTTAATAGAGTTTTTAGAAGTGTGAACTACTTCACCACCTTCAACTTCAAGACCATTCTTATCATCAGCACCTAAATCAATACCTCCTTGTTCGTGCTTTTTGCCTTGCATATAATAAAAGTTATTTCCAAGAGGAATAGCTTTTCCTCCACGAACAACTTTAGGATTTAAAATATATTTCTTCATATAATATTATAGTTAATAAATAAATTTTAGGCTGTTTAATTTAATGTATTTCAATTTAGATATATTTATATTATTTTCAATATTCAATCAATATAACAGCCTAAAAATAGTTTTTATTTATGCTTTATACGTTTTTTGCCCCCGCATCGCAAAGTATTTGAGCGATCGACAAATTGATTATTTTGTTGTTGAGTAGTAGGATTAGTAGCAGTATTAATATTATTATTAATATCGTTATTATTAGTATTATTCATATAATTAGGAGTTTTTATTTCAACTTTAGGGCCAGTAGTACTAAATCCATCAGCTTTCTTTACTTGTTTAGGAGCAGAACTTGGAGTAAATAAAGAATTAGCCAATCCTCCAATTCCAGACATAGCATCTCCAATTTCTCCACCAACTCCATTTTGCCCAATTAAAGAACCCATTTTAGCTTTCTTTTGACCACCGCATTTAAATATACGATTAGATTTAGTTTTATTAGATTTAATTCTATCATTAAATTTTTTATCTCCTCCCATTTTTAAAGTAACTTTTTTATTATATTCATCTACATAATCTTGATTGGCAACAGCAGCAGTAAGAGCTTGAGCTTGAGCTTTAGCATCATTTTGATTTTGTTCAATTTGTTGCTGTTTCAATTTTTCTCTTTCAGCTTTACGTCTTTTAGCTGCACCAATGGCCGAACCTGCAATACTTGCAACTCCTCCAATTAAAGCGCCAAGAAAAGCTTTTTTTCTATTATCAGTTTTAATTACTTTTTTCATAACTTTCTTTGTTTAGAAACGCTGCCATTTAAATTTTCAAATTCAATACAAACTTTATCTTTATTATCAAATGTAAATTTAATAACTATATAATTTCCATAAATACGAGTAAGTTTATCAGAACCGCTACCATTATAAGCAGAAATTTTATTTCTAAAATAATTAAAATTCCAATTACCTAATTCAAACCAAGGTTTGAAATATCTATTAAATTTATTAGTAGTATCTACATTAATATTAATTTCTCCAGTATTTGTAAATTCACTAAATATTTCTAATATATCTCCAGCATAAGGCTGCATACCTTCCTTTACGGGGGATATACTAACAAGACTATTTGATTTACTTACTTTACGAACATTATATTTAATAAATTCTAAAAATTTTATAGCATCATAATCTTCATTAAGAATAATACTTATAGAAGATGGATATGTAGTAGAAAAACTTAAACTTTCATAAGTACCATAACTTTTAGCATCAGTAAAATTATATATGTCGTTATATAAATTATTCCCGCTTACTAAATATAATTTAGATTTAGTATTATAACCTTGAATAAAATTATAATCGTGAAAACTAACAAAATTACCTAATTCATAATTATAACTTAAAGTTTTAGTAGTATTATTAGATAACTTTAAACTAATTAATAAACGTTTATTAAATTTATCATTACCAAATCTAACATTAGTGGGTTTATTATCTTGTAAATATAAATAAATATCTTGATCTATTAAAGATAATTGGCCATTATCAAATTTATAAAATCTGGTAAAATCATTATTATAAAATATATAACCAAATTGATCTACAATAAAAGCTAAATCATCTTGTAATCCTCCAAATCCTAAATCAGAAGTAAATATTTCTACATAATTAGTATCAAAAGCATCAGGTTGTAATAATTGTAAACTTTTGTCTTTAGTTTGTAATGTAGCATCACCATTAAACATAAATAAACTATGTTCAGTGTGAGCTAATAAATAAACACCAATACCTACTAAATTAGTAATAATACCTTTATTCTCATTAATATTTTTATAGCCTTCAGTAGGAAATTGTCTCCAAGCATTTACAGCACTTTCATCTTGAATAACATTACTTCTTCTAATAGTCTTATCAAATTGAGTAATATTTAATATATCATCTCTATAATTGTTATAAACAGTAGGAATAAAGTCATCTTGAGATCCTTGAGAATTACTAAATAAATCAATAGAATTTTTTGGTTCTACAATTAAACCTGGACAATGTCCTTTAGCATCAACGTCTTGCTCATCAGGTTTCATTATAGAGAATATAACATTCTGAGGATTATTATTAAAATATTTACTTTCGTAATAATATGTATCTATAACAGGAAACTGAATATAATTTAAAAATGGAATATTTAAATGAAAAACTTTTTCTGAAGTTTCATCAAGTACAGATAATCCTATATTTTTATCCGAATTATCAGGAATACTTTTACTTACTTTTCCACGAGTATTATATAAATTATTATTTTCAGAATTAAATGTAATCCCACTTCCATTATATACAATTACACCATCATAAGTATATACTCCGTTAAAGCCATCGTTCATGTCAGTATTTATAGTATCAGATCCATAAATTATATTACCTATTCTAATAAGAGTTTTTTCTTTATTTACATATAATTTATTATGATAATTATAAAGACTTGCAATATATGTATTTACCCTATATTTATCATCAGAAATAAATAATTGTTCTATATTTTTTAACTTAATAGCGGTACTTAATCCTCCTCTGTCATCTTTAACAGAATCAGCTACTACTAATTTATAATTGTCAATAGGATATATTTTATCTTGTATAGCAGTATAATTAATTAAAGATTTATTTAAATCATAAGCATAATTTATAGAACTGTTTCTGTAAAGAATATCAGATTTACTTATTTCTGCGATAAATCCATCATTTCCTTCAGTAGTAACAGTTATATTTCCACTATTATTATGTTTACAATATTTAGTACTTTTAGCTTTTATTCTTATAAAATTATAATCAGTAGATAAACTATCTTTAATATCAAATGTACTACTATATAAATACATATCAGAGCTTACTTTATTATTTTCATAATTTTTAAAAGTAACTCCTTGCCCAATATTATATTCGATTGCACTAATTTCTCTCGCATCTCTATTAGTAAGAAAACCTGTTACTTTTTTAGTAGACTCAAATTTTTCATAACTAATAAAATAACCTATATAATCTTCTGGTATTTTAACTGTAACTCGCAATCCGTATTTATAATTCACTATTCCTTCATAAGTAGAATAATATTCTTCTTCAGGTATTTTAAATAATCTTTC
>OGQW01002082.1_pt1 | contig 10621 bp, 7 predicted proteins | sample 1553301 | NCBI WGS metagenome assembly OGQW01 (sample SAMEA2579974, study PRJEB22360) | human gut metagenome
TGGAGGTTCGGTGTTCGACCCGCAGCGCGCCCCGTTCCTTGTAACGACCGATGAGCATGGGGAATTGACCGTGGTGGTTTCCGACCGTGTGATGCATCATGTGCTCAGATCCGTGCAGATCGCCGTGGTCGGGAGGGAATCCCGCCGCATCTCGTTCAGAGATATCGACGTGGAGCAGATCGGCTATATCTATGAGGGTCTGCTGGGCTACACCTGCTTGCGGAGCAAGGAAGTGGTCCTGGGTTTGGAAGGTGCGAAGAGCCAGGAGCCGGAGGTCCCACTCTCTGTGCTGGAGCAGATCGCCGCGGATAGTGCGGACGATGCCAGCGGGGCGAAACGCGCAAAGGGCATTGAGGAGTGGGTGAAGGCGAATGCTTCCGCGTCCAAGACGCCAAGCCGTTCGAAGATGGGCAAGTTGCTGACGGGATCGTCTCCGGAAGATGTGGAGCGTGCGCTCCTGTCCGTCACCCATGACAAGGTCATGCAGGACAGGTTGTGCCCGTGGATGGGACTTATCCGCAGGGATCTTCGAGGTAAGCCTGTGGTGTTTCTCGCCGGTGATTTGTATGTGACGGAGACATCCTCAAGGAAGGATGCGGGCGCGCACTACACGCCTCGCGCCTTAGCCGAGGAGGTGGTGGTTCATGCACTTGAGCCGTTGATTTATCAGCCTGGCCCGTTGCAGACCAATGACCGTTCGCAATGGCGGCATATCTCGTCCACCGATTTGCTCAACCTGCATGTGGCCGATATCGCTTGCGGCTCGGGCGCGTTTCTGGTCGCTGCCGCAAGGTATCTGTCTGCAGAATTGGTCGAGGCGTGGCGCCTCGAGCACGCATTGCCCTATGACGGCACACCTGAGCAGACGCGCCTCAAGGCCATACGAATGGTCGTGGCCCGTTGCCTATACGGTGTGGACATCAACGAGATGGCCGTGGAGATGTGCAAACTGTCGCTGTGGCTTGTCTCCCTGGATAAGAACCAACCGTTCAGCTTTGTGGACAACAAGATCCTCCATGGCAATTCACTGCTTGGCGTGACCAATCTGGCACAAGTCGAATATAAGCGTATCGACGCGAAGCCGCGCCAGCAGATACAGCTGTTCGAAATCAATGACCTTAATCAGACTGCAGGCGTTGTTGATGTATCTCCTGTGATTCGCCGTGTGCGGAACATCAGGGAGCAGTTGTCGTCGGAAATCAGTGCGGACGATCCGCAGCGTTCCGCGGTGGCAAAACATCGTCAGATGCATGAGATGGATGAGGCGCTGACTCAGCTTCGCAAGATCGCGGATGGTGTTGTCGCCGCCGGCCTACGCAGCGGCGGCGTGCCTGGCAAACAAATGGACGAGGAATACGATAATCTCGCTGTGGCCGTAGGGCGGGCCTTCCCCGTTGAAGGAGAGGGCGACTCCAGGATGCTCGATGAGATCATCGATTCCGGTTTGAAACCCACTGTGCCCACCGATTACGAGCATTGGCGGTGTGTCCATTGGCCGTTGGAGATTCCGGAGGTCATGGAGAACGGTGGTTTCGACGCCATCATCGGCAATCCGCCGTTCCTCGGCGGGCAGAAGCTTACCGGCACCATGGGCAAGAATGTACGTGAATGGTATATCAGCACGCTGGCTGACGGAAACCGTGGAAGCGCCGATCTGTGCGCGTACTTCTACCTGAGGTCGTATTCCTTGATGAGAAAAGGCGCCACACTGGGACTGTTGGCCACCAATACGATTGCTCAAGGGACAACGCGTGAGGTTGGCCTTGATGAGATGACGGAGAATGGCTTCACTATTTCCCGCTCGGTCCAATCCAAGCCATGGCCGGTGAGCAGTGCGAATCTGGAGTATGCCGCTGTATGGGGGGTAAGGGGCCCAGTACCAGATGCCGTTGCGAAGGATTGTGACGGCATGAAAGTTGCGCGTATCACGACTTTGCTTGAACCACAGGGAAGGGTAGACGGGCAGCCTATTGCTCTGAAAGAGAACAAGAACATTGCTTTCCAAGGATGTATCGTTCTTGGCAAGGGCTTTGTTATCTCGAAGGAGCAAGCTGCGGAATGGATTGAAGCCGATTCGAAGAACAAGGAAGTACTGTTCCCGTATCTGAATGGCGAGGATCTCAATTCGCGTCCGGATTGTTCTGCTTCCCGATGGGTTATTGATTTTAATGATTGGAGCGAGGAAAACGCCAAGAAGTATATTCTTCCATACAATCAGATATTGAAATACGTCAAGCCGGAAAGGCAGCGCAAGAAGACTGATGGTTCATATCAGTTGCGTAAACCTTTGCCTGAGCGTTGGTGGCAATACGGTGAAAAAAGACCAGCTCTTCGCAAGGCTATTTCATTCTTGGATAAGGTCCTTGTGATTGCGCTTGTAAGCAAGAGCTTGATGCCAATGCGTGTTTCCACAGAGCAGGTTTTCAGCCATGCTCTTGGCGTTTTCGCCACGGATTCTTATGCTGATCAGGCGGTGCTATCGTCTTCGATGCATCAATATTGGGCCATCACGCGTGGCTCGGGAATGCGTGGAGACCCACGGTACACGCCTTCAGATGTGTTTGAGACCTTCCCAAGACCACAAAACACTGACGCGCTTGCTGCAATCGGCAAAACGCTGGATGAGGAGCGTCGCGAGATCATGCTGCGCCGTCAGTTGGGTCTGACCAAGCTGTACAACCTGGTCAACGATCCGGACATCTCGGATTCGTCCGATGCGGATGTTGCCCGCCTTCGCGAGATCCACCGCCAATTGGATGAGACGGTGATGGCGGCATACGGGTGGTCCGATGTGCGGCTGAACCATGGCTTCTATGAATACCGGAAGATGATACGGTGGACGGTGTGCCCGGAGGCGCGCATCGAGATACTGGATCGTCTGCTGGAAGAGAACCACCGCCGTGCCAAGCTCGAAGCCACCCAGGGAGGGGAACATGAGTGAGCAAACAACCGAAGCCACTAATCCGGAGAGCAAGGTCTATGAATTGGGGTACCCGCTGGACGGGTCGTCCTACGCATGCCGGGAGAATCTTCAGGACATCCTTCGCCGTGAGATGATGGGACCGTCCAACGGCGAGAACGAAGTGCTTGAGGTATCGCCCAAGGCGAAGTACATTCTCGGACGAATCGCCCCCACCAAGATCATGGACGCTGATGAGATCGCTCATCATGGCATGAGGGAAAATACCGATGCCGATCCGAACGAGGAACCGGACGAGGATCTGGATGACGACGCGGAGAGCTTCGATGATGAGCTGCATGATGCCCCGCAACGTCGTGGCCTGCTGATCCCATCCTCGATGGGCATGCGTTTCCAAGTGCCGGATGATCTTGAATCGTTCACTGTGCATTGCTCCTGGGGCCGGTATATTCCGGTGAAAACCGGAAAGCAGGACAATCGCGGCAATGATGTGCGCGCGTACCAGCGCATGCCTGTGGCGCATTCGGTCAGGGTGCGGCTGTCCGATCTGGTCAACGACCGTACTACGATCAGGGTCGAGGACACCGTCGAGCTGTGCGTCGACCGTTACGATGACCCGGCACTGCACCGGTGCTTCATCGAGGTCGCCCTATGCAACGATACGGAATCGGAAAAGCCGATTCCGGTATCGAAATGGCTGTTCCAGACACAGCTGGACGTCGATGCCGACGGCAAGGCCGTATTCCTCCCTGTTCATGATTGGAATGAGGACCCCTCCTTCGAGAAGGAACAGGACTTCGAGCAGAAGAAGCTCCGTCTCCAATACCGCAATCGCTTGGAATTCGCGGTAGGCCGTACCTGTTCCGTGGATTGGACGATATCTGCGGAGAACAGTCGTCGTGCGGTATCGGTGCGTACCACATGGCTTCCCACCGCGGATATTCCTCAGACCATCGCACAAAATGTCGAGGGTGCGGAACTCGACATGACAGCCTTGGCCGTTATGGGCCCTGAAGAGCTTCGCAAGGCACTTACCCCCATTTCGGACGGGTACCGTTCATGGCTGGATGAACAGGAAGCATCCATTGCGGCACTGCCCAAACATCTGCGGAAAACCGCCAGAGGCACAGTGCAATTAGCGCGGATAGTGAGCAAACAGCTGGCTGATGGCATTGATTTTCTGTGCTCCGACGAGGAGGCGTTGCGCTGCTTCCACTTTATGAACACCGTAATGGCCGAGCAGCGTGTCCATACGCAAGTCAATGCGTTGCGCGGAACGAACGGCGATCTTTCCTTGAAAGAAGCGGAGAAACGTGTGCTGTCCGGCAGTTACCCACACCATTGGCGTGTGTTCCAGCTGGCGTTCATCCTCATGCAGATTCACGCCCTGACCGACCCCGCTGTGGAAGTGCGCTCCGACGAAAGCGCGAAGGCAAAGACACAGCTGCTGTTCTTCCCAACCGGCGGTGGCAAGACGGAGGCATATCTTGGTCTCGCCGCCTACACGTTCGCGATACGCCGCAGGCAGGGGATCGTCAAAAGCCCTGATGGTAATCTCAACGGCAACGAGGGCGTGGCAGTACTGATGCGCTACACGCTTCGGCTGCTTACCTCTCAGCAGTTCCAGCGTGCGTCGACGTTGATATGCGCCGCCGAACTGGAACGTAGGAAGAACCCCGAGTTATGGGGCGATGAGCCATGCCGCATCGGCTTGTGGGTCGGCACAAACGTGACGCCGAAGAAGGTCTCTGAGGCAGCGAGGGAAATCGAGCAGACCAGATTGCGTGCCAGCAACCGCAACCCCGATGTGCTGCAGATCGTTTCCTGCCCGTGGTGCGGAAAGCCTCTGGGCAGCGGGGATCTGGATGTGGACAAGGTCCGTGGCAGGGTATTCGTCCACTGCCCGGATATGCGGGGGGAGTGCCCCTTTGCGAAGGGAGGCGAAGTAACCGAAGGAATACCGGTGCTGACGACCGATGAGGAGATCTATCGGCTGGCGCCGTCGTTCGTGATCGCCACAGTGGACAAATTCGCGCGATTGGCTCGAGAGGGAGCGGCATCCGCATTGTTCGGCTATGTGGGTCGCAAATGCGACAGGCACGGATATGTGCCGAATCTCGATATCGAGGGGAACTCCGATTACGATGATTGCTCCATTAAGGACGATTCCGCTCATCCGGCGAAGAGGAACTGTCCAGCGGCGCATATTCACCCGGCCATGCGCTTGCGCCCGCCAGATCTGATCATTCAGGACGAGCTGCATCTGATCTCGGGTGCGTTGGGTACCACCGTCGGCCTGTTCGAATCCGCCATCGACGTGATGTGCACGTGGAAGGATCAGAATGGTCGTGACATCCGCCCGATGATCGTGGCATCGTCTGCGACCATGCGCAATGCCGCTGATCAGATCAGAAAGCTCTATGGGCGTGGCGTCACCGTATTCCCACCGCAGGTGCTTGACGTTTCCGATACATTCTTCTCCAAGGAACAGCAATGCGATGAAGACACTCCTGGGCGCAGATATATAGGAATATCGACCACGGGCGTGAGGCTGAGCAATGCCGAGATCCAAACCGCCGAGACGTTGCTCAAGGGAGCCCAGCGATTGATGAACGACCCCAAGGGAGGGAACGCGGCCGACCCGTACATGACCTTGGTCGGATATTTCTCCACCATCAGGGAGCTCGCCGGCATGGCCCGTTTCATGCAGGACGATATCAGCACGCATGTCAGGCGTGGGCGTCTGGGCAGCAATCTTCCTCGTCGTTATGGGGTGCAATTCGGTGATTTGAACGTCGGCGAGCTTACGTCGCGTATTTCGTCGACGGACATCGTTACAACGCTTGACCACATGAACAATACGTTTGATGAGGACCATGATTCCCAGCAGGCCTGGCATCGCAATGCGGAATTGAGGAAGCAGGGAAAGCGGACTAATAATCGCGACAGCGCGGACATTCCCTTTGACGCCGTGCTCGCGACCTCCATGCTGCAGGTTGGCGTCGATGTATCAAGGCTGGGACTGATGATGATCGTCGGTCAGCCGAAGAATACCGCGGAATACATTCAGGCATCGTCCCGTGTGGGGCGTGATGCGAAGCGACCGGGTCTTGTCGTGACCGTTGGTAATTGGGCTCGTCCCCGAGATCTGGCGCATTTCGAGCAGTTCAAGGCCTACCATGATTCGTTCTATGCCAGGGTGGAACCACTGTCGGTGACGCCGTTCTCCGTCACTGCTCTGGAACACGGTGTGGAAGGCCTGCTGGTCAGTGCGGTGCGGGTCATGCAGGCGAACCAGAAGACGGGGCTTAACCCGGAGCGTAACGCTGGCCTGGCTGCACAGGAGCATGGCGTCCTGGATGCAATCGTGACTCGGCTCATCGAGCGAATCCACATTGCCGGCGGAGATGATGCGGCCAAGGAAGCGGATAGTCGTCTACGTAATCGTATGGATACTTGGGAAAACCTCGCAAGGAGCGCCTCCGGTAATGGCCGCACTCTGGTGTATGAGCGTGCTCCCAAGGACGATTCCGATTACCAGCGTCTGATTCATTCCGCGGAGGAACTGGGGAATCGGGAGGCGCTGACCAGCAGGTGCTTCGTCATTGCCAATTCGATGCGTGAGGTGCAGCCAGAGATCAATATCCTGGTCTCACCTAATCCGGAAAAGCTTGGATTCACGGAGCCGGATGGGGTTCCGACCTGGCAATCCCAGCAAGCTACCAATACTGCAAAGCAGGAGACGGAACATGAGTGATACGAAAGCCTCGGACGACGGACTGATTTATGATTCTCAGCTTGATGTAGACCCACTGGGCGATCAGGATGAGCTCGAAGAAAACAACACGGCGAAGAATTACGCCAAGGTCGGTTCATCCAGAGGATCGACGCTGATGTATACCTATGGGCCCGGATCGATTATGGATCTGCCGCATTTCACCGTTATGCCCATGGGCTTGGACGCTTGGGACAAGATATGGAAACGCCGACCCGGTACATCCAAGATCATGGCGCCACGCCTTTTGGAGAATGTGCAGCTCATGCTCGGCAACCAGGTCAAAGAGCTTCGTCCGTTCCCGTGGCAACCCAACCAGACTGGCGCATTCCGCGAGGGTGCCGATCTCGGCATCCCTGCGCGCGTGTTTCCGCAGTGGCTGCGCTGCACGGGATGCAACAAGCTTGCTCCGGTCTCGGATTTCGTGAATGGGTATTCGAACAGGAACCCCTACAGGCCTGATCAGGCGGAGTTCATGCATAAAGGATGCCGTGGCAGTGGTAAGGGCGCTAAAAAATATGATCGTCCCTGCGTCCCCGCGCGCTACCTTCTGGTGTGCGAGGATGGGCATGTGGATGAATTCCCCTATGACTGGTGGGCCCATAATGGCGGTCATTGCCCGAATGCATCAAAGCCGCAGCTGAAGATGATCGAAAGCAGTGCCGGTGTTTCGGGGTCCTTCATTGAATGCGTAAGCTGTGGTGCAAAACGTTCCATGTTGGAAGCGCAGAGCCTTGAGAATCGTTCCAAACTGCCGCGCTGCCGCGGACGATTTGCGCACTTGGATTCCTTCCAGGCGAAGCCGTGCGACAAGCCTGTTCGATTGATGCTCATCGGTGCCTCGAACCTGTGGTTCCCCGTGGTACAGAGCATCATCGACATGCCTCGTCTGGATGAGAAGGCCATCATCCTGGACGAATACAACATGATCAAGATCGCGCTCGGTGATAACGACTGGATGTTGGAAGAAGATCTGGACGACAATCTGAAGAGCATTCGGAAAACGGTTCAGCGTAGCGCCAAGACCGATGATGAATTAAAGCAGAAAAGCGAAGTCGAGCTGCGCCTCCTCATCATCCAAGCCCAGCAAAGTGAAATGAACGAGGATGAACGGCAGCGGGCCCGCGAACAATGGGAACCCTCCGATTTGCTGGTCCCCGAATGGAAGTACTTGGTCAGGGATTTCCCAGACACCAAGCATGTCGATCGCAAGAGCGGTCTGACCGTACATGTGCAGCAGGTGCATGGCATCGTTGCCGATCTGGGAGTGAAGCGGATTCTTGCCGTCGACAAGTTGAAGAAGGTCAATGCCCTCATCGGATTCACCCGAGTCGATGATTTCGACCGGGTCAATGATCTCGGCTCCAGACTGGTCAGACTCAATCGCGATGGCAGACCCACGTGGGTTCCAGCTACCGAGGATTACGGCGAGGGCATTTTCATCCAATTCGACGAAGAACGAATTGAGAAGTGGGAAAATGCCGTGCTGGCTAATCCGTTGTGGGACAGCCATGTGATGGCGCATAGGCGTAATTTCCGCAATCGTCTGTCCGAAACGGCGGCGGAGGTCGATCCGGATACCCGTTTGCCGAAGCCGCGATACTGGCTCATGCACACGCTGTCCCATGCGCTTATCAAGCGTATGGCGATGTCGGCCGGATATGGCATCGCAAGCCTGAGCGAACGCATTTATGCATGGCAAGGATCGTCCCGCCGCAGCCGGTGTTCTTATCGAGACCACGGCGTCGGGATCCGATGGCACTTTGGGCGGATTGGTCGATTTGAGCAATACGGACAAATTCGAGCAGATTATGACAAGCGCGTTGCAGGAGATGAAACGCTGCTCTTCCGATCCGGTGTGCGCGCGTCGAATCCCCAAGGATCCCGAGGACTTCCTGCATGGCGCGGCATGCCATTGCTGTTGCATGCTTTCCGAAACATCCTGTGAGAGGGCGAATCGTTTTCTGGACAGACGATTCCTGGTTCCGTTGCCAGGGCAGGACGCCTCCTTGGCGTTCTTCAAGGATTGAATATGGATAAGATCCAGACGGACGCGCTCATCGAATTGGGCGCGTCCATGACCGGCCTTGAAGCGAGCGACATAGCGAATTATCTAGAGGACGGATATCCTCTGGAGGAGGCTTTCTCCAACGTGCAGGAATTCCATCGGAAGCGGATTTGCGAATTGTTCGAGATAGCCGGATTCGGCGATGATGATGAGCAGCAGGTACAGGAGACCATTAAGGAGCTGAGAGGAATTCAAGGTGCCTATCGGGATCCGGAACAGACTACGGCAGTTTGGACGTCGCCGCATGGATTGGTCAGGGAGGGCGACCTGAACTCCTCACGAAGCCATATGATCGAGGCAGCCACGTCGTCGATCGTATGCTCCACTTTTAATTTTCAACGTTCCTCGGCATTGTGGGAATCGTTGAAGAAAGCGGCGACGCTTCCTGGAATGTCGGTCAAGATATACGTCGACACTTCGGCCAACAGCGCTGATGACACGACGCGGAAGGGGAAGGGGGTCACAAGCCCGACACCTGAGGAAATCGCGAAGGAGATAGTCGGGGCGAAGGTCTTTTGCACCGCGAAAAGTGACAAAGGTTACTATTACCGTAACCATGCCAAATTCATTTCAGTGGATCATCAGGATCTTCTTGTGACCAGTGCGAACTTCTCCTATAGTGCCGAAGAGCTCAACATCGAACTCGGTTTGCGTATTCATGATGAGGCATTGGCTGAATCCATCGAACGTCAGATGGCCAATATGGAATCGAGACTGTACAGGAGGGTAGGAGTCAGAGAAGAACCAGACGAATAGATGGATTATTGTTGTAGCCAACCGAAAAGAGGCCGCCATGAAATACGGAATGAGGAAACCCAGCTGGAAGAAGAGCCTGTCCGCGCGCACGAAAGGCCGTACCACCCGCGCGGTCAAGAAAGCGTTGATCCCTGGCTACGGCAAGAAGGGCATGGGCTGGCTGCACACCAAGCGCAAGCTGTACAACACCGTCTACAAGAAGACCACGTTCAGCCTGTTCGACCTGTTCAAGTAACCAGGGCTAAAGGGGGAAATCACATGTGTTCCAATCCAGACACGTACGAGTTCCGACTTTCATTAGACCTTCCTCAACAAAGCGCCGTTCCTACTGATACGTTTTCTGCCTTGCGGGAAGTCCATGAATATTCAGCGGAGAACGGCCCGCGTTTCCACACGGCTGCTCAGATGTTTGATTCTCTGGGAATATGACAGATCCCGCCATGCGAACATTGCGCATGGCGGGATCTGTCTTTTCCGTTATTGCTTAGCTGGCAGCGTTCAGACGAGCATGGCCTCGATGTTGTTGCCTTCCGGATCGTGCACGAAGGCGGCGTAGTAGGTCGGGCTGTCCACCGACTTCGTTCGTATCCTCGTTATCCTCGGCACTTTCGTCGTATTCGTCGCAGAACGAGGATCCCAGATTGCGCGTCATCGCATTCTCGATCACGTCATAGGCCCACATGCGTTTGTCATCATATCGAGCGAAAGCGAGCGTGCTGGAAATCAACAGCATGCTGTTCAGTGGTTCCCATTGCCGCATGTCCTTGTCGTTCTCGGCCTGTGCAATGGCGTCCAACGGCACGTAGCGTTTGAGCAGACCGTAGACGGAGAAACTGGCGGCGAGCACGATCGCCATCCACGGGAACGTCGGTGACTGCGCAGCGAACATGCCCACGCCCAGCGCCACGTTGAGCAGAGGCGTAGTCAGGTACGCGATTGAGGTCTGCAGCGCCTGGCCGTTGACCACCAGATATATGTACAGCAACCAATTCACGCTGATAGCCGTGGTGGCGGCGAGTTCCAGCGCGAACAGCCTTTTGCTCCGCTGTGCGCGTCAAAGCGCGGCGATCGCGCGATGATATGCACGATAGCGGCGGAATGC
>OGQW01002087.1_pt1 | contig 10595 bp, 8 predicted proteins | sample 1553301 | NCBI WGS metagenome assembly OGQW01 (sample SAMEA2579974, study PRJEB22360) | human gut metagenome
AGATTTTATAGGTAGAAAAACGTTTTTATCAAGGGTGTTTTTGCCCCCCTTTTGTGCATTTTTTTTAGGCTTTTTGCCCCATAAAAAAACACATCTTTGCTTGTAAAAATTTTTTTGGTTGGTTTTTTTTATGTATTTTTACTATTTATTTATGGCTATTTTTGTTAATTTTATTTTTTGTGCTTTATTGCTTTAAAGCGTTATATGTTGTAAAATTATATTACTATACTTGAGCGACAGAAAGGAATAAAACAATGGGAAAATATTTTCAGGAAGAAATTGAAACTGCTTCTCGTGAAAAGATTGAGCAGATTCAAACAGAGGGACTTTTAGACGTGGTAAAAAGAGTATACGAGAATGTACCTTTTTACAGAAAAAAAATGGTGGAAAAAGGTGTAACACCTGACGATATAAAATCTTTAAAAGATATTTCTAAGTTACCTTTTTTAACGAAAGACGATTTAAGAGATGCTTATCCATACGGCTTATTAGCAGTACCTCTTAAAAATTGTGTACGTATTCACTCAACTTCAGGTACAACAGGTAAGCGTGTAGTAGATTTTTATACTAAGAAAGATATTGATATGTGGGAAGATGGATGTGCCAGAGCCCTTGTGGCTGCCGGTGGAACAGATGAAGATGTAGTTCACGTTGCTTATGGATATGGTCTTTTCACAGGTGGCTTCGGATTAAACGGTGGTTCACAGAAGGTTGGTTCTTTAACACTTCCTATGTCATCAGGTAACACTGACAGACAGCTTCAGTTTATGACTGACTTAGGTTCTACAATTCTTTGTTGTACACCTAGTTATGCATCATATTTGGCTGAATCAATTGAAGAACGTGGTATCAAAGACCAGATAAAATTAAAAGCCGGTATTTTTGGTGCTGAAGCCTGGTCAGAGGATATGAGAGCTGACATCGAGAACAGACTTGGCATTAAGGCTTATGATATTTATGGACTTACTGAAATTGAAGGTCCGGGTGTTGCTTTTGAATGCGAGGAACAGAATGGTATGCATATTTGTGAAGATTATTTCATTCCGGAAATTGTTGATCCTGACACATTTGAACCTGTTCCTGACGGACAGATTGGTGAATTAGTATTTACAAGTTTTGCTAAAGAAGCATTTCCACTTATCAGATACCGTACAAAAGACATTACTTATATTACAAGAGAGAAGTGTAAATGCGGACGTACTCATGCCCGTATTCACAGACTTATGGGACGTTCAGATGATATGCTTATTGTCAAAGGTGTTAATGTTTATCCTTCTCAGGTTGAAGAAGTTCTTATTAAACAGGGAATGCCGGCTAACTACCAGCTTATTGTTGACCGTGTAAACAATAGTGATACTATGGAAGTTTTGGTTGAAATAACACCTGAAATGTTCTCTGATACAGTTAGCTCAATCGAATCTAAGGAGAAGGAAATTGTTGCTGCTCTTAAGAGCATGCTTGGTATTTATGCTAAGGTTAAATTAGTTGAACCTAAGTCCATTACACGTTCTGAAGGAAAAGCCGTTCGTGTTATTGATAAACGTAAAATTTAAGGAGGTATTATTATGTATATTCATCAGATTTCAGTATTCGTTGAAAATAAGCCGGGTAATATTGCAAACTTTACCAACTTTTTGGCTGAACACAAAATAGATATGCGTGCATTCCAGATTGCCGATTCAAGTGATTTTGGAATTATTCGTATTATTGTAGATGATCCATTTAATACTCTTACTCTTTTAAGAGACAACAATTGGATCTGTAACCTTACACATGTTATTGGCGTTAAGCTTCCGGATGAGCCGGGCTCAATGGCTAAGGCAATGAACGTTATTGCTTCTAACGGCTATAGTGTAGATTATGTGTATGCTTTTCTTGCAAGAGGCACAGACGATGCTCTTATGGTATTCCGTGTTAAGGATGAAGACACTGACAAAGTTGCCGCATTGCTGGTAAGGAGCGGAATGAAAACAGTGGACCAGGAAGACTTGGCTAAGATGTAGTTTAGACGTTGATATTATTATTGAGCTAAACCCGACGATCACAAGACCGTCGGGTTTTTCGTTTTCTCACTATGTATTTACTTTATTTTTACATTTGTTCCGTCCAGGGATTTGTTTTATTTCGGAAGTTTTACTTCGCTCTGATCACTTTTTTAATCTGCGGTCCCTGACCATTGCTCTTACTTAATCCTGTATTCATATAAATGTTCAGCTTCTTACCAGTCTGTGCTCCCTTTGGCAGCCATACAGTGTAGCTTTTCTTATTGCCTTTTATCCATGTATCACCAATCCTCATACCGCCGATCTTCGGAACTTTCTTCTTCAATGTTACTTTTACTTTGTATTTTGTCCATGTGTACGGTTTGTGGTAAATCGGTGGGTACCAGTAATCTCCACTCCAGTGTCCTGGAGATGTCCAGCCTCTTACTTTTACCTTTTTCTTCTGTACAATCTTAATAGACTTCACAGCCGGTTTTACTGCCGAACCAGTCTTCAATGTCACTACGTCAGACGGTGTACCGGTTGTTCCATTCGCATAAGCCTGCGTACGGAACTTATAAGTTGTCAACGGCTTCAGATTCTTTACTATAGTTGCTTTATAACAATTATAATCTTTCACCGTTTTTACAGTTGTCCACTTACCACCTTTGTAAATCTGAATTCTAGCATTTGTACCCATCATCTTCGTGGATCCTACGGTTACTTTTGCATAATTATGATAAGTCACTACTGTAGGTTTTTTTAATTTCTCTGCCGGTACATAAAGATTTGTTGTATAAGTCTTTCCATTCTTTGTTTTGAAGGTAAGCCAACTCTGTCTACCAGCTTTAATATTATAGATTGGAACTTCGCCATGAGCAACCTTGTTGCTGTTATAGTTCCATGTCTTTCCGGAAATATGATCGTATACTTCTACGATTTTATCATCGGAATTTGCAGGTACCGTCTCTGCAACGACTTTTATGTTTCCTAACTGTGATTTCTTTACTTCTTCATGAGAACATTTAATCTTCTCCGCCGAAATATAGTTATGTCCATTCAGATTAAAATCAAAAATTGCCGGGTAATAAGCACCCTTGCTAGTAGATATGCATACATAATATATTCCACGCGTTAGTACCTTTGCTCCAGGCTCCCACGCCTCTTTGCCATTGTATTGTGAGGATCCTTCGCTATAGATTTGATTATTATTAGAGTCATAGACACGAATGAACGTACGATTCTGTCCGAAATAAGTTGCTCTTTCTGTGTTAACAAGGTGGAAGCTTGGATCAATCACTGCTTTGTCTGCAACATTAAACTTGTACCAACGTTCATCTGTTCCCGTTCCTGTCAGACCTTCATAAAGACTGTACGGATGTCCGGATAACGGAATCTCATGTGCTGTATCTTTTGTAAGTCCAATCTCGTCTTCTTTGAATCCGATTTTTTGATCAATGAATTCTGCGGTGATAGTAATATCCGTATAAGCTGGTGCATTTCTTGTAAATTCCACTTCACAGGCCTTTTCTACCCACTGACACGGATATAAATAAAGTACATTTGCATCCTTTACTGCTGTAGCCATACGGCTGGCAACTTCATGACCGCCTATCCATAATTTCGTATGGTAATTCCGCATAGGAATATTGTGCGAAAATGTTACTTTCATCGGCCTCTGTGTATTATTTGTTACTTCAATATGCTGTTCAAGCCCATCTGTTCTCTCAAATTGTACTATTTGTGATTCTTCAGATTTAAATTCCACTGAGTGCGTAACAGATTCCGCTTTCACTCCAATATCAGTTGTGAACCAGCCACCTACAACCAGGGTGCATAGCAGCAATCCCTTCAGTAAATAGTTACCTATTCGTTTCGACTTTAATTTCCTCATAACTTGTCCCTCCTTCTTATCTTCTTTTAATAAGTTCCAGAGTATCTTTTAAAAACGATACGATTTTTCTAGTTAAATTATAACAAATGCATTCGTTTTTTACCCTGTACTCAAGGACAGGTTTTCGTTATTTTACTGAGAATTTCAATATGTAAACAAATATTTTCTGAACAAAGTGCGAATATTATTGAATTTTTTCCGAGCTACTCGGAATGATAAAGTTTTTATTTGTCACTGCGATCGCCAGCCGCGTCTTATTGGCATAACCGGTTTTTGACAAAATATTAGAGACATGGTATTTCACCGTCCTTACGGAAATGTTCATCCGCTCTGCGATCTCGCTGTACTCAAGCCCATCGCACACAAAGCGAAGCACTTCTATCTCTTTATTGGTAAATTCTGAACTATCCGCGAGACCAAGCTGTACGCTCGGTGTTTTATCCGGAAATACACTTTCCCCGTCCATCGTCCGATTAATCACATCAATCAATCGCTCAGGACTAATATCCTTATACCAGAAGCTGTCTACTTTCGCCTCTCTTGCTCGCTGCAAATATCCGACTTCCACCATGGAAGTTACGATAATGATTTTTATATTTGGAAACTCTGCCTTTATTTCTGCTGCCGCTTCGATCCCATCTTTATTTCCGGCTGTGCATACGTCCATCAACACAAGGTCGATCCGCTGTCTTCTACATATAGCAAGGGCAACATCCGCCCCATTTACGCTTGCCGCAAACTTATAATTATTGCTCTCTGAGATGACCCTCTCCATATTTTCACGGGGCATTCTCTGATCCTCTACAATTAATACCTGTTTCATACTCTCTCCTCTTGAAATGTAATCGTCAACGCAAAGTACGGAAATGACTGTATTCGCATTTCTCCACCATAGTCAAATACATGTCGGGAAATATTATACAATCCGCCTTTTGGAACGATCTCTTTATCCGGCGCTGCTCCATTATTTGTGATGCAAATGCTGTATTGATGATTTTCATTTTGCATCTTGATGGAGAGCTCTGTCGCACCGGCATGGCAGACGCCATTTGTCAGACACTCACGCATTGCAAGGACGCAGATATTAGCCAGTTCCTCTGACTCCGGCAAATCTCCCACACACACCACTTCTACGCCAAGTGTCTTTGCATCCTGCAGAAATCTTTCAAAATCGCCTTCCTCCAGCGGATATTGGTTGTCGTTCCAGATTGCATTTACGGCGTGGCGAAATAAGCGCACCGCCTCTTTATCATCTGCATTCTCCTGTGTCAGACTCTGTCGGATCGCAGTCAGTCCGGCTCCCATCTGATCGTGAAGCTTTGTCTTTGCCGCAAGTACTTCACGTTCACGCGTCAAGATTAACACATTTTCCGACAGATAGCGGAGTTCTTTTGCTATTTCTTTTAACTGTTCGGTCTGCTTTGTCAGATTTATTTTTTCTTCATATTTTTTTGTAATATCCAGGAAAATAGCTTCTGTATAAGCCTTTCCTTTCCGGTCTGTCACTTCATTTTCCCGATAGCTCCATGCCTTCCCGTCAGGAAAAAGGTAGATTTCTTTGTTGTTAATCCGGCTCACGCCATAACGCTCACACAGGCACAGTGCCTCTTTTAATTCCTCTTGCTTTTGCAAATCTCTGTGAGCGATTGTTTGAAATAGGCGATACATCTGTTCATTGCAAAGTTTCACATATCCATCTTCTGTAAAATAACAGATTCCAATGGGCAATACATTCATCGCCTCTTTAATAGAATTCTGTCGGATTTTTTCTTTTCTTGTACGATGCAGCCAAAATCCTTCCCAGATAAGCAATCCATCGATCACACCGACGATGCACCACCAAATCCACAGTGAGACATCCGGCATTTGAAAATAAGCTGGTTTTCCTCGCTCTGCCTCGTAAGAATAGGCCAATGCATTTACAAGAAGAAACAAAAATACGAAGATTGCGATATTCATATGCCACTTTCGATTGTCGATCTTCATATCGTGGAAAACAAGAAGCAAGATCAAACTCGCCACGAGACTTAATAATATTGCCAGCATCAAAAATGTCTGCATTACGATTCACCTGCCTTTTCCACTGTAAATACAAATCGCCATATGCCATCTTCGCATGTGCAGGACTGTGCCATTTCTGAAAAACAGGCAAGATCGGTCTCGCTTTCGATTTCCATACAGAATAGAACCTCTTCACTCTGACTGCGGAGCTTTATCCACACCGAAGCGCAGCTGTCTACACATTTTTCCACTACATTTTCAAAAAATTGATACATAACAACAGCATCTCTTACATAGATTTTCTCCCCTTCCGGGAATGAGCATGCGCAGTCAATATCTAACAATCGTAAACTGGAAAAGGATTCCTCTATACAGGCTTCCAGCTCGACGACGTCTGATACTTTTGATCTTTCTTCGATAAACTCTAGATTTCCGCGTCTTTTTATATATGTTCCAATGAGGCTGATTTTCACTAAAAGGATACGGCTTTTCTCCAGCTCTTCTTCCTCTTCGTAACGATTGAGCAATTCATTTAAAAGATTGATCTGTTTGGCAGTCTGTGTCTGCAGTTTGTCGAATAAGCGGTTTTTCTCACGCAGCATATTGATGGCTGCCTTCGTCTGATAATTTTCCTGCTCGATACAGTTACTTTCTTCGATCGTCTTTCTATTTTCTTCCATTCTCTCAAGAAGCTTAATAATGTCTTCCATATCTTCCTGCCAGAGAACATGACCGCCACGAATTGTTCGATTCTGGATTCGCGTCTTTTTATCGATCACCACATCCTTCTCCACCGCATCCTTCATCATCTTTTTCGATAATGGTATTGCATTCGCAGACGCATAACAAACGTTGTAATTCTGATCCGTGATCTGAGCACCCAATGTACAGACTTCAAACAGTTGATCGTACCCAGTATTTGTCTGGATCAATCCGCAGCGCACACAGCTTTCCAGTATGCCAACGAAAAACAGACATAAGACAGCGGTAATGTCTCCACCAATTTCCTGTACCCACGCCACACCGCTTATGAAAAGCACTGTATAGAGAACTGCAGCGCCGATTCCCAAAAGGGGAAGGTATTTCTTTTTCTGTGAATGCCTGCACTTGTAAATCATCAGAACAAAAGCAGTTAGAGCGCAGAATACTTCCCAAACCAACACCACATAATAGCCCCATCCGTATGTGTAATGACTATCTGACCACGCAGACCCTACCGGAAAAGAAAATACGAGCTGGTGCAAATCATTGGACAGCACAAGCAGAACTAAGACAGCTGTTGGAATATATACTCCTTTTAACCATTTAGGCAACCGATATTCTTCCGACTTTCCGAGAAAGAATGCTGCCTGCAATACTGCTACAGGAATGAACAACATCGGTATGTAATAGCTGTACCACAAGTAACGCGCGATCTGGTTATCCATTGTGAAAAAATATTTTGTCGTGCGCACAACAAACCAGAATATGATCAATTCTGCTATAAAAATCAATACATTCCGCACCGATTTCTGAATAACTCTTTTATAAATACTGATGCCCCATCCGATATATACTCCAACGTAGATCATTGTCCGCAGCATACCACATATAATGCGGAGCGAACTTATTTTTCCTAATCTGCGACAGAGCAATGCCGCGAGCATACATAGCAAAAAGAGCTGGATATTCAACTGTTCACTGGATTCGTTTTTCTTTTTCATTAGCGTATTCAAATGTATTCCTTTACTGTATTATTCTATATTTTCTATCACTTCTATCTTACTATATTTGCACAGTTTCGACCACATGATAACGCATTTCATACCATCGTTGAAAAAAAGAGAAAGAACAGCCCCTACCACAGTTCGTTCTTTCTCTCTGCCTCATGTGCCGCAAGCATGGCCTAAATACAGGATCTATGTCCTAAGGATAACGGCTCTTTGCTAATGGCAGTCACACTAACACTATTATGATAAGAAAAAAATTCCTGTTTTGCAAGTTAATTCGTATAAAATCTTCTTCCAAATCACTATTTGATTCTTTTATGGCTGGATTCCTCCCTGAAATGGAATCAATAATATATTTTATAAGGGGCAACCAATTTGGCTGCCCCCTTTATTTTTTATTGCTATTATTTTTAATTACTTCAGAATTAATTTGCTATATAATTTTATATTATCCACTCTTTATTTCTCTTTAAATACGATTGTTTTACTCCTTTTATATCCATTCTTTTTAGCATATACTCTAATTTTCTGATTCTTCTTTAGTTTCTTTCTCAACTTAACCTTAAACTTTCCATTCTTTTTAACCTTTACTGTATATGTTTTCTTTCCAATCTTAATTTTTACAACACTGCCCTTTGTTGCCGTACCCGTAATTTTCTTTGTATTTTTCCTGTAAGATTTCAGTTTAGGTGGGTTTAATGTTTTAACAACCGGATTAGTATTTTTATTTGAATTTTCTTCAGTAACATTTGGAGTTACTTTTATTTCTCCAGCGTTAACTCCCCAGCTATCGTCTTTTGAAATCTTTAAATAGTATGCTCCAGCAGGTAATGTTACATATCCCGTTTCACCACTATTTGGATATGTAAAATTAATATTACGACCTAATAAATAATTATCAAAAGAATCATAATTTAGTGCTTTTTGTTGTTTTATATGTTCTTTATAATCTATTCCATTTATAGAATATAATGAATAACTAAATGATGGAGTATATGCTGATGGAGTGTCAGCTATAGACATATTAAAATTAACCCTTGATGTTTTATCTAATGTAATTGCAAAATATTGTTCATCATATAAGTTTGAAATATATCCATAACTAGTTTTTCCATTTGTTAGTGAAATCATTGACTTTGATGATATACCACTGACATTTCCGGTTCTATTTACATACTGCGCTTCTATTGTTGTGGTAACCTTGCCGGCAGAATTTTCCGAGTCACTGCTATTATCTTCTTTTCCGTCATATTCTACATAATAAGAACCTGGTTCTAAAAGGTAATATCCTACATAATCTTTACCTGTAAAAATGCCGGCATTTGGACTTCCTACAGAATCACCAATCTGTTTACCTCCCAGAGTTTTTATTTTTGCATTTTTTAAATTTCCAAGAGCAGATAAACCATCATAACACACCGTAGAATTTATAGATACTTTCACATAAGCAGTATTTGTTAATGTGAATTTAACTTTATATACATCTGTTATGCTTGATGTTCCAGAACCCCAATTATATGTATTGCTCACACTTGAAGGATCCGAAACCATAATAGAATCCACCTTGTTAACAACTGCATCCTGTTCTACATTTTGGGCTGATACAGTCTTTGCTCCTCCCAGCAAAACCATTGTTGCCAGCACACCAAAAAAAATTTTTTCTTTAATTCTCATCTTTTTCTCCCTCTTTATTCTTGGTAGTGTCAAATAACACTCCTTTTTTATAGTCTCTAAAAAACAATATATTTTACTATTCAAATACACCTATAGACAAACTACTACTATAGTATAATACATATCGTCCAAACAATTCAACAACAATATAAACTTTTTGATTTGCTTTTATCATTTGCCATTAAACCTACAAATGAATTTTTATATTATCTCTCTTTAAATTCAAACTCTTCATTTCCAAGCTTTACTTTATCGCCATCATTCAATTTTACTTCCACACCACTTTGTATCATCTGATTATTTATATATGTATGATTTGTAGAATTCATATCAATAATGGAATATTCTTCACCATTGGTAACAATATCCGCATGACTTCTGCTAACCGCTGCATTATCGCCTATAAAATAGTCCCCATAACTCTTTTCTTTACCTAATCGATATCTAGGTTTATTAATTAATATTCTTTCATTATTTTTAAGTCTAATTAAATAAGGTATTATATGTGTTGGTTTTATAGGAGTTTCCTGCTCTGACAACACTGTTGTTCCACCAAAGTCTGCTCCACCACCTAAAATTGTTGTTTCTCCAAAATCGGCTGCTACATCTGCATATGATTTTCTCGGTTGCATAATCACATTCTGCTGTGCATTTTGTACCGATTGTACATACGAATTTTTATTTTCTGCAGGTGATTTTGGTGCAACACTGTCTTGCATCTTAGGTGTTTCCAATCCAGGCACTGAGAAATTAGCTCCAGGAACTGAAAATGGTGCCTGAATATTGTTCTTGCCCTTTTTATTTACATTGTTACTTTTTTTAGCTCCACTGTTTTTTTCTTGTTTTTGCTGTCTATATTTCTCCTTGTTTTCCTTGCTATAGTGCATCAGTAAATGAAACATAAATATCTCTTTTTCATCTTTCCCCTTTTTTCCGACATTAGTTGCGCCTTGCGGTACATTCATTGCTGACACCGGAGGTTGTACTGGTGGTACAGATATTCTGTTATCAGGTATGTTCTGTCTTACAACAGGTTCTTTTTGTATCGAATTTACCTTCGGCTGTTGTACACTATTCACATCAGTTCTCAGTCTGATCAAATTGATTTGAATATTGGGCGATACCTCTTTTTCTTTTTCAATTTGTGTAAAATTGGTGTCAAACCATAAAAAATAAGGCTCTCCCACTACCGGGAAATATCTTTGTCCGCACTTACTTTTCAGTAATTATCCAGAAATATGCCCGCACTTCTTATAGACATTCTCTTTATCATCTATCATATACTTTTTGGGTATGGGGGAATGATGAAGAGAATGTCTATAAGCACGCGGCTGG
>OGQW01002089.1_pt1 | contig 10589 bp, 7 predicted proteins | sample 1553301 | NCBI WGS metagenome assembly OGQW01 (sample SAMEA2579974, study PRJEB22360) | human gut metagenome
TAACGCCTCTTTCAGCTTTCATTTTGTCGATAAGCTCTTCGAAATATTTCTTACCAACTTCCATAACTACGTCAGAGTACATCTGGATAAATCTTCTGTAGCAGTCCCAAGCCCAACGTGGGTTGCCGGAAGCCTGTGACAGAGTTTCAACAACCTCTTCGTTCAGACCAAGGTTCAGGATGGTATCCATCATACCTGGCATGGAAGCTCTTGCTCCGGAACGTACAGAAACGAGCAGCGGATTCTTAGCGTCTCCGAATTTCTTTCCTGTGATTCCTTCCATTTTATCGATTGCTTCCATGATCTGACCCATGATCTCGTCGTTGATCTGTCTGCCATCCTCATAGTACTGTGTACAAGCCTCGGTTGTTACCGTGAATCCCTGTGGTACAGGAAGTCCCAGGTTTGTCATCTCAGCCAGGTTTGCGCCTTTTCCACCGAGAAGGTTACGCATGTCTGCATTACCTTCAGTGAACATGTAAACCCATTTTGCCATTGTTACTTTTCCTCCTACTTGTAATTTTGATAGGTTATAGTAAAGTATTTCCAGATTGCCCTGGATGATACGTTCACCCTATACCGATTGCACCGAAAATAAAGATATCCTCGGGGCGCACACATTTATTTTACCATAAGAATATCTTTAGTCAATAAAAATATGGCAAATTTTCGGTATTTTTTTTAATTTCTGGTTCTGCGTCCCTCTTGTGTCCTATTATATCAGCTTTTGGTTACTTTTTACAGGGTTTTTTGTAATTTTTGCGTAAAAAAAGAAGTATCGCACAATTTTTTTCATTTTACGATACTTCTTCTTCTATTTTTCCTGGTAAATTTTCGGAATTGTTTGATTTTATGCTTTCAGAATTACGGTTTTGATTACGAAATACAGCAGCACAATCACACCGAGTACGATACGGTACCAGCCGAAGGCTTTGAAATCGTGCTTCTTGATGTACTGCATCAGGAATTTGATGGCAAGAATCGATACCGCAAATGCCACCAGCATGCCGACGATCATGATCGCCACCTCAACACCGGTAAAGGCAAAGCCGTGTTTTACCAGTTTTAAAAGGCTCGCGCCGAACATAACCGGAACGGCAAGGAAAAACGTGTACTCCGATGCCAGCTCTCTCGAGCATCCCAGCAGGATACCGCCGATGATGGTTGCTCCCGAACGGGAAGTTCCCGGTACGATGGAAAGGAGCTGGAAAACACCGATATACAGCGCATTTTTCCAGGTAATCTCTTTGATTTTTGTTGCAGACAGTGTTCTCGTCTTGTTGTAATTCTCAATGATGATGAAGAGGACACCATAGATGATCAGCATCAGTGCTACGATCACGTAATTCATCAGATGGGCCTCGATCCAGTCGTTGAATGCCAGTCCGATCACGGCTGCCGGCAGACACGATACGACGATCTTGAACCACATGATAATTTTGTCCAGATAACAGTAATTGTCTACAAAGTTCTGAATACCTGCAAAGACCTTGTTGTCGCTTGGATTGGCAAAATAGCTCTTGCTTTTCGCTTTGTTTTTGCCATGAAACGGCCAGAGATCCCAGAAATAGATGACGACAACCGCAAGGATTGCACCGAGCTGGATGACAACTTCAAAAACATTCTTGAAATCAGCTGTCACATTCAGCTTAATAAACTCATCTACCAGAATCATGTGGCCGGTGCTGCTGATCGGAAGCCACTCGGTAATGCCCTCTACGATACCCAGCAGGATAACCTTTAACCACTCAATGATGTTCATACGATATGTACCTTTCTCTTTTTGAATTGGATGCCCTTTTCTGGCATTCTATTAAAAATCTATCATACTTATGCTAAAAACACAAGCGCGTCACGTTTTCTTTTTTGTAAAATCCATAACCCACATTCGGCCAAAAAAGCTCTCTGCCGCTTTGTTTCTGCAGCAGAGAGCTTTTCTTTGCTTTATGCTTCTATCATGCTTATCTCTTGTCGATCGTTGCGATATCGATCAGGGTCAGCTTCTTCACATCTGTATTTTCCAGACTGGTTACGAGTGCGGTTGCGGTATCCAGAGAGGTCAGTACGTTGACACCTGTCTCGATCGCGTTCCGGCGGATGACGAATCCGTCTTTGGAGTGCTCAACGCCCTGGGACGGAGTATCGATGACGAGGTCGATCTTGTGGCCGAGGATCAGGTCCATCAGGTTCGGGGACGGCTGCTCGATCTTGTTGGTGCGGATCGCATTGACGCCGTTCTCGTTCAGGGCTTTCGCGGTATTTCTCGTCGCATAGATCTTGTAGCCGAGAGCCTGGAATCTCTGTGCGATCGGAACGATATCCTCTTTATCCTCATCCTTTACGGTGATGATCATGTTTTTGTATTTCGGCAGGTTGATTCCGGCACCGAGGAACGCTTTGTAAAGAGCCTCGTTGAAGGTCTTTGCAATACCAAGGCACTCACCGGTGGATTTCATCTCCGGTCCAAGGGCGATATCTGCGCCGCGGATCTTCTCGAAGGAGAATACCGGCATCTTGATGGCAATGTAATCTGCCTCTCTCTGCAGTCCCGGCTCGTAGCCAAGCTCGCGGATCGTGTGGCCGAGGATGACTTTCGTTGCCAGCGGCACGATCGGGATTCCGGTTACCTTGCTGATGTATGGCACGGTACGAGAAGAACGCGGGTTGACCTCGATGACGTAAACATCCTCACCGCATACGATGAACTGGATGTTGATCATACCGATGACATGCAGGGATCTTGCCAGACGTTTCGTATACTCTACGATAGTGTCTTTTGCATGCTGGCTGATGCTCTGTGCCGGATAAACGGAGATACTGTCTCCGGAGTGAACGCCGGCGCGCTCGATGTGCTCCATGATACCAGGAATCAGAATATCGGTGCCGTCGCAGACTGCATCAACCTCGATTTCCTTGCCCTGCAGATATTTATCAACCAGGATCGGATGCTCCTGTGCGATCCGGTTGATGATGCCGATAAATTCATCGACATCCTCATCGCTGATGGCGATCTGCATACCCTGTCCTCCAAGGACGTAGGACGGGCGGACGAGTACCGGATAGCCGAGCTCGTTGGCTGCTTTTTTCGCCTCTTCTGCGGTGAATACGGTGTGTCCCTTCGGACGCGGGATTTCACACTGCTCCAGGATCTCATCGAACAGCTCACGGTCCTCTGCGGCATCTACGTTCTCTGCAGATGTTCCAAGGATCGGCACACCCATTTTCAGGAGTGCTTCGGTCAGCTTAATCGCGGTCTGGCCGCCGAACTGTACAACGGCTCCGTCCGGATGCTCGATGTTGACGATATTTTCTACATCTTCCGGTGTCAGCGGCTCGAAATACAGTTTATCTGCGATATCGAAGTCGGTGCTGACGGTCTCCGGGTTGTTGTTGATGATGATGGTCTCATAGCCCTCTTTCTTGAATGCCCAGGTACAATGTACGGAGCAGAAGTCAAACTCGATACCCTGTCCGATACGGATCGGGCCGGAACCAAGGACGAGGACTTTCTTTCTGTCGTTTGTCTCGACAGCTTCGTTTTCGCCGCCGTATACGGAATAGTAATACGGTGTGGTTGCTGCGAACTCAGCGGCACAGGTATCTACCATCTTGTAAGCTGCGGTGATATCATACTGTTTTCTTAACGCTTTTACTTCTTCTTCGGTCTTTCCTGCCAGTTTTGCCACCAGATAATCCGGGAACTCAAGGCGTTTTGCTTCGCGCAGCAGATCCTCATCCAGCTCTTTGGCCTGTAATGCCTGCTCCATCTCAACGAGGATAGCCAGCTTATCGATGAACCATACATCGATTTTGGTGATCTCGTGGATCTCGTCGTAGGAGATGCCCTGACGGATCGCCTCTGCGATTCTCCAGATTCTCATATCGTCTACGATGTGAAGCTCTTCGATCAGCTCGTCTTTTGACAGGTGGCTGAAGTCATAGGACATCAGGGAATCTACGTGCTGTTCCAGGGAACGGATGGCTTTCATCAGCGCACCCTCGAAGTTGTTGCAGATACTCATAACCTCACCGGTTGCCTTCATCTGTGTGGTCAGGGTACGTTTTGCACTGATAAACTTATCGAACGGCAGACGCGGGATTTTTACAACACAGTAATCCAGCATCGGCTCGAAGCTTGCGTAGGTTTTTCCGGTAATGGCGTTCGGGATCTCATCCAGAGTGTAGCCAAGTGCGATCTTTGCAGCAACCTTTGCAATCGGATAACCGGTTGCCTTGGAAGCCAGTGCAGAAGAACGGGATACACGGGGGTTTACTTCAATGACTGCATATTCCATGCTGGTGGGGTGCAGTGCAAACTGACAGTTACAGCCGCCCTCTACCTTCAGTTCGGAAATAATGTTGATCGCAGCGGTACGCAGCATCTGGTATTCCCGATCTGTCAGAGTTACAGTCGGGGCGATAACGATACTATCGCCGGTGTGTACGCCGACCGGATCGAAGTTTTCCATGGAGCAGACGGTGATGACGTTGCCCTTGCGGTCACGGATCACCTCAAACTCGATTTCTTTCCAGCCGCTGATGCACTTTTCGATCAGAACCTGTGTGATCGGAGAAAGACGCAGACCGTTCTTGGTGATGTCGCGGAGCATTTCTTCATTGTCTGCGATACCGCCGCCTGTGCCGCCCAGTGTGAATGCCGGACGCACGATAACCGGATAGCCGATGGTCTTGGCAAAATCTACGGCATCTTCAATGGTTTCTACGACCTTTGACGGGATACAGGGCTGGTTGATCTTTTCCATGGTATCCTTGAATGCCTGACGGTCTTCTGCCTTATGAATGGTCAGCGGGTCGGCACCCAACAGCTTGACACCGTTAGCTTCCAGAAAGCCTTCTTCCGCCAGCTGCATGGACAAGGTCAGACCAGTCTGACCACCCATGGTGGACAGCAGGCTGTCCGGCTTTTCGATCCGAATGATCCGCTTTACCACGTCCAGCGTCAGCGGTTCGATATAGACCTTATCCGCCATCGCCTTATCTGTCATGATCGTTGCCGGATTGGAGTTGATGAGGACAACTTCCAGACCTTCCTGTTTCAGTGCACGGCAAGCCTGTGTTCCTGCATAGTCGAACTCCGCAGCCTGTCCGATGATGATCGGACCGGAACCGATCACGAGAACCTTTTTAATATCACTTCTCAATGGCATAACTTACTTCTTCTCCTTTTCCATCACAGCAACGAATTCGTCAAACAAATATGCGGTATCCAGCGGTCCGCCGTGTGCTTCCGGATGGAACTGCACCGTAAAGGCATTGATCTTGTGATAACGAATTCCCTCACAGGTTTTATCATTGGCGTTGATATGAGAAACGGTTCCCACTTCCGGATCCAGACTTTCTCCTACAACTGCATAACCGTGGTTCTGGCTGGTGACATAAGTCCGGTGACTGTTCAGGTCGATAACCGGCTGGTTGGCACCGCGGTGACCGTACTTCAGCTTTTCTGTCCGACATCCCTGCGACAGTGCCAGCAGCTGGTGTCCCAGACAGATGCCGAAGATCGGAATGCCCAGCTTTGCGATCTCGCCCACATTGTCGATGATCGCCTGATTTTCGGACGGATCTCCCGGTCCATTGGAAAGCATGATGCCGTCTACATGCATCGCCTTTAATTCTTCTGCACTGGTGGCTGCCGGCAGAACTACGACTTCACAGCCGCGTTTTACCAGTTCGTTCCGGATATTGCGTTTGTAACCGAAATCGTACAGAGCGACCTTATACTTCGGTGTTCCCTCACGATAAGTTCTCGGCTCGTCGCCGGTCACGCTGAGAATTGCATTCTGAATGGTGTAGTTCCGAACCTGTTCCAGCAGCTCTTCTTTCTTGGCGTAAACATCTTCTGTTGTAATCACGCCGTTCATAACGCCGACTTCCCGAATGATACGGGTCAGCTTACGGGTATCGATGTTGTAGATGCCCACAATGTTCTGTTCTTTCAGGAATCCGTCAATATCCCCTTCCATGCGGAAGTTCGATGGGGTGTTGCACCATTCCCGCACAATGTAACCGTGGATATAAGAACGTGCAGATTCGCTGTCTGCTGCATTGACACCATAGTTGCCGATCAGCGGAAATGTCTGTGTGACCAGCTGCCCATAATAGCTGGGGTCGGTCAGTGTTTCCTGATAAGCAGTCATACCGGTGGTAAAGACTACCTCACCGATTGCCGTTCCCTTGACACCAAAATGCAAACCTTCAAAAATCGTTCCGTCTGCCAGAAGCAGATAGGCGTTATCGCCTCGTTCCAATAATGACATGACACCAGTCCTTTCCGATCTAAGAGCCTGCGATGCACCTTGCAATGCACCGGCGTTGCCCTGAAAAATTATAAATATGCGGTAATATCATCACGCATACGGATTGCTTCTCTTCTGGCAGCTTCTGCAAAAGCCGTTTCCGGACAGTTTTCTTCCTTTTTCCATGCACACATAATGGCACGGGAGGAGTTGACAATCGCACCTCTGCCGTTTTCATCAAATGCACCGGCAACGCCCTGTGCACCGCCGCCCTGTGCACCGTATCCCGGCACCAGGAACAGCGTATGCGGCAGCTTTTTCCGGAGTTCCGCCAGCTGTTCCGGATAGGTCGCACCTACCACAGCACCCACTGCGGAATAGCCATAGGCACCGATCTGCCTGCTGCCCCAGTTTTCGCACATTTCGCCCATGATCTCATAGACCGGCTTGCCGTCGATCAGTCTGTCCTGCAGTTCTCCGCTGGACGGATTCGAGGTCTTTGCCAGCACGAAAATACCCTTGTCATATTTTTCGCAAACGTCCAGCAGCGGCTGAATGCCGTCTGTTCCCAGATAGCCGTTGACTGTCAGTGCATCTGCTCCAAAGGGTTCCAGTTCCACGCCGTCCACATCTACTTTTCCCAGATGTGCGGTGGCATATGCAGTCATGGTCGCACCAATGTCATTGCGTTTGCCGTCTGTCATGACGAACATGCCCTTGCTCTGTGCATAGCGAATGGTTTCCGCCAGTGTGCGGACACCTGCCCAGCCGTACATTTCATAGTATGCAGCCTGCGGCTTGATCGCCGGAACCACATCGTACAGGGCATCGATCAACGCCTTGTTGAACTGGAGAATTGCATCAGCAGCTGCCTCCAGTGTATGTCCCAGCTTCACAAAGCTGGCATCTTGTATGAACTGCGGCACGTATTCCAGACGTGGATCCAGTCCGGCTACGGACGGATTGTGCAGTTCGTCAATTCGTTTGATAAGTCTATCAAAAGCCATTGCATCGGTTCCTTTCTTCTAAATACTCTGTATCCTGATAGCGAATGATGCCGTCTGTGATGGTACACACCGGTTTGCCCACCAGTGTTTTGCCCTTCCAGATCACATTTTTCGCTTTGGAGTGCATTTTTTCCGGATCTACTGTCCAGTGATAATCCAGATCTACCAGCGTCAGATCTGCCGGCTCACCTACTGCCAGCTGATGCTGCGGCAAGCCCAGAATCTTGCGGGGATTCTCTGCCATTTTCTGTACCAGCTGCGGCAGGGTCATCAGACCGGCATGCACCAGTTTCAGCGAAGCTGCCAGCGAGGTTTCCATGCCGATCACGCCGTTGGGAGCGTAACGGAAATCCGCCTTTTCCGACGGAGCATGAGGAGCATGGTCAGTAACGATACAGTCAATGGTACCGTCCAGAAGTCCCTCCAGCACTGCCTTGCGGTCTTTTTCCGTCCGGAGAGGCGGATTCATACGGTAATCCGCATCACCGCAGAGCACCGCTTCCTCTGTCATCAGGAAATAGTGCGGACAGGTTTCACAGGTCACCTTGACACCCTGTGCTTTGGCGTGACGAATGATCTCCACGCTGCCGTAAGTGCTGACGTGAGCGATATGAATCGGCACATTGGCAGAAGCCGCCAGAATGATCTCCCGTGCGGTAATATAGTCTTCCGAAGCCCGATCCATGCCTCTGACACCCAGCGTTTCCGAAGCCACGCCGCGGTTCACAATGCCGCCGTTAATAATGGACAGATCTTCACAATGAGAAATAACCGGCAGCCCCAGTGCATCGCCCTGAATCAAAGCCTGCCGCATGGTTTCTGCACATTCTACCGGTCTGCCGTCGTCGGAAATGGCACAGATGCCGGCATCTTTCAACGCCGCATAGTCGCACATTTCCTCGCCTTTCAGCCCCTTGGTAATGCAGCCCACGGGGTGAATCTCCACGCCGGTATAAGTTGCTTTTTCGCAGATATAGCGGACAGTGTCTACGCTGTCAATTGCCGGCGAGGTATTCGGCATGCATGCCACACCGGTGATGCCGCCAGCCAGTGCCGCTGCGGAACCGGTGAAGATGTCCTCTTTATGTGTCTGCCCGGGGTCACGCAGATGCACATGCATATCAAACAGCCCCGGCAGTGCTGTCAGGCGGGAGCCGTCAATGACAAAGTGGGCAGATTCGTTCAGATCTTTTCCCAGCTTTGCGATCACGCCGTCCTGAATCAGCATGTCACAACGGGGCGAAATGCCGCCCTGCACCAATTGTACATCACGAATCAAAATGGTTTGCTTCATTCTTTCCTCATTTCTGCATCAGTGTTCTGATAAATCACAACACAGTCGGTTCCGTCAATTTCCCGCACGGAAACCCGAACGGTTTCGCTCTGTGCAGTCGGAACGTTCTTTCCGATATAATCCGGACGAATGGGTAGTTCCCGATGTCCGCGATCCACCAGTACTGCCAGCTGCATGCACTGCGGTCTGCCGATCGCCAGAATCGCATCAATGGCAGCACGGCAGCTACGACCGGTGTACAGCACATCATCTACAATGACAACACGCTTGTCCTGTACCGGAAAATGAATGGTACTCTTTGCGGAATGTGTGGCATTGGCAATGCGGTCATCGCGGAATGGGGTGATGTCCAGTGCACCGAATTCCACCTCTGCACGTTCCAACTCGTATATTTTACGGGCAATCCGTTCTGCAAGCACAACGCCGCGGGACAAAATGCCCACAATACATAGATTTTCGGCTCCACGATTCCGTTCCAGAATCTCATACGTAATCCGTGCCACTGCACGGCGAATGGCACTTTCGTCCATGATGATCGCTTTTTGTTCCATACACACCTCCTAAGAGATCATTCACAAAAAAAGCACTTACCCGTTTCAGACAGGCAAGTGCGTACAACAACTTCTGCATCAACATACCGTACATGCAGAAGGGATCTTATCCGGTTTATGAAACGCCTTGTCAATCTCACGGGATCAACTTAAAGGAATCGCTCTTTCCGAGTGCATATCCAACGCACTCGTTTGGTTTTTACTAGTATACCACATTTTCCGGCTCTTGTCCAGTGCTTTTCTGCAATTTCCGAAAAATTTACACTTTTTCCGCAGTTGCTCCGGACAACCGATTGCTCAGCTCCACCAGCTGCTCCATGGTCAGGTTCTCCATACGTACCGTTTCCGGCAGTTCCATGGCATGCAGGGCTTCCAGCAGAACCGGTTTTTCATAGTGCATCGTTGCGGACAGTGCATTCACCAGCGTTTTCCGCCGCTGGGAAAAAACGTGTTTCAGCATGGAGAAAAAGTGCTGGGGATCGCGTGTCTGGTCGGCATAGCGTTTCTGCACATCGATGCGAATGACAGCAGAATCCACATTCGGCGGCGGCAGGAAGCTGTCCCGCGGCACAGTAAACAGCATCTCTACTGTTCCATAATAGTTCACTGCGGCGGTGATTGCACCGGAGTTGCGGGTGCCCACCGGAGCCTGCAATTTTTCCGCCACTTCTTTCTGCACCATTACCGTAATGGAATCGATGTTCGCTCCGCTTTCCAGCAGGTGCATCAGAATCGGCGTAGTGATGTAATATGGCAGATTGGCACAGACTGCCACGTGCAGACCGGCGAATTCCTGTTCCAGCAGCTGCGGCACGTCGAACTGCAAAATATCGCCGTGCAGAATGTGCAGGTTTTCGAATTCCCCGACAGTTTCCTCCAGAATCGGCAGGCGGAAAAACCAGCCGCTGGTCCAGTTCCACGGAAGTCACCTTTTCAGCACGCAGTGCCAGCTGCTGTGTCAGGGTGCCGATACCCGGACCGATCTCCAGCACACCATAACCTGCCGCAGCGTTGCCCTCCTCGGCGATTCGCGGGCAGACAGAGGGGTCGATCAGAAAGTTCTGCCCCAGCTTCTTGGAAAAGTGAAACCCGTGCCGTCCCAGAATCGAACGGACGGTTTTCATATCTGTTAAATTGATCATCATGATTTTACCTCAATACTTTTCTGAAGATGTGTGCTGTACAGATAGCACTGCCGCACCGGCATTCCCGTGATGCACTGTAATGCACCGCGGTACAGCAGCAGCTGTTCCCGATAGCTGTCCGCCAGTTCCTCCGGCGAAGAAACGGTATCGGTCTTATAGTCCACCAGCACGAAGCCGTCCTCCTCCTGAAATGCCAGGTCTATAATACCTTTCAGGATACTGTCGGAGTTTTCATAGCGGTGCAGGATCGCCGCAGCTTCCGGATATGCCTGCAAGTCCCGACACTGCACCAGAAATTTCTTTTCCCGCAGTACCATGCGGGAACGGCGGAGCCG
>OGQW01002090.1_pt1 | contig 10589 bp, 7 predicted proteins | sample 1553301 | NCBI WGS metagenome assembly OGQW01 (sample SAMEA2579974, study PRJEB22360) | human gut metagenome
TATCCAATGCTATAATAGCCTCATCTTTATAGAAAAATACTCTTATGGGATACTCTGCTCCGTCCTCAGCAAACCAGCTTTCGTGATATTCCATTTTTAATTTTTCAACAATAGCTTTCTTAACAATTCTCTGAATGTCAGAAGGGCTGAAAAGTTTACTCTTAACTGTCCCTGCTTTTTTTACCCAAAACTTTCCATCAACAGGTATAAACTTCTGCCAGTCCAATGCCTTAACAGCCTCAAAAAGCTGATCATATGTAGTTGCCTTGACTCTTCCAACTTGAATCATTACTCTTTCTGCCGTTCTAAGAAAAACATTTGCCCTACAAACTGCCAATGCATCTCCCTCGAAAGTAACTCTTCCGTCTTCAACTTGAACAATATCATATCCTAAATCTGTAATCTCTCTTTTCAAAACTGATTCAACACCAAAATGACATGGTGTAACTATTTTAAATTTATCCATTATTTATTAAATATGCATTACTGCATCCCTTTCATCTATATTCATACTAGATATGATAATAGCAACTAAAAACAATGTCAACTTTATACTTGTATCATACTTTTATTTAATCTTATATCATATTTTCTTAAAACCTCCCACTACTGCCTTAACTTTATATCCTACTTTGTTCATCTCATTAGCTAACTTAAAACTTAAACTACCTCTCTTGCAATATAAAATCCATATTTTATCTTTCTTGTTAAACTCTTCAATCTCTTTTAATGATGCATTCGGCAAATTAATTGCATTTTCAATATGAGAAACATCATAATCTTTTCGTCTCCTTAAATCCACAACAATACAATCTTCTTCAATTGCCATTTTTCCTGCCTCTTCAAGAGATATCATATCAAATTTTTTCATCTTTCCTCCACACAATTCTCACTATATATACCACATATTTTACTTACTTTTTTTAATTATACTTACTACTTATTATTAAAATTTTTTGTTTATTATTACATATGTTATTAATAAAAATATTGTTCCTATTAACAATAAAAATTATAAATATATTTTCTCCCATCAAAGGAAAGAAAATCGTAATTTTTCACAAAAAGCCTATAAAACACAAAAGCACCTTGCGAAATTTTCCGCAAGGTAACTTTCCTAATTGAGAATTATAGCACATTTTTGCCGATTTGTCAAGAAAAAAGTATCATTCACAGGTTACGCCTTGTACGGTGTGCCTTAGATTAAATGATTTATGTTTTTGGCTGTTTTACACAATATTACGCCACTGATATTTTACATAAAAATAATTGAAATTATGGCATAAAAGTTGTATAATATCAATAATCAAAGATATAACTTTGATAACAGAGATCATATATTTTGAAAGGCGGAATAATCAAATGGCTAACAGAATGATACTTAATGAAACTTCATATTTCGGTGCAGGCTCGATCAGCGAGATAGTTACAGAGGCAAAGAAGAGAGCTTTTAAAAAGGCTCTTGTTGTAACAGACCCTGACCTTATCAAATTTAACGTTGCAAAGAACGTTACAGATCTTTTGGAGGAAGCAGGACTTGCTTATGATATATTCTCTCAGGTAAAGGCTAACCCTACTGTAAAGGTAGTAAAGGCTGGTATCGAAGCTTTCAAGGCAGCAGGTGCTGACTATCTTATCGCTATCGGCGGCGGCTCATCAATGGACACTGCAAAGGCTATCGGTATCATCATAAACAACCCTGAGTATGCTGACGTTACTTCTCTTGAGGGCGCTATTGACACAAAGAACCCTTGCGTTCCTATAATCGCAGTTCCTACAACAGCAGGCACAGCCGCAGAGGTAACTATCAACTATGTTATCACAGACGAGGAGAAGAAGAGAAAGTTCGTTTGCGTTGACCCTCATGATATCCCGGTAGTTGCTATAATCGACGCAAAGATGATGTCATCAATGCCTAAGGGACTTACAGCTTCAACAGGTATGGACGCTCTTACACACGCTATCGAGGGCTACACAACACTTGGCGCTTGGGAGCTTACAGACATGATGCACCTTAAAGCAATAGAGATAATCTCACGTTCACTGAGAAAGGCTGTTGAGAATGACCCACAGGGCAGAGAAGATATGGCTCTCGGTCAGTATATCGCAGGCATGGGCTTCTCAAACGTTGGTCTTGGCGTTGTTCACGGCATGGCTCACCCGCTCGGTGCATTCTATGACACACCTCATGGTATCGCAAATGCAGTTCTTCTTCCGTATGTAATGGAGTACAACGCTGAATACACAGGCGAAAAGTTCAAGTACATCGCAGAAGCAATGGGCATTGACACAACAGGCATGAGCCAGGCTGAATACAGAGCAGCCGCAGTAAACGCAGTTAAGCAGCTTTCAAAGGACGTTGGAATCCCTGAGAAGCTCCACGAGATAGGCGTTAAGGAAGAGGATCTTCAGGCTTTGAGCGAATCTGCATTCGCAGACGTATGCACAGGAGGAAATCCAAGACCTTGCACAGTTGAGTCTATCCTCGGCATTTATAAGACAGCATTCTAATTCAAAAATCTTTTATCTGCCCTCGGTTTTCGGGGGCAGATTTTTATTGCCCGAAAAGAATATTTATGGTATAATACATTTAAAGTGAGTTTTAAGTTCATAGGTTATCATATATCGTAAGATATTATACTGACTTATAGGGAGGAATTTTAATGAGATTACTTCTTGCTGAGGACGAGGTGGAGCTTGCAAATGCGCTTTCGGCAGTGCTTAAACACAAAAACTATTCTGTTGACGCTGTTTACAACGGCATCGACGCATACAACTATGCAATTGCACAGGATTATGACGGCATAATACTTGACATTATGATGCCTGGTATGGACGGCATACAGGTGCTTACAAAACTCCGTGAAAAGGGTATCGACTCCCCTGTTCTGCTGCTCACTGCAAAGTCTGATATTGACGATAGGATAACCGGACTTGATTCAGGTGCTGACGATTATCTTACAAAGCCCTTTGCAATGGGCGAGCTTCTTGCGAGAATAAGGGCAATGACACGCCGCCGCACTGAGTTTGCACCCTCTACCCTTACTTTCGGAAACGTTTCTCTCAACAGACAGAGCTTTGAGCTTTCAGGTCCTAACGGCTCTCAGAAGCTTGGCAACAAAGAGTTTCAAATGATAGAAGCCCTTATGCTAAATCACGGTACGCTTATTTCTACAGAGCGTTTCATGGAAAAGATATGGGGCTATGACTCTGACGCTGAGATAAACGTGGTGTGGGTATATATTTCATATCTGCGTAAAAAGCTTGGTCTTATCGGTGCAGATATCGAGATCAAAGCCACAAGGGGCGTGGGCTATACACTAGAGGAAAAGCATAATGATTAAGCGTTTACAGCGGAAATTCGTTGTTATCGCCGCTGTGTGCCTTCTTATCGTAGAGTTTGCCATAATAGGCGGCATAAATGGAGTGAACATCTATCAGACCAACAAGAATGCAGACAATCTGCTGAACATAATAATCGAAAATGACGGCAGATTTCCTGAGTTCGACCCCAATGGCATGAAGCATGACAAACCGCAGGATAATTCAGACAGCTCATCAGACAGCGTCTCTCCCCCTGAGAGCAAAAAGCCTGATAAGCACAGAGGCTTTAACGAGGAAACTAAGTATCAGACAAGGTATTTTGTTGTATACGCCGACAGCAATGGCGAAATAACCAAGGTAGATACAGGACACGTTGCGGCGGGGTCAAGTTCGCAGGCCATAGAATACGGCAAAAGCGTTCTTGACAGCGGCAAGACTTCAGGCACGTCAGGAAACTACCGCTACAAAACAGGCGACACTGACAAAGGCAAGATAATAGTTTTCATGGACTGCCGCAGTGACAGTGCCACCAAAAATCGCTTTTTGCTGGTGTCGTGCGCTATAGGTGCAGCAGGATATATACTTGTATGTCTGCTTATCATAATCTTCTCAAAGCGTGCCATAAGACCTGTTGTGGAAAGCTTTGAAAAGCAAAAGCGGTTCATCACCGACGCAGGGCACGAGATAAAAACGCCGCTGGCCATAATCTCCGCAAACACGGAAGTTCTTGAAATGGTGTCAGAGCCAAACCAGTGGACGGTGAGCATAAAAAATCAGATAACAAGGCTCAACGGTCTGTTGAAAGAGCTTTTAAGCCTTGCAAAAATGGAGGAGGAAAAGCCTGCTCTTACCATGGCTGATTTCAATATCTCTGACGCTGTTTATGACGCCGCTTCGCCTTTTACTACCCTTGCGGAAACAAAGGGCAAAAAACTCACCATTGATGTTGCCAACGGACTTACCTATCACGGCGACGAGGGTGCGATAAGACAGCTTGTTTCTATCCTCACGGAAAATGCAGTAAAATACGCTGACGATGGCGGCGAAATAATAGTAAAGCTTTTCACTTCTCATAATGGCAAGGAAACTGACCTTGAAGTTTCAAACACCTGCAAAGAACCACCGCAAGGCGACCTAACAAAACTTTTTGACAGATTTTATCGTGACGACAGCTCACGGTCAAGGTCAAAGGGAGAGAAAAAAGGAGGCTACGGCATTGGGCTTTCTATTGCACAGGCAATAGTCAGGTCGCACAAAAGCAAGATATCATGCAAAGCCGAAAACAGCATGATGATATTTACAGCACAGCTTAAATAACTGCAAAGCAGAGTTGGTCACCAGCCGCTCTGCTTTTTTTATAATATGACATTTGTCACATGAAGATGTGACTTTGCTCACTAGCTTTTTGGCGGATAGTATTGTATAATGATAATACAAACTAAGGGAGGTTTTTCTTATGGCTGAAACTGTAGTAAAAATAGACAATCTGGTAAAAAGATACAAGGAGCTTATTGCTCTTGACCACTTTGATCTTGAAATAAAAAAAGGCGAGGTCTTCGGACTTCTCGGTCCTAACGGTTCGGGTAAGACCACCACGATAAACTGCCTGCTCTCACTGTTGGCATACGATAAGGGCGACATCGAGATATTCGGTGAAAAAATGTCCCCTGTGAACTATGGGGTAAAAAAGCGTATTGGCGTTATAATGCAGAATGTTGCGGTGTTTGACGAGCTGACTGTGTATGAGAACATTGACTATTTTTGCGGGCTTTACATCACCGACAAAGCCACACGAAAGAAATATGTTGACGATGCCATAGCTTTTGTGGGACTTGAGGACTTCGTGAAGTTCCACCCTAAAAAGCTTTCAGGTGGTCTGCTCAGACGACTTAACATTGCCTGTGGTATCGCACACAAGCCTGAGCTTATCATACTCGACGAGCCGACAGTTGCCGTTGACCCACAATCAAGGAACAAGATACTGGAGGGCATTTTACAGCTCAACCGTGAGGGTGCGACTATAATTTACACCTCCCACTACATGGAAGAAGTCGAGCAGATATGCACCCGTATCGCCATAATGGATAAGGGCAGTAAGATAGCCGAGGGTACTACAGAGGAACTCAAACGCATGATAAAGAACACCGAAACTATCACCGCCGAGATACTCCAGCTTCCTGAAAACGTCCGTGAACAAATAGAAGCTTTGGAACACGTTTATAATGTTTCATATGCTGACAACAAGCTCGTTGCACGCTGTACAGGGGGACGGCACAATCTTATTGAGATACTGAAAATATTGCAGGAAAATCAGGTGGGCTTCGGCAGCGTTTATTCTGAGCAGCCTACCCTCAATGACGTTTTCCTTGAAATAACCGGCAAGGCTCTCAGGGATAAGGAGTGATAGAATGTTCTCACACATATTCAAATACGAATTTAAAAGCTGTCTGCGTCAAAAAGCCATACTCTTCTGGCTCATAGCCTTTCCTATAATACTGGGTTGCTTTTTTAAGATGGCGTTTTCAGGAATATACGAAAAAGATGTTGTATTCAATGCGATACCTGTTGCGGTGACAAATATAGAAGAAAACGATATCCTTAAGCAGGTGCTTGAACAGATATCAGATGGTGATGAGGCTCTTTTCAAGGTGACGTATACGGATATTGACAAGGCAGAAGAAATGCTTAAAAGCGAGGATATAAAAGGCATTATAAAAGCTTCCGACCTCTCCCTTGAGTTTGGCTCAACAGGTATCCAGCAGACCATTGTAAAGACTTTCATACAGCAATACAAAACTCAGGAAAAGATAATAACTGACACTGCAAAGAACGCTCCGCAAAAGCTTGATAAGGTCATAGCTTCCCTTTCCGAGAAGATAAGCCCAAATGAGGATATTCCTCTCCACGGCAACCCTGACATAACGATACAGTTTTTCTATAATCTCCTTGCCATGACGGCACTTTTCGGCTCAATGTCAGGTCTGTTCGTGGCACAGGAAAATCAGGGCGACCTGTCTGCACTTGGCGCAAGACGTTGCTGTTCTCCAGTGAACAAGCTTACAAGCATAACGGCAACGCTCCTTGCTTTTCATGTGGTGGAAATGATATGCATGGTGATATCGGTGACGTTCCTGAGATTTGTGCTTAAAGTGGATTTCGGCAGTAAGCTCCCACTTGTTTATCTTGCCGCAATAATCGGAGGAATAACGGGAATATCCATGGGATTTTTCGTTGGCTCTTTCCGCATAAAAGAGGGTGTAAAAATATCTGTAGTCATGGCGGCATCAATGACCTGCTGTTTCTTCAGCGGTCTTATGTCAAACACCATGAAAGGCACTGTTGCAGAGCATTGCCCGATATTCAATGAAATAAACCCTGCCGCAGTTATCTCAGACAGTTTCTATTGTCTTAATCTCTATGAGGATTACAGGCGGTTCACAGTGAAGATAATTTCAATGGCGATATACACAGTGCTGTTCACCCTTGGTGGATATGTTCTTACAAGGAGGCGTAAATATGCAAGTCTTTAAGACCTTTATGAAAATACTCAAAACAAGACTTACGTCTGCTTTATTATATCTCGTCATATTTATGGTCATAGCAGTAATAATGGCGGATACTGCAAAAGATAACAATGACTATGAGGACTATAAAATGTCCGTATCCGTCATTGACCGTGACAACAGTGCCGAAAGCAAGCGTTTGCAGGACTTTATATTCAGCGACAACAAAAAGGTGGAGCTTGCAGATGATGAAGACGAGGTCATCGACGCCGTTTATTATCAACGTGCCAACTATGTTCTCTATATAAACAAGGGCTTTGGCAACAAGATAAACGCAGGGGATTTTGACGGACTTTTTGAGAATTTCAAAATGCCCTCCAGCTACGGCGGACAGCTTTTTGAAAGCAGGCTTGACGGCTATCTTTCAAGCGTAAAGGCGTACATGACGGCAGGTGAAAGCACAGAAAACGCCATGGAGCTTGCCCAAACGGCAGTTTCTCAGCAAGTAAAGGCGGAGCTTAAAAACTTTAACAACAAGGGCGGAACAGGTATGCCGGCAATATTCGGCTACTATTTTCAGTATCTTGCATACGTTATGCTGTCCATGCTCATTGTTACCCTTTGCCCTGTAATACTTACGCTAAACAGAAAAGGCGTTCGAGAACGCACAATGTGTTCAAGCCTGACATCAGCAAACTACAGCAGACAGACGGCTCTTGGGGCAAGTATCTTGGTGTTTAGCATATGGCTTTTGTTTATGATAGTCGCAATAATTTGGGGCAAAACGCTCAGCGTGAAATTCTGGCTCGCCTGCCTTAACAGCTTTGTATATATCATTGCCGCCACAGGCATAGCAATGATAATAGCGCAGTTTGACCTTAGCGACAACGGCATAACTGCTATATCGAACATAATCGGTCTTGGCATGAGCTTTCTTTGCGGAGTTTTCGTGCCGCAGGAATTGCTCACAGGAGGCGTTCTTGCAGTGGGAAGATTGTTCCCTGCATACTGGTACACCAAAGCCAACAATATGCTTTTCGGCATGAGCGGTGGAGTATTCAGCACAAAGGAATATCTCATCTGCATTGGTATCGAAGCGCTGTTCGCAGTGGCATTCTTTGCTGTGGCTGCTCTGCTTGTTAAGCAAAAGCGTGAGGGTGATGTAAATTTCCTTGCATAAGTTGACAATAATATGGCTGTGTGTTATACTCTTATTGTTACTGAGCTGACGCACAGCCTTTTTGCGTCAGCTAAAGAAGATCATAGATGAAACAGAGGAAAAAAGTATGGATAGATTACAGCTCGACAAAAATGCAAAGCTCACAGGCAGAGTATATTTCAAAGACGAGGTAATGTGGCTCGGTCTTTCAGGAAGCGGTGCGTCATTCACATTTGACGGCACAAAGCTTGTTTTGAAGCTCAAAGGCGACAATATCGCAGTGGGCGACAATCCTATTGACTATGCAAGGATAGCCGTTTATGTTGACGGCAAGAGAGTAGTTGACGAGATGATCGACTGTGCAGAAAAAGAGGTCACGGTAATAGACCGCACGGAAAACGCTCAGTCAGTTGTGGAGATAATAAAGCTTTCAGAATCTCCAATGTCAGCAGTTGGCATTGAGGCTTTCGCTGAGGGCAGTGCTGAGACTTTGCCTGAAAAACCGCTTAAAATAGAATTTATCGGTGACTCTATAACCTGCGGCTATGGTGTTGACGATGAGGACGAAAACCACCAGTTCACCACCGCCACAGAGGACGTTACAAAAGCCTACGCCTACAAAACCGCCAAGGCACTTGACGCTGAATACAGTATGTTTTCAGCCAGCGGCTATGGCATAGTATCAGGCTACACAGAAGGTGACGAGCCTATCAGCGAACAGACAATTCCACAGTTCTATTGCAGCTACGGCTTTTCAAGGGGCAATTTTGCAGGAACTGCTCCGCAGGATATACCATGGGATTTCAGCAAATATATTCCGCAGATAATCGTTATAAACCTTGGCACAAACGACGACAGCTACTGCCGTGACTACAAGGACAGGCAGGCTGTTTTCTCAAAGCTTTATGCTGATTTTCTTGCGGTCGTTCGTGAGAAAAACCCGCAGGCTTACATTCTATGCACTGTTGGAATAATGGGCGAGAGGATATTCCCTGCTGTTGAAGAGGGCATAAAGATATATCTTAAAAGCCATGCTGACAGCAAGATAAGCTCAATGATGTTCCATGAGCAGGACGGCGCAAATGACGGCTTTGCGGCAAACTGGCACCCTACTGAAAAGACCCACAAAAAGGCAGCGGCAGTGCTTACGGAAAAACTCAGAGAGATAATAAAAAGTATATAACAAAAGCGACAGTCGGTAACGGCTGCCGCTTTTTTGTCATTTTACGCCAATTCTCATTCTGTAGCAGAACGAACAGGAAAGCATGGCTAGTATCAAAATTGTTCTTTGAAAGCTTTCCTTATAAGAAAACATATTTCAGCACGAAAAGCACTGCAAGCACATACATAAGCGGTGTGATATCCTTGTGCTTTCCGCAAACAAGATTTATAACAACGTATGAGATTATTCCAAGAGAGATGCCCTCTGAAATGCTGTAGAAAAGAGGCATTGAAAGAATACAAAGATACGCAGGGATAGCCTTTGTATAATTGCCGTCATCAAACTTGATGTCAGTGATAGAGCTGAACATCAAAAAGCCTACTACTATAAGTGCCGGAGCTGTTGCAAAGGATGGTATAGCCGTGAAGATAGGTGCAAAGAACATTGACAGTGCAAACAGCACTGCGGCTGTGACAGAGGTAAGACCTGTTCTGCCTCCTGCGGCAACGCCTGCTGAGGACTCAACGAATGTTGTGGTGGTGGAAGTACCAAGAACTGCGCCTGCTGTTGTGGCAACGGCGTCAGCAAGAAGCGCAGGCTTTATCTGCGGAAGTCTGCCCTTTTCATCAAGCATATCTGCCTTTGAACATACGCCGATAAGAGTGCCTAAAGTGTCGAAAAGGTCAACGAACAGGAAGGAGAATACCACGACTATAAAATTGAAGATACCAATGCTGTGCATATCCACCTTAAAGCACTGACCAAATGTTTCGCCAAGCTTTGAAAAATCCGTAAGCGACATTGTAGGAAAAAGCGAATTATAGCCGCTTTCAGCGTCAGGAACATACAGCCCTACAAGTTGACATATCATGCCTATTACCCATGTTGCCACTATACCCATAAGAATAGAGCCACGGACTTTTTTGATATATAGGATAATAGTGATGAAAAGTCCCACGATAGTGAGAAGCGCACATATGCCCGAAGTTGTGAAATTCTTGCGGAAGCCTGTTATGGTAACAAGAGTGGCTGAACTGTCAACGCAAAGTCCAGCATTCTGAAGTCCGATAAAGGCAATGTAAAGACCGATGCCAACGGACACCGCTTTTTTCAGCACCACAGGTATTGCATTGAAAATGGCTTCTCTGACGTTTGTGAGGGAAAGCACGATAAAGACGATACCCTCGACGAAAACTGCCAGCAGTGCAACCTGCCATGGATAGCCGTAGCCTGCCACAACAGTGTAAGCCATGTAAGCGTTAAGTCCCATGCCTGCGGAAAGCACAAAAGGCAGATTTGCCATAAGTCCCATGCACACTGTTCCAATAACAGAGGCGATACAGGTGGCAAGAAGTACGGCTGTAGGATCCATGCCCGTTCTGCCGAGAATGCTCGGGTTTATGGCAAGGATATATGCCATGGTCATGAAAGTCGTCACGCC
>OGQW01002096.1_pt1 | contig 10538 bp, 10 predicted proteins | sample 1553301 | NCBI WGS metagenome assembly OGQW01 (sample SAMEA2579974, study PRJEB22360) | human gut metagenome
CGCTCACGCTCCGGCATAGGCCGCGCCTTTGTCCAGCGCCTCCGCCGCGAAGCGGTTGCCGTCGAACGTCGCGCCGCGCAGGGCGAAAAAGATGGAATCAGCCCCGATGTTGCGCGTGTCTGTGGAGATGTGCGGGTGTTCCCGGAAAATATCGTATAGTTCGGACATATCAGTTCGCGTGTTTGGGTGTCCCCGAGGGCATGGGGTAGGGCCCCGGCTCTGCGGGCTCTCCGAAGCGGGGGTTGCCCGTGGCGTCGAAGTCGAAGCGTTGCAGGCGTACGTCGCGCCCCCAGTTGTGTACCGTATCTTTTTTCGAGTGGTAATAGATCCAGTATTCGTTCCCGTCAGGCGAGGTGGTGAAACTGGCGTGGCCGACGCCGTGTATGCGGTCGTTGCCGGTGAAGATGGGGCCGCTCTTGATCCATGATGCGGGATTCAGCGGGTCGCTGTCGGGGGTGCGCAGGCGCAGCTGCCCGAGCTTGTAGTGGCGCGACCACGAGCCGCGCGTGGAGTAGACGATGAAGAGGTCGTCGCCGTGCCGCAGTGCTGACGGGCCTTCCTGCAGGGCGATGTGGTCGCCCTGTTCCCACGGCTGGTCGGGTCGTGAGAGCAGGATGCGCGGCCCGATCCGGGTCGGCGATTCCATGCGGGCGATGTAGAGCAGCTGGTCGGTGGCGTCGGTATCGCGCTGGCGCTCCCAGCCGGACCATACGGCATAGAGCTCTCCCCGGTGTTCGAAGATCGTCATGTCGATGGCCCAGATGTTGTCCGTCTTGCCGTCGGGGTTGTCGCCGGTGTAGAGCATGCCGCGGTCGCGGTAGTCGCCCAGCGGCGTGTCGCACTCCAGCACGCCTGTGCGCTGCCCCGTGAAGGGGCTGCCGGGGACGGGTGCCGCGGCGTAGTAGATGTACCATTTGCCGCGGAGGCGGTGCAGCTCGGGTGCCCAGATGTTGAAGCTGTTCCACGCCCCGCTGTCGGCGGGCTGCCAGACAACACGCTCGCGTTCGAAACGCGTCATGTCGTCCGATTCGGTCACGGCGATGCCGCGTCCTGATTTGAAGCAGGTGTAATAGCGCCCGTCGTATTTGGTGATCCACGGGTCGGCGCCGTCGCGCAGCGGGTTGGTGAAGGTGGCCTGCGGCGCGGAGCACGAGAGCATCCCCGCCACTAAAAAAAAGCCCGCAGCGAATCGTCGCAGCAAGGCTGTGGTATGGAACGGCATGCGTTTCATAGGTGTCAGATATGTTTGTCCCCGTTATGGAACTTTACTTCGTCGATGAATTTCTTGATGTTCTGTTCTTCGGCGCGGGGGCATATCATCAATACGTCGTCGGTGTCCACGACGATGTATTCCTTCAGGCCGCTGATGACCGCTACCTTGCCCTTGGGCAGCGAGACGATGCTGCTGCGCGTGTCGTAGACATAGCACCCCTCTTCGGGGACGGCGTTGGCGTAGCGGTCTTTGCGGGCGTGCTGGTAGACCGAGCCCCATGTGCCGACGTCGCTCCACCCGAAGTCGCCGCAGCGGACATAGACGTTGTCGGCCTTTTCCATGATGCCGTAGTCGATCGAGATGGCGCGGCACTCCGAGAAGACGATCTCCACGGTGGTCTTCTCGGCATCGGTGCCCAGCGCCTTCATCACGCCGCTGAACATGGCATGGTGCTCGGGCAGGTATTTGCGGAAGGCCTCGACGATGGCCTGCACCTTCCAGATGAAGATACCCGAATTCCAGTAGAACTCGCCGGTCTGGAGGAAGGTCTGCGCCAGCTCGAGATCGGGCTTTTCGGTGAAGCACTTGACTTTGCTGATGGTGTGGTCGTCCGAAACCTGGATGTAGCCGTAACCCGTATCGGGGCGTGTGGGTTTGATGCCCACGGTCAGCAGTGCGTCGTGCCGGTCGGCGAATTCGAGGCACTCGCCGATGATCGTGCGGAAATCGTCCTCGTTGAGGATCAGGTGATCCGACGGCGTGACGATCATTTCGGCGTCGGGGTTCTCCCTGAGCAGCGTATAGGCCGCATAGGCGATGCAGGGGGCCGTATTGCGGCCGATCGGCTCGCAGAGCACCTGTTTCTCCCCGATTTCGGGGATGTGCTGCAATACCAGATCCTTGTATTTGTGGTTCGTCACGACGAGGAAATTCCCGGCGGGGACGATTTTTGCAAAGCGCTCGTAGGTGTGGCGGATAAACGATTTCCCGGTTCCGAGGATGTCGAGGAACTGTTTTGGCATCGACTGCCGGCTCTTGGGCCAGAAACGCGATCCGATGCCGCCGGCCATGATGACACAATATTTATTGCTTGCCATAAGTTATAATATGGAATTAAGTGAGACAAAGATAAAAATATTTTGTAACTTTGCCGCCTATTGCAGGAATAATATTTTTGTACTCCCGATGAAGATAAGACTGTTCACCATACCCAACCTGCTGACCCTTGCGAGCCTGCTTTGCGGCTCGTTCGCGGTGGTTTCGGCACTGGTTTACGGCGATCTGGCGCTGGCTTTCTGGCTCACGATCGCCGCCGGTGTTTTCGACTATTCCGACGGTTTCGTGGCCCGGCTGCTCAAATGCCCTTCCGCCATCGGCGTACAACTGGACTCGTTGTCCGACATGGTCTCGTTCGGCTTCGCCCCGTCGGCCGTGCTTTTCGTCTTGTGGAACAATTCCCTGCCTGCGGATGCCGAAGCATGGCTGCGCTACGGCGGCAGTGCACTTTGTTTCGCGGTGGCGGCCTTCTCGGCGCTGCGGCTGGCGAAATTCAATATCGACGAGACGCAGCATACCGAGTTCTGCGGCCTTCCTACTCCAGCCAATGCGCTGTTTTTCATATCTTTGGGGTGGATTAAGGTGAAGACGGGTTTCGACTTGGGTTACTGGTTGCTGCTGCTCATCCCTGTGATGTCGTGGCTGCTCGTTTCGCCCGTGCGGATGTTCGCCTTCAAATTCCAGCACTTCGCCTGGAAAGGCAACGGGGTGCGTTATGTTTTTATTGTATCGGCGGCGCTCCTGCTGGCCGTGCTGGGTGTCCGTGCCGTGCCGGTCGTGATCGTCCTCTACATCGCAACCTCGGTCGTACGCTGGTTGTCGATGAAGGCAAAAGGCTGTGGACAAGCCGGATAGTTGTGTATTTTAAGAATTTTTATTAATTTTGCCCCGGATTAGCGTTCCATGTCGAGGTTGACGAATAGAATATTGCTGGCAGCTTTGCTCGGTCTGTTCCTTACAGCGCCCGGCATCGTCCGTTCGCAGGGTTTCAACGCCAGGACGCTGCAGCGTGCCCAGCAGCGCGGGGAGACGGGGAACCTTTACGGTACGAACCCTTACGAGCAGACCGGCGAGGAGGGGGAGGAGGGCCAGGACGGCCAGCCGCAGGATACGACCAAGAAGGAACGCCGGATCCGCAAGACGCTCGAATCGTATTTTTTCAGCGATTCGATCCGCGCCCTGAACAATTTTCGCTGGAGCGTCAAGCGCGACTACAACCGCGTGGAGATAAGCCCGCTCGACACGACGCTCACCGACTGGCGCATCGACTACCCCTTCTTCCGCGAGGAGGTGGGCGACATCGCGCAGGGCGCCCTCGGGCAGACATCGCTGCCGATGAACTATTTCCGGCGGCCGCAGGTCTTTGATTTCAGTTTTGCGAGCCCCTACTATGCGTATACGTACGACATGGAGAACGTTCCGTTCTACAATACGAAGAAGCCCATCATCCGCATGACGTACCTCGAGTCGGGGCAGAAGCGTTTCCGGGAGGAGAACTTCAATATCATGCACGCGCAGAATATTTCGCCCACGACCGGGTTCAACGTCGACTACAAGGCACGGGGAACGCGCGGACAATATGTCTGGTCACGGACGAAGAACCACAACCTGTCGGTCGCCTTCAGCCATACGGGCAAGCGCTATTCGGTGCATGCGGCCTATTACAACAACCACATCGAACAGCAGGAGAACGGCGGCGTGGTCGGGACATGGGCTATCGCAGATACGACGTTCCAGATGCCTTCGGGCGTGCCGATGAAGCTGTCGGATGCCGAGGCGCAGAACACTTACCGCAACAACGCCTTTTTCATCACGCAGTCCTACGCCCTGCCGTTGCAACGCGTGACGGAGAACGACTTTTCGCTCGCCGACCTGTCGGCGGTCTATATCGGCCATTCGTTCCAGTACAGTTCGTGGAGCAAGGTCTATTCGGACAAATATGCGCGGTATATCGACGAAAGGGCGCACCGGGACGAACAGGGCAATTTCGTGCCCGATACGCTGGACTACTACCAGAACTGGTATATCAACCCCGACCAGACGCGCGACTCGATCTACGAGCGTGTGATTTCGAACCGCTTCTTCGTGCAGGCACAGCCTTGGGATCGTAACGGCGTGGTAGGCACGATTGATGCAGGCATCGGTATCGACATGCATACCTACTCGCAATTCGAAATGAGGGATTACCAGACGGGAAAGTATACGAAGGTCAACAAGACCAGCTATTTCGCATACGGTTCCGTCGGAGGAAAGATAAAGAAATATGTCGACTGGGACGCGAACCTCAAGTTCTACCCGTCGGGATACAGAGGCGGAGACCTCACCATCGGCGCCCACCTGGCGCTGACGGGATATCTCCGCGGACACCCCCTGATTCTCGAAGGCCGGTTCACGATGGATCGGCGTTCGCCCAACTACTGGCAGGAGAATCTGTTCTCGAACCACTACGTGTGGTCCACTCCTTTGAATAAGGAGAATGAAACTCGGTTCGAGGTGAAGTTTTCAGTCCCCGATTATGCGTTTGAAGCGGGGGCATGGCAAGGTGTGGTCGGCAACAAGATCTTTTACGACAAGGAGAGCCAGATCGCCCAAAGCAGTGACAACGTAAGCCTCACGAGTGTGTACGCTCGCAAAGATTTCCGCTTAGGCGGACTTCATTTGGACAACAGGGTATTGTTGCAGTGGAGTACGAATCAAGAAGTTGCACCCGTTCCGCTTTTGAGCGCGTTCCTTTCGTATTATTACGAGTTCTGGGTCGTGCGCAACGTATTACGCCTTCAGATCGGTTTGGACGGACGCTATAACACGCGTTATTATGCGCCCAGTTACAACCCTGCGCTGTCGGCCTATTACAACCAACGGGACGTCGAAGTAGGCAATTACCCCTACATGGACGCCTTCGTCATGGGAAAGTGGAAGAGAATGCGGATATTCCTCAAATATCAGCATGTGAACAAGGGACTGTTCGGAAACGGGGAGTATTTCTCCGCGGCGGGTTACCCGCTCAATCCGGGCATGTTTAAAATCGGTATCTCATGGGGTTTCTATGATTAGCGTATTGTTCTGCGCGGTATGAACTGCCCGCAAAACAACATTTTATGTTAAAAAAGACAGTTTTAACTTTTGCGTTCTTAACAATCCTGACGACTTTTTACGGCTTTAACGCCCAGTTCAGCACACCCGTGACGGACGACATGCTGCTGAACGACGATGCGGCCGATTTCGGCAATTCGCTGCTCGGTGAGGGCGACTATGTGATCTCGGCTTATGACAATGTCATTCGCAACATCAGCGAAAAAGAGGGCCACGACTGGCGCCTGATGAGCGCCATCGCCTACCATGAATCGCGGTTCACGCCCGACATCACCTCGCGCAGCGGGGCCCGCGGGCTGATGCAGATCATGCCCTCGGTGGCACGCCAGTTCGACGTCCCGACCGAGCAGGTCTCCAATCCCGAGACCAACATATGGTTGGCCAACAAGCTGATGTCGAAGATTATGAACACGCTCCGTTTCCCCGAGGGGACTCCCGAGAAGGATCGGATGAGCATCATCCTGGCCTCGTACAACAGCGGGATCGGCCATGTGAACGATGCGAGGCGCCTGGCACGGCTCAACGGCGAGGATCCCAATTCGTGGGAGGTCGTGGCCCGCTACCTGCAACTCAAGGCGCAGCCCGAGTATTACGAGAGCGAGGCGGTCAAGTGCGGACGTTTCACCGGCAGCCGGCAGACGCTGGCCTACGTGAACGACGTGATAGGACGCTATGACAAATACTGCCGGATTGCTCGGAGATAACTCCGGCAGGAATTGAAAAGTCTGAATCTACAGCAAAAAGGCTGAACCCAGGGGTTCAGCCTTTTCTCTTTATATCTTCTGAGTTGCCGGCGGACTTGTCCGGCGCCGGGTCAATAGACCCACTGGAAATCGTCGACGTACATTACATTCGTCGTGCAGCCCACCATGTAATCGCCGTAGGCACTCGTGGAGCAGGAGATGATGATGCTGTACTTGCCGGTGGGGCGTCCCGCAGCCGGGTCGTAGAAGTTGAGCGGCAGGGTGGCCTCTACCATTTGCTCGCCTTCGGTCGACTTGTCGACGAACAGCGACCCGTAGGCGATGAGTTTCCCTTCTGCGGTCTGGGTGGTTTCCGCCGGATCCCAAATGCCCGTGGGGTCTTTGGTGCCCGAAGCGACCCGGTGCCGGGCGTTCCAGTCGATGATGGCGACGAAAATGCGGGCTTTGTCCGGGTCGCCTATGCCGACCGGGGCCCCGGAATGTTTGCTTGCGTCGATCGTGCCCAGTGTCGCGTGGTATTTCACCTTCATGCCCGAAGGGCGCGCCGTCCAGTTGTAGGGCTGTCCGAATTCTACTACGCCCGTCCACGGGCCGTCTTTGTAGAAGATGCCGGACATCAGGTTGCCGGCTGCGATGTTGACGAGGGGAGGGGCTGCCGCGGGCCGGTTCGCGGCATAGCTGCCCGTCACGACCGGAACGCTGTTGCGATTTTGAGGAGGGGTGGGGCTGCCGCGGCCAGTTTCGCGCAATAGCTGCCGCCCATTCCGTTGAAAGTCCCCTGCCTACAGAGCTTATCCGCAAATGTGTTGTTACCGCTGGCCCAGAACTCCGCATTCGTATTTTCGCTCGTGAAGCACGACAAGCCCGGGTTTTCCATGTTCCCGTCGGGAATCGTGTCGCCCGCGGGTGCCGTGTATTCGGCGGTTTCGGTCTGCTGCCCGCCGACGAGAAGCCGGAATTCATACGTTTGCCCGGCGTAGACGCCCTTGGTCGTGACGAGGCGTTTTACGGGGATGCCCGCATCGTTGGTGAGGCTTGTCCATTCGGGTGCGATCGAGCTCGTAAAGATGCCGCTTTCGTCCTGTGCGCCCTTCTGCGTCGTCTGCCAGTCGGCGGTACCCTTCAGACGGTACTGGATTTCGGCGGTGGCGTAATCTTCGGGCGTAACCATCGTGGTTACGACGGCCGTGTTGTTCCAGAGGTCGATCTCGCGGACACCGATCTTCACGTTGGTGGGCTGGACATGGAGCATCCACCGCTCCGTGCGGCCGTGGCAGGTGACGTCGACCAGACGAACCGTTTCGAAGCCCGTGGCGGAAAGTTCCTCGGCCGTGGGCGAGTAGGCGGTGATGTCGGCAGGCCCCAGCTTGAGGCTGGTGACCGTGACGGCCTTCAGGTCGGTGCCTTCGGCGACATAGGCCGTGGCCGTACGCGCCTGCGTGTCGATCAGTGTCGATCCGATCTGCCCGGCGACGGTGAACGACCGGGCTATGGGCTGCTCGGCCACGATCGTCCACTCGTAGTCCTGGTAGAGCGAGAGCGTGACATAGAGCGGCGCCCGCAGGTCGAACTCCCCGCTCAGCGGCTGCGAAGTCCTGATCTGGCTGATGAATTTCTCTTTGTCGGTCATCATCGGGTTGGATGTGGCGACATCGAATTCCGCCTTGTCGATGGTGACCTTGCGGATATCGGTCTTCTCGTCCAGCGTGAGCGTCACGGTACGGTTCACGAGGCTGATGCCGGTCACCGTGAACCCCTCGCCTTCGATGCTGCGGATGCTGAGTTCGATGGTGGGATACGGTAGGTCGTTCTCGATGCACGACGCTGCCAGCAGGAGCGCCGCCGCCGAAAAGAGTATGCGTAGGTATTTCATAGTTTACTGCTTTTTCTTGTCCCACAAATGTATCGTCATACCGAAGTTGATGGCCGCGATATTGAGCCGGAAACGCATGTTCGAAGCCTTGCGTGAACCGATCTTGTTGCCGTCGGCATCCTTCTGGGTGATGCTCGTATACTGTATGCCGCCCAGCCCGAACGAAATCGTCGCACAGACGTTGGGGAAGATGTATACGGCAGCTCCCGGGTTGAACGCCAGCTTTACCTGCGTTTTGTCGTTGTAGGTGCGGTTGGGTGCGCCTCCTTCGTTATGATCCGGGTCGTATGCGAAGCTCGAATGTCCCGTCGAGAGCGCCAGCTCGAACTCGGCGAAGAGTCCGAAGCGTCCTTTGGGGTCGAGCCCCGCATAAGAACGGTGGAAAATGCCGAATGAGTATTCGTCGCTCGAAAGATCGACGTAGGGGAGCTGCCCCGAGAGGTCGTTGCCCTCGCCCGCATCGAAATAGGTGTTGTCGAGCGTGCCGCCCATGTGGCTGTATCCGAAACGGATGCCGATGCAGTTGTTATCGCGGTAGAAATAACCGACGAAGGGTTTTACCGTTGCGATCGTGGCATCCGCATCGATGTTGTCGAAGATGAGCATGAGGTCGGTGTCGTCGCTCGAAACCGTACCGTAGGAGGCCGTAAGACCCATCATCACTTCGCCCTTGTAGGCGAATTTGAGTTTGTTGATCTCGCGGTCGATGCGGCGGCGCGTGGGCAGGAAACGCTCCACCTGGGGACGCTTGTGCTTTTCGGCCGGCATGGCTGCGGGCCTCGGCGCCGGGGGTGCCGCCGGGGCGCCGAGGGTGCCCGCTGCGGCTGCGGTGCCCGTTTCTGCGGCGAGTCCCGAAGCTGTTTCCGCCGTGGCTTCGGTGCCCGTTCCGGGGGTGTCCGAAGTTTCCGGGGGCACGGTGTCCTCGTTGCCGGAGGGGGTTTCTTCGACTGCGGCCGTAGCGGCCCGCTGCACTGCGGGGAGGGCTTGTTCCGTCTCCGCTGCGGCGCCGAGCGTGATGAATACCGATAAAATGGAAAGTATGATTCGTTTCATGTGCGTGCCGTGTTTAGAGATAGAATGCCATGCCGAGCCCTATCGAGAAGATATTGACTTTGAAGTTCATCATGCTGGCGTCGCGCTTGCCGACCGTCACCTGGTTGTGTACCTGCTTGGTGTGGCTGTAACTGATGCCCATCACGCCGACGTTGACCTCGACGGCCATGTTGTTCGTGGCGAAGGCGATGATACCCGGCGAGATGCCCAGCGAGAAGGTATAGCCCGTCTGGTAGGTGCCCTTCACCGGGGAGTCCTTGGCAAAGCGTGCCTGCGTACCGCCGCCCGAGAGCTGCATCTCGTTGAAGAGCGCGAAACGCTTGTTGCGGCCCAGCGGGATGTACTGGCGCCAGATCATGGCCACCGAATAGCTCTGTTGCAGCGAATAGCAGTCGTTCAGTTCGAAATTCAGGTCGGAGTCCTCGCCGCCCAAGTTGAGGTCGGCCTTGTCCAGCTTGAGCAGCGAGCGCGAATAGATGAAACGGCCTCCGAGTGCCATGTTGTCGCGGAAGGCATAGGCGATCATCGGGCTGACCTTGAACGTGTAGCCCTTCGATTCGATGCCCTCGATGACCAGGAACCTGTACGTATCGTTCGAGTGGGTCGAGTAGGAGGCCGTTCCTCCGAAGATCCATTGCCCGCGCGGGACGAAGAGGTTGTGTTTTTCGGTAAGGCCGCGCTGGCGCCGCATTTCGTTGACGGTCTGAGGACGTTCCTCGTGCTGCATGCAGCTCGTGCTGTCGGCCTGCGGGGCGAGGGACGCCGCGGCGTCCGTCTGTTGTGCACGGCTCTCCGGCGCCGTGCCTGCCAGAAGCAGGAGTGCCAGGAGCGTACTGGTGGTTATCTTGCGCATTGTCGTGCGTTTGCGTTTAATCGTTAATATACCCATTCGAAATCGTCGACGTACATCACGTTGGTGGTGCAGGCATCCATGTAATCCCCGTATGCACTGGTGGAACAGGATACGACGATATTGTACTTCCCATCGGGAGCGGCGGCCGTGTCCTGGTAATAGTTTATCGGCAATATAACTTCTACCATTTCATCGCCCTGGGTCGTTTCTTCGATGAATTTGGAGGCATACCCGATGATGGGGCCGTTGGCCGCTTCGGTTTGTGTCTCCGGATCCCAGGTGCCCGTCGGGGCTTTTGTCCCGGCAAATACTTTCTGTTGGGCCGTCCAGTCCACGATGCAGACGAATATCCGGGCCTTGTCCATTTCGCCGACGGGAATTTTCCCGCCATGGAGATTGTAGTTGACTTCCCCGATCGTAGCGTGGTATTTGAACCTGACGGCTCTCGGGCGGGCGTTGTAAGCGAACTTTTTGCCGAAAGAGACGTTGCCGCCCATCCCGCCGAGAACCTGGATGGCGAAGTCTCCCGTGAATAGGTTGCCCGGTGCGGGAACCTTGGCCAGCGTATTATATGTCGCGGACAATTTGGCACAGTATGTCCCGACGCGTCCCGGCATGGCCTCGTCACGGGTACAGAGTTCCTTGGCGAACGGGTTGTAGGCGCTGCCCCAGAAGGGATAAGTGGCGACCTAT
>OGQW01002099.1_pt1 | contig 10528 bp, 10 predicted proteins | sample 1553301 | NCBI WGS metagenome assembly OGQW01 (sample SAMEA2579974, study PRJEB22360) | human gut metagenome
CAGACGAAAGTTGTAAAAACGCAGCTTATACTGTTTAATCATAAATTATGCATCCCTTTTCTTAAGTACAGGTATGACAGCATGCAGAACAGGTGGTTCCTGTGAAATCTGTATGGTCACCCTCGTTTCATCAATTACAACGTATTTTTTTACGGTATGTATGAGGTCATTCCGCAAAAGTTTCATCATTTGTGGAGAGCAGTCTATGCGTTCCGATACAAGAAGAAGTTTCATTCGGTCACGGGCATAACCTGCGGAGCGTTTTTTTTCGGAGAAAAACCGCATATTTATTCCTCCTTCTGTGATGAGAGATGTCTGACAGCGCTTATTTATTTTCGAAAAATACTGCCAAGTCGTTGGAATACGCTGGTTTTTCGCCGGATGGTGGTATATGGAACATCTTCTCCAATAAGACGCCGACAGATATTCCGGTATTCCTCTTCTGCCTGTGAATTTTTTCCAGAAAGTGGCTCTCCCTGATTTGTGGAAATTACAATCTGTTCATCATCAAGAATAGCACCGATCAGATCTACAGCAAGGATTTCCAGGACATCTTCTACAGACATCATGTCTCCACGCTTGACCATATCCATGCGGATTCTATTGATAACTAATTCAATCTTTTTCAGCTCTTCTGCCTCTAAAAGTCCGATAATCCTGTCTGCATCACGAATTGCTGAAACTTCCGGAGTCGTTACAATGATTGCTCTGTCTGCACCTGCAATCGCATTCTTAAAGCCTTGCTCAATTCCTGCCGGACAGTCAAGAAGAATATAATCAAAGTCTTTTCTTAATTCATCTACTAACTTTCTCATCTGCTCTGGACTTACTGCACTTTTATCTCTTGTCTGCGCCGATGGAAGCAAGAAAAGATTAGAATATCTCTTATCTTTGATTAATGCCTGTTTTAAACGACAGTTTCCTTCCACAACGTCTACAAGATTATATACAATGCGATTCTCAAGTCCCATAACCACATCGAGGTTACGAAGTCCGATATCTGTATCAATCATAACAACTTTCTTTCCAAGTTTTGCAAGCCCCGTTCCAATATTGGCCGTTGTAGTGGTCTTCCCAACTCCACCTTTTCCAGATGTAATAACAATTACCTCACTCATCTCTGTTCTCCTTTATATTCATTAACTAATACTGATTTCGCTAATCAACGACCTCGTAATCGTCTCAATGAAAATACTGTCATTCTCCACGAATGCAAGCTTTGCCAGCAGTTCCTGACGATTCTTCTTTTTGGCATTCTTCTTTGTATTCTTCACCCTCTGATCCGGCGAGCGCGCAATATAACTGCCAATCTGAATCTGCATTGGTTCCATCATAAGCGCCGCTACAAAAGCACTATTATCCTCTGGATAGCCTGCATGTACCGTTCCTTTAAGGCAGCCTAATACAACAACATTGCCACCTGCAACAATCTGCGCCCCCGGATTAATATCCCCAAGAATTACTATACTTCCATCTACTTCTATCTTCTGTCCGGAACGTAATGTTCCACGGTAAAACTGTCCATTCTTTGCAATGCGGTTTTCCGGAAAAGACTCTGCTTCCTGCTGTTTCTTTTCCTTCTTTTCTTCTTCTCTTATCTCATTAAGTACCTTTGCGAACTGCGTCTCATATACTTTTGCACCATCAATCACACAACTGATATTCAGTCCGCTGTTTTCAGATATTGTATCAACCAAAAGATTCTGTTCTCCTGACGTGAGCTCACGTCCTGTAAAACTGACTGCAATCGGTTTATTTAAATCGAAAAAATGAGTAGATTCCTTAAACTTGTTCCCGACTTCCCGAAGAAGTTCTTCAAAAGGAAGTGTCGGATTCAACACAATCTGAAATCCATATTTATTCCCTTTAATAATGACGGAACTTTTCATATCTCCTCCTGTTTTCTAACATGTGCTCCCGGAATCTTTCTGTACTTGAATTTGTGAGAGTACATCATTAATCATTACTTCCATCTGAACCTGTAGGCAGTAATGCTGTTGTTGCTTTTTTCTCTGCCTTGCTGGCCTTTCCAAAATAGTACTTATAGATATCTCTGGCAATCTCTGCCGCATTTGCTGAAGTATAACCATTTGGCACTACTACAGTCATGGTAATATCTGGATTGTCATATGGAGCATAAGATATAAATAATGCATGGTTCGGACGCTTTTTATTTTCCTGTGCCGTACCAGTTTTACCTGCTACCTTCATACCCTGTTTCTCATACAGAGATTTGATCGAACTGTCCTTACCATTTACCACTCCAATCATACCCTTTTTGATCAGATCAAATGTGGAAGACTTTATGTCTAACTTCTCTTCTGTTCTCTTCTTATATGATGTAATTACACTGCCCGAAGAATCTGTTGTCTTCTCTATAAGAGAGAGGTCTATTAAATTCTTATGATTTACAAGAGAAGTTACATATCTTGAAATCTGACTTGGTGTATAACTGTGTGTACCCTGTCCAATTGCAGAACGAATCGCATCTTCATCAGAAATATGTGGTTCGTATTCTGTAATCTCTACTCCGGATTTACGATTAAAACCGTACATAGATGCATATTTCTTTAACTTTGTCAGACCTCTCTGGCTATTATACGTTCCATTCACTGTACCAAGATTATATCCCATCTGATAGAAGAAGAAGTTACAAGATACTGCGATTGCCCCACTTACATTAAGAGATCCATGTGCATTCGGATAAATCCAGCATTTAGCTGCCGGTGAAATCTTATCAAAAATCCCTGTACACTTCACATATGTAGAGGCATTCGCTACCCCCTCTTCTAAAACTGCTGTGGAAGAAATTGGCTTAAATGTAGATCCAGGTGCTGTCCTTGACTGCGTTGCCCTGTTTAGCATTGGAGAAGATAAATCCGTATTAAGCGATGCATAATAGGAAGAGTCAATTCCATTCGCAAGGCGGTTATTATTATAACTTGGATAAGAAACCATTGCCTTTACCTCCCCTGTATCTGGATCTGTGATAACAACAGAACCAGAACATGGATCAAGTGCGAGCTGAGCCGGCGTAATCTCTATATTCTTTATCTTCTTATACATAAAGTTATAGGCAGACATTTTACCTGTATACAAACTATTATAGTCCTTATCTTTCTTTTTATCAAGAACTCCCTGATCATACAAAAGCAGACAGACCTTCTTGCCGCTTAAATTGCCATTTTTAATCATATACTCATATAGAATTTTATCAAAGTCTTCCTCAGATTTCAATGCATCAACAATATAATTTATCAATTCATCATAAATTTCATCTGCATCATAATAATCGGACTTTATGTTAAAAGAACTGATATTAATCCACTCATTATTAATCGCATGTCTTAAAAATTTACGGAACGTAATCTTCTCATCTTTCCAGTCAAGGTATACCTGATCATTCTCGTCAATTGAAGAAGCAACAAGAATACCATCGTTCTCAAGCATCTTGTAAATATAGCTTACATAGTCTTGTTTTTCTTCACTTAAGTTCTTACGGATTGTCGTGCCGCTCTGCAAATCTTTTCGAAGAGTACTAAGAACCGTTTCCTGCTTTTTCCTGTAAATCTGATAGACATCTTTTTCATTCGTTTTGGCCTTTTTCCTTGAAAGCTTGGAAATATTAATAATATTATTATCAATAAGTGCATAATACACATCTTTTATTGGAACTCTCTTTTCAGAACCTGCTGTGTCTGCTGTTGTCAGATGTGCAAGCAGAATTCCTGCAAGACGTCTCTCTAAAATATTATATGCATATTTTTGTAAATCTGCATCAATCGTCAGATAAACATTATTTCCGGCAGATGCCTTTGTTGTCTTTACTGTCTTAATAACCTTACCAAGATTATCTACCAAAACATCTTTCTGGCCTTTCTTACCCTGGAGAGTACTTTCCATTGTTTTTTCAATTCCTGTTTTTCCTACAACATCGTTTGCTTCATACTTGCCGCCATTGCCATTCAGTTCTTTTAATTCACTTTCTGAAACAACACCTGTATATCCTAAAACAGAAGAAAAATATTTGGCATCATTATATTTACGAAGAGAGTCTGCCTTAATTGAAACTCCCGGATATTCATCATCATGTTCTGAAATTGCCGCGATACTTTTATCGCTGATATTCGTTGCTACGGTAATCGGCGTTGTCTGAGAATAACGATTCATAAATACATCATATCTTACAGACATAATCTTTAATGTATCCTCTGTAGAATAACTATCTGCGATTCCAAACATATTACCTGTTCCCTGCGGTCCGTTCTTTCCACTTCTTAAATATTCATATACCTCTTCTGGTGTAGAATTCAAATACTTCTCCGCTTTCTTTTTCTCGTCTCCTGAAAGATTATCAATATTGGTAATACCATAAATATCTTTTTTAAATCTGGCCAGCGAAGAACCTGATACCGTAAACTTCAGTTTTCCCTTACTGTTTACTGTCATAGGAAGACTGTAGTTTATCGTATCTCCATTCGTTTCAAGCACCTTGATCAGCTTGTAGATTACTTCGTTCTTAACATCATTCTCTGTTACTTTCTGACCATTCTTCCCATTCGCATTCGTTCTCTCACGAGCAATTCGGCTTGTCTCGTCCGTATTTTCCAATGTCACCGTATAAGCCAGCTGGTTATAGGCTAACGTTTTTCCATTACAGTCATAAATATTACCTCTTGCACCACTGATTTCTATCGTCTTTTTTATTTTGTAATTAAAGTTTGCTAAATGTTCGTCACCCTGTATAATCTGCAAAACAAAAAGACGATAAATAAGGAGGCAGAATAACACCACCAGCAGTACTCCTATGATTATAATACGATTTGAAAGCAGCTCTATAATCTGTCCTCTTAATTTTGTTTTATCTTTTTCCTGCTTTTTCTTGAACTTAAACAAAATCTGCACCCCTCTTTTCGTTCTTTTCCAGCCAATCATTTATCCTTAATAAAATCTGGTAGCATACAAGCCCTACCGCTACGGTATATACCATTTCCGGGAGAATAATATTCTTAAGGTAGTAAATAATCCGCAAATGATTCTGTAAAAGTCCGCAGAGAATATACATAATAAATCCATAAATCAAATCATTCACTCCGATTAAAACGAGAGGAAGAATATTATCATCAGAATAATAAATCCGATTAAAAAATCCATCTACGAAACCGAATACCATATATAAAAAGGCAAATCCACCGATTGTCGAACCGTAAAAAATATCCATCAGCAGACCACAGAAGAAGCCAACGATCATTCCTGGTTTCTGTCCGCGCATTACCGCTACTGAGGAAATAAGAATAAGTAAAATATTTGGCGTGATTCCTGCTAACTTAATCAACTCAAACACAGATGTCTGTAATATAAAACAAATAAATACCAGCACTGCTGTCACAATTCCTCGTTTCATAATAAATCCCTTCTTACACAAATGGCGGAAAGAGAAATATCTGTACGATACTCTTATTTCCGCCTGATTTATCCTTTAATCTGCACTGTCGCTGTCTGCGGGAACTTCTTTTAACTGTGTGATGACCAACACATCCTCGATATGCTGAAAATCCACAAATGGAGTTACCTTAGCAGACTTTGTAAGATTGGAGGAGTCTGTGGAAATCTTGCTTACTGTTCCGATTTTGATTCCCTCTAAGTACTTAGAACTGATATGTGACGTAACCAGCTCCTCTCCCTCTTTCATATCTGCATCTTTACTAATATAGGTCACATCAATTGTGCCATCTTTTTGCACAGACTCGCTGTTTCCCTGTACAACACAGGTGTCTCCTGCCTGTGAAGACTTTGCACTGACACTACTGCTATCATTAATGATAGAACATACTTTAGCATAGGTACGGCCAGTCTCTGTCACAATTCCTACCAGCCCGCCATCCGCTATAACGTTCATATTCACCTTAATTCCATCTTTGGAACCTTTATTAATAACAAATGTGTTATACCAGTTGCCGCTTCCTTTACTGATGACTCTTGCGCCAACCTTCTTGTACTGAGAATAGGCCTTGTCTATCTTCAAGAGCTTCTGCAGATTATTTAATTCTTTTTCGTTGGTACTTAAAGTTTCGTTTTCCTGTGTTAACTCTCTGACTTTTTCATTAAGCTTTGCATTCTCTTTTTTTAGTTCTTTCATACTCTTAAAAGAGCCAGCATGATCGCCTACCCATACACCAAAAGAGTTAATTCCGTCCTGCATTGGGATTACTACTGTTTCTGCAACCGCAGAGAGAGGTTTCACTGCATCTTTTAATACTGCACTGACTGACAGAAGCAATATGCAGATGATTGTCAGAAAGACAAGCATCGTTTTGGGTGAAAACTCAAAATTATGACGATTTTTCATAGTACCACTCCCTGATTAGTGAAAATCAGAATCCTGTAAATTATGAGCCAGTCTTTCATAATCCGGATTTTCCATGATCATTCCAAGTCCTTTTACTACAGTAAGTTCTGGCTCTTCCATCTTCATAATAGAAAGACCTGTCTCCTGCTGAATAAGAAGATCAAGATTCTTGATATGTGTAGAACCACCAGTCATACATACACCATCATGCATGATATCCATAGATAATTCTGGCGGAGTTTTCTCTAAAATAAACTTGATTGCATCAATGATAGAAGAAAGGCTTTCTGACATTGCCTCAAAAATCAGATGATTTGTAACAGTTACCTTATTAGGAAGTCCCGTAATAAGATTACGTCCCATTACATCATAGGTAATCTCCTCATCCTCTTTGATACCGCTGGCAAGCTGCATTTTCAGTCTCTCTGCACTCTTCATACCAATCACAAGATTATGCTTTTTCTTTACAGTCTGCTGGATTGCCTCATCAAACTTTGTTCCACCAATTTTTAAGAGACGGCTCTGCACGATTCCTCCAAGACTGATCAGACTGATTTCTGTTGTATCTGCTCCAATATTAACAATAAGACGGCCGGTTGCATCCATTACGTCAAGTCCTGCACCAAGTGCATCTGCAATTGGCTTCTCCACAATACGAATCTTCTTTGTCTTTAAAGAAGAACTTGCGATCAGGTCATAGAATGCACGTTTCTCTACTTCTGTAATATCAGATGGTACTGCGATATAAAACTCTGCGTTACCGCCGGCAGCAAGACCTTCTGCAAACTTTTTGCCATGCATTCCTTTAAAATAAAGCTGGATCATCGTCTGCATCGCTGTAAAATCAGCAATAACACCGTTGATGATTGGCTGTTTTACTTCAATGTTCTTCGGTGCTTTCTCATACATAGAATATGCTTCATCACCTAATGCTAATGGTTCTTTTTTCTTCACCATAGCAATCATGTTCTTCTGATGTAAAATTACTCCTGCAGCTTTCTGGTAAATTTTGATGGAATTCGTTCCCATATCAATTCCATATATTTTTTCAGACATTGGTATGTCTCCTTTCGTTAGCATTTATACATGAAACAAATGCGGCATTACCGCATTTGTTTCTACTCTTTGTCAGCGTACTTTTAAAATCCTTTATACCTGATTTTAAAAGTACATTTATCCTCACATCATCTGCTGTTCTCTTAAGCTGGTATAACACTTATCCCCTATAATGATATGATCAGAAAGCGGAATCCCCAGGAGTTCTCCCGCCTCTTTTATCTGTTTTGTAATCACAAGATCTTCTCTGCTTGGTTCTGGACATCCCGACGGATGATTATGAATCAAAATCATGTAAACTGCCTCGTACCGAAGCGCCTCCACAAAAATGGTCCGAACCGGAACCCAGGAACTGTTCGCTGTTCCTTTCGACAGTAAAATCTCTTTCATCAGCCTGTGCCGTCCATCCAAAAGAAGAAGCATTACCTTTTCAACACAAAGATGCCGCATCTCTTCCATATAATAGGACGCAATATACTCTGGCGAGCTAAAATCACTCTCTTCTTTAATAGAAGCTCTTGCCAGACGTTTCGACAACTCCAGTGCACACAAAATCTCAATTGCCTTGACATTCCCTATTCCCGGAATCGTCTTTAACATCTCCATATCCAGATGATACAAGCCTGCCAATCCTTTATAAACAGGATGTCTGTCCAAAAGTGCAAATGCAAGTTCTAATGCCGAGTAGTTCTTCGTTCCACAACGGATAAGTACGGCAAGTAATTCTCCGTCTGTAAGGCTCTCTGCTCCTGCCTTCAAACACTTCTCATATGGACGTTCTGTTTCCGGGCGCTGCTTCATCGTTACTGACTGTCTTTCCATATTGGTCCCTCCTGAATTCTCTCCAGACACGGACACGCTGATTGAAAATATTTTACCATAAAAACAAACTTTTGTATATAGGGTTCAAGGGTAGGTTTCGTTAACTTTCTGTGTCATTTATTAAGATATTTTTAAGTTTTCCTGTCTCATATATTTTTTGCAGAGACATCATAATTCCATATTTGGCATGTTCCCATGTAAGTCCGCCCTGGAAATAAACGGCATATGGTTCTTTCATCGGACCATCTGCACTAAGTTCAATCGAGGAACCGGAAACAAATGCTCCCGCAGCCATAATTACCTGTGCATCATATCCTGGCATATCCCACGGTTCTGGACGAACAAAACTGTCTACCGGTGCGGCCGCCTGAATTCCCTCACAGAAAGCTACCATAAGTTCTGGATCATGGAATTCTACTTCCTGAATAATATCATGACGGCTCTCCTTGCTGTCAGGAATTACTTTAAATCCTAACTTTTCATAAATATTTGCCGCAAAAACCGCACCCTTTAACGCGCCCTTTACAACTGTTGGTGCTAAGAAAAGTCCCTGTGTAAGTGAAGTTGTAACGCCAAGCGTTGCTCCCACCTCTTTGCCAAGTCCAGGAGAAGTCAGACGGTAAGCTGCCCTGTCGATACATTCCTTTGTTCCACAAAGATAACCGCCGATCGGAGCAAGTCCGCCACCCGGATTCTTAATCAGAGAACCGACAATCAAGTCTGCTCCTACCTGTGATGGTTCCTCAATCTCAACGAACTCTCCATAACAGTTATCTACCATACAGAGTACATCTGGTTTTCTTTCCTTAATAAAATGAATCAACTCTCCAATTCTTTTTACAGAAAGAGTCGGGCGGGAGGCATAGCCTTTGGAACGCTGAATAGTAACAAGCTTTGTTTTTTCATTTAATGCCTTCTCAATACCATCCCAGTCAAACTCACCATCTGGCAGCAAATCTACCTGATGGTAACTGATGCCATATTCTGCAAGAGAGCCATTGGACGGACGAATCCCTATAACTTCTTCCAACGTATCATATGGCTTGCCTACAGGGGATAACAGTTCATCTCCTGGTCTAAGCTGGCTCATTAATGCAAGCGCAAGCGCATGTGTTCCACAGGTAATCTGTGGTCTTACCAATGCATCTTCTGTTCCAAATACATCAGCATAAATCTTTTCTAATGTCTCTCTTCCAATATCATTATATCCATAGCCAGTTGTCGGTGCAAAGCAAGCCTCACTTAAATGATTTTTCTGCATCGCACGGAGCACCTTCATCTGATTACATTCTGCAGTTTTATCTATAGATAAAAAGCGGTCTTTTAATTCTTCCTCTACTTTCATGCAAAAGTCGTAGACCGGCTTTGCGATTCCCATCTGTGCATAATACTCTTCCAGTATCTTATCTCTTTGTTCCATTACAGATTCCTTTCTCTTTTATTATATTTAAAACAGAATCAAGCAGGTTCTTTTCCTGTTCATATTCCTTTTTATTCAGCCAGACAACTTCTTTTTCCCGTCGAAACCAGGTAAGCTGTCTTTTTGCAAAACGTCTTGTATCTCTTTTGACTTTATCGACAGTCTCCTCTAAAGACATCTCCCCATCAAAATAATCAAAAAACTCTTTATAGCCAAGTCCCTGCATGGATACAAGATCCTTTGTGTATCCTTCTTCTATCAATCCTTTTACTTCCTCAAGAAGCCCGTCCTCCATCATCAGATCGACACGTCTGTTGATGCGGTCATACAGCACTTCTCTATCGTGATATAATACAAAATACGCAAAATTATAAGGGGAGTCTTTCTGCCTTTGTTCCTTATTATGCTCCGATAACTTATGTCCGGTCTCTTTATGGTATTCGAGTGCCCGGATTACTCTTTTTACATTATTAAAATGTACAATCTGTGCATATTCCGGGTCAACTTCCTTAAGAATTTCGTAAAGATATTCTTTTCCTTTTTCTTTCGCAAGCTGTTCTAATTCCTTTCGGTAACTCTCCTTTCCTTCATGCTCTGAAAAGTCAATATCATAAAGCAACGCCTGAATGTAAAATCCAGTTCCCCCGACAATAATCGGGATGACCTGCAGCATAAATCTTCTCCATCGCAGCTTTCGCTCTTTCTACAAAAACAACGACGTTGAATTCTTCTGATGGATCAAATTCATCTACCAGATAATGCGGCACTCCGTCCATTTCTTCCGGACGAATCTTTGCTGTACCGATATCCATCTTTTTATACACCTGCATGGAATCTGCACTGATAATCTCTCCGCCAATACTTTTTGCCAGACCAATAGA
>OGQW01002102.1_pt1 | contig 10523 bp, 7 predicted proteins | sample 1553301 | NCBI WGS metagenome assembly OGQW01 (sample SAMEA2579974, study PRJEB22360) | human gut metagenome
CCTTTTCGGCCTGCGCCTCGCGGATCGTCCTGATCGTATTCTCGATCTGCCGGTTGGCATCGGCGATCAGCTGCTGCGCCTCCAGCTTGGCCTTTTTGAGTATCTCCTGCCGCTCGGCCCTGATCTTCGACAGCTGCCCGGCATAGGTCTGCTCCAACTCCTCGACCTTGCGGTCGGTCAAGCGGATGCGGTCGCGCTTCTGTTCCCAGTAATGCTTGTCGCGGGCGATCTCACGCAGCTGCTTCTCGATGTTGATATGGTCGCTGCCGGCCTTCTCGCCCGCCGCGCGGATAATATCCTCCGGGAGCCCGATCTTGCGGGCGATCTCCACGGCGAACGAACTGCCCGGCTTGCCCGTTTCGAGGCGGAACAGCGGGCGGATATTCTGCACGTCGAACATCATGGCGCCATTGGCGATGCCCTCGGTATTCGACGCATAGTATTTGATATTGGCATAGTGGGTCGTGATGACGCCGTAGCACCCTTTGGTCAGCAGGCGTTCGAGGATGGCCTCGGCGATGGCGCCGATGACCGGCTCGGTACCCGACCCGAACTCGTCGATCAGCACCAGCGTCGACGACGAAGCCCCCGCGAGCATGTTCTTCATGTTGAGCAGGTGCGACGAATAGGTAGACAGGTCGTCGTCGATCGACTGCTCGTCGCCGATGTCGATGAAGATCGAACGGAACACGGGCAGTTCCGAAACCTCCGATGCCGGAACGGGGAACCCGCACTGGAACATATACTGCACGAGGCCGGTGGTCTTGAGGCAGACCGACTTGCCACCTGCATTGGGCCCCGAAATGACAAGGATATGCTTGCGGCGGTCGAGCTGCATGTCGAGCGGTACGACCTCGCGCCCCTGCGCCCGCAGGGTTTGCTGCAGGAGCGGGTGGCGGGCATTCTTCAGCACCAGCCGGTCGTCGTCCGAGATGATCGGTTTCACGCAGCCGTTCTGCGATGCCCAGCGTCCCTTGGCACGCAGCATGTCGATCTCGGCCAGGTAGTCGCCCGACGCGGCGATCAGCCCGGCATCGGGGCGCACCGAATCGGTGAACTCCGAGAGGATGCGGACGATCTCGCGCCGCTCGGCATATTCCAGTTCGCGCAGCTCGTTGTTGATCTCCACGACCTCGACCGGTTCGACGTAGAACGTACGCCCCGTGGCCGATTCGTCGTGGATGAAGCCCTGCAGCTTGCGTTTATTGGCCGCGGCAACCGGGATCACGGCCTTCCCTTCGCGGATCGATATCTGGGCGTCGGCATCGACGATACCGGCCCCTTTGGCGGCGGCGATTCGGTGCTATCCCGCCCCCTTGGGCGGCGGGGAGCCCCGCCTGCAACCGCTTGGCGGCCTGCCCTTCGCGTTCGCGGATGGCGCGCCGAATCTCCAGCAGGGCCGGCGAAGCATTGTCCCGGATATTGCCGAAACGATCGACGATGGCGTCGATCCGCTGCACGATCCCGGGGAATGCCTCGACGCCGCGGCTGCGGGCATACAGCGCCGGATATTGCCCTTCGCGGGCGAGGATGAACGCAACGACGCTGCCGACGAGGCTCAGCGCCCGGTGCAGGGTCACCACCTCCCCCACGTCGAGGAACGTCCCTTCGACACGCAGTTTGGCAACGACATGGTCGACGTCGGGATATTCCCCGCCGGGAAAATCGTGCTCCATGTCGAGCAGCAGGCGCATCTGGTCGGCAAGTTCCAGCCTCCGCCCGATCTCGCGCGCCGAGGTCGAGAAAGTCTCTTCGGCGAGCTTCCCGCGGGCGGCACGCATGGTGCAAAGCGCTGCAACCTGTTCCCGAAGCCGGTCGAAGCCGATCTTCTGCTCGAAGTTTGCAGGATAAATCATCTTTATGTCGGATTGAACGGCTACTGCAGCCGCCTGAGCGAATCGCGCTCAGCCTTGGCAGCAGCCTTGGCGGCCTTCTTGTCGGCACGCTCCTTCATCTTTTCGGGGTTGCGCCCGAAAAGCGAGAGGTGGACGTAACGGCCGGGGTATTGTTTGACATCGGCCAGCAGCGCCGCGAGGTTGTCGCTGGCCTTTTCGAGCGAATCGTACAGTTCGGGGTCGCTGATGAGCTTGCCGATCGTGCCTTCGCCCTGCGCGATACGCGCCACGAGGTCGTCGAGGTGCTCCACGGCTTGCGAAAGTTTGCGGGCGAACTGCTCCTCGGTGAGCTGCGAGGTGAAACGATCCACGTCGCCGATGATGCTGTCCACGCGCCCAGCATTCTCGCCGAGCATGTCGGAGAATTTCGAAAGGTTGTCCAGCGCGCTCTTCAGGCTGTTTTTCTCCGCAGAGAGTATCTCGGCCATGTCGCCCGTCACGGAGTTCAGGTTGCCGAGCGTCCCGGCGATGTTGTCCGCATTGGTTTCCATCAGGCCGTTCAGGTTTTCGAGCGTGCGCGAAAGGTCGGTGGTGAGCTGCGAAACCTTCTGCTTGAAGAAATCCAGCTCGGAGCCGGCCATGTCCATCAGGTCGCGGTCGCGGCTCGAACGCAGCGTATCGCCCTTCTGGAGGTAGGTGTCGGCCGTGCCGTAGGTGATTTCGATCGCCTTGGCGCCCATCAGTCCGTTGCTGAAGATCTTGGCCTCGGAATCGGTCGGAATGCGGTACTGGCGCTTGATGGTGAACTGCAACACGACCTTGTCGCTGCGCGCGGGGTCGAACGAAAGCCGTGTCACGGAGCCGATCTTCACGCCCTTCATCATGATCGGCGACGCGTTCTGCACGCCGTTGATCTGGTCGTAGGCGGCATAATACTCGACGTTCCGGCTGAAAATGTCGAAACCTTTCAGAAACCGGATTCCGGCCCAGGCAACGCCGATCATCGCCACGGCGAATATTCCGATCTTAACTTCCCTTTTCATATTTCGCTTGTTTTTATTTCACAATTTGCGTACCCCGGCAGCTCACGACGAAGGCGTCGGGGAAAACCTTGCGCACTTCGGCCAGCCGTTTCTGGGCGGCGGCACGGGTATCGTACTCGCCGACGCAATATTTATAACGGAACCGCCCCTCGGCGGTATACTGTTTCACTTTGTTGCGGTAGGATTTGAAACGTGCGGACGAGGTCGGCACGGTCTGCGCGCTAGCCAGCACCTGCACGGTATAACGCAGCGGCCGGGCGGCTTGTTTGGGGGCATCCCCGGCCTTGGCCGGTTTCTGCGCCCCGGACTTGCCCGCAGCCTTCTCCGGCTCCCCTTTTTCCGGGGTGGCGGCCTTCGCGGCAGGCGCATCGGATGCCTTGTCCTGCTTCGCAGGGCGCACGGGCTCCTTCCCGATGACGACCTGCGTTTCGGGCTCTTTACCGGGCTTCGGGGCTGCTGCGGCCTCCTCTTCGGCGCGGCGCGTTTCGAGCACATAGGCCGAATAATCCCTCACGCCTTCGTAAATCGAGCGGGCGATCTCGTCCTGCCCCTTTTCCGATTTCATATAGGCCATCTCCTGGGCGTTGGACATGAAACCGATCTCGGTCAGCACGCCCGGCATGTCGGTGGCATAGAGCACGCGCAGCAGCTGGGGCTTGATGCCCCGCGAATGGCGCCCAGCCTTCAGGTAATTATTCTGAATACAGCGCGCCAGCGCCATGCTGTACTCGCCGTAGGTGAATTGCAGGTTCTGGATATAGGCCCGCACGATGGCCGCCGTCCGCTCGTCCGACATGTCGATCAGGTCTTCGCGGTTGTTCTCGAACAGGGCGTTCTCATTGTAACGCTGCTCCTTGGGGCTTTCGCCCATGATGAGCGTCTCGACACCCCGTGCCGCCGAGGATTTCGCAGCATTGACGTGGATCGAAACGAAGAGGTCGCCGCCGGCCTTGTTGGCGATGTCGGCACGCGCCTGGAGGTCGGTTGCCAGATCGGTGCCCAGCGCCTTGTCCGTCTTGCGGGTATAGACCACCTTCACGCCCGGCATCCCCTCCTCGATGAGCTTCCCGAGTTTGAGCGCCACCTTCAGCGTGAGGTCTTTCTCGTAGACATTGCCGTAGTGCGCCCCGGGGAATTTCCCGCCGTGTCCGGCATCGATGACCACAACTTCGACCCCGTGCGCAATATTCCCGGCCGTGGCACCGTTCATTAGAACGGTAACGGCCGCAAACGCGAATAACAGGAACAGTCGTGTGCGCATATTTAATGGAGTCAAATGTGAGCTTTCTGTAATTTTTTACCTATCTTTGTCGCGCCTAAAAAACCCGGCGGGAGTGCATCGAGGCCCCGATCCAGGCGTTTTTGCCGACATGTCGGCAAAGGTACGAAAAATTATTGGGATTTTGGATAGAATCAGGGTAAAATATCTGTTTTCGGCGGCGGCACTCCTCCTCTTCGCCCAGTTGGTGTTCGGCTCGTCCGTACCCCGGGGAATGCTTGCCTCGGCAGCCGAAGACAGCCTCCGCCAACGCCTGTCCGATTCCCTCCGGATCCATTCCGAAGCCGCGGCCGAAGTGCCGGAAGCTGCGACCCAAAGCCGCCGCGACCGCCGCGAGCAGGCACGCGCCGCCCGGGAACAGGCACGCCGCCGCGCCGCATTCGAAGCCCTGCCGCAGGAGCAGCTCGATTCGCTCATCACGCAGAAAGGCGACTCGCTCGAAGGCCGCGGAGCGGACACCATCGCCCGCGACACGGTGAAAGAGAAAAAGCCCCAGAAACCGGGGGCGTTCCTCGACGACCCGATCTCGGGCAAGAACAAGGATTCGCTGGTCTACGACGTGCGCAACAAGATGGTCTATATCTACAACGAGGGCGACATCACCTATCAGAACAGCAACCTCAAGGCCGACTACATGCAGATCAACATGGACAACAAGATGGTCTATGCATACGGCAAGCCCGATTCGCTCGAAGGCAAACCGATCGTCACCAAGCCCGAATTCTCCGAGGGCGACGCATCGTACACGATGGATACGATCACCTACAACCTCACCTCGAAGAAGGCCAAGATCAAGGGCGTGGCAACGCAGCAGGGCGACGGCTGGCTGGTCGGCGGGAGCGTGAAGAAGATGCCCGACAACACGGTCAACATCGAAAACGGCAAATACACGACCTGCGACGAGACCGACCACCCGCACTTCTACCTGGCGATGACCAAAGCCAAGGTCATCCCTGGCAAGAAAGTCGTCACGGGGCCGGCTTACCTCGTCATGGAGGACGTGCCGATCTACTTTCTCGGCATCCCCGAGGGTTTCTTCCCGATCAACATGGGGCCAAAATCGGGTCTGCTGATGCCCACCTATGGCGAGGAATACACCAAGGGGTTCTTCCTGCGCGACATGGGTTACTATTTCACGCTGGGCGACTACGCCGACCTGGCCGTGCGCGGCGGGTTCTACACGCTCGGTTCGTGGGAGGCATCGGCCGCATCGCGCTACATCAAACGTTACAAGTACAGCGGCAGTTTCAACATGCAGTACTCGAACATCAAGACGGGCGAAAAAGGCGAACCGGACTATATCAAGCAGAGCAACTTCCGCATCCAGTGGACACACTCCCAGGATCCCAAGGCCAACCCCGGGTCGACCTTCTCGGCATCGGTAAACTTCGCGACCAGCGGTTACAGCAAATATTCGGCGACCAACCTCAACGACATCCTCTCGACGCAGACCAACTCGTCGATCGCCTACTCGAAGAACTGGGCGGGCACACCCTTCTCGCTCTCGGCGAACATGTCCATCTCGCAGAACTCGCAGAACAAGAGCCTCTCGGTGACGCTGCCGACCGTGGTCTTCAACGTCTCGCGTTTCTACCCCTTCAAACGCAAGGAACGCATGGGCAAGGAGCGGTGGTACGAAAAGATCTCGATGCAGTATACGGGCAAGATGACCAACTCGGTGACCACGACCGAAGACAAGATCTTCTCGAAGGAGACGTTCGACAACATGAAGAACGGCATCGAGCATAACATCCCCGTCTCGGCGTCGTTCAACCTGTTCAACTACATCAACATCTCGCCGTCGGCGACATACAACGAAAAGTGGTACTTCAAAAAAGTCGAATTCGACTGGAACCCCGTCACGAACAAGGTCGACACGCTGCCGACGCAATACGGGTTTTACCGCCTCTACAACTACAACTTCAACGTCTCGGCATCGACGACCGTATACGGCATGTACGACTTCACCAAGAAGCGCAAAGACCGCAAGATACAGGCCATCCGCCACACGCTCACCCCCTCGATCGGATTCTCCTACACGCCGGACTTCGGCGACCCGAAATACGGCTACTACCAAACCCGGCAGACCGACTCGACGGGACGCTTCACCACCTATTCGCCCTATTCGGTCAACGCATACGGCGTACCCAGTTCCGGACGGTCGATGTCGATGAACTTCTCGTTGTCGCAGAACCTCGAAATGAAGGTGCTGTCGAAACGCGACACCTCGGGCGTGAAGAAGATCAAGCTGATCGACGAGCTGCGCATCAGCGGGTCGTACAATTTCCTGGCCGACTCGATGAGGCTCTCGACCATCCCGATCTCGTTCCGTACGACGCTCTTCCAGAATTTCGGCATCAACCTCTCGATGACGCTCGACCCCTACCGGCTGACACCCGACGGCAAGCGCTACAACAAGCTCTTCTTCCCGGGGCGTATCGTCTCGACGGGCTGGTCGTTCGGTTATACGTTCAAATCGCGCGACGACCGCTCGCAATCGGCCATCAACGACATTACGAGCATTCCGCCCGAATACATGAACCCCTACTACGACCCCTACGGCAACATGGATCCCGTACTGCGGCGGCAATACATGTCGCAGATGTACTACGATTTCTCGCTGCCGTGGAACTTCGGGTTCAACTATGCCATCAACTACAACATATCGACAGGCAACTACCCGCCCAAAGGCTACAAGAAGAACGTCACGCAGACCGTCAGCTTCAACGGCAGCCTTACCATAACGCCCAAGACCGGCATCACCTTCCAGGGCGGTTACGACATCAAGGCGAACAAACTCACCACCTCGTCGATCTCCATCTCGCGCGACCTGCACTGCTGGCAGATGTCGTTCTCGTGGATACCCTTCGGGTTCCACCGCAGTTGGAGCTTCAACATCGGCGTAAAGGCGGCATCACTCTCAGACCTCAAATACGACAAGAGCCAGTCGATGTACGACAATATGTACTAAATCCCCACCCCGGCTTATCCCCCGCCCTCTTCCATCCCGGACGATCCGCATTGCCGCTGCACAATGCGGCACGGACGCCGTTTCCCGCCGTCGGCACCGGCAATAATACGCCAAACAGACAAAACCCGGCAGGAAAACAGACGTTTGTGTATATATTTTGACCGGGAACCGGAATTTCACAATTTTTTAACGGGAATAGACTATTTTTTTGCTATATTTGATACGAAAGTGTTTCAACCAAAAAAATTTAGCCTTATGAATTACAATCTGTCCACCAGCAAGGGGGGGGGAAATTCGACCTATCTTCCGCCCGTAATTGAGACGATCGACATCGAGACTGAAAAAGGGTTTGCAACATCGCCCACCCCACCCGACGTCTATGACGATTGGGGCAGCGGCGGCGGTGCAGGAGGTATCGGATCGGGAAGCGAACACGAACTCTAATACCGCAGCCCTATGAAAAGTCTCTCTAAAATCACACTGTTTGCAGCTCTCACCGCTGTAACAGCCACAGCCTGCCAAAAGGAAGACAGCAGCATCGACACCTCTTCCGGCAAACTCGTCAAGATGACTTTTACGGCCGGAAACCCTGAGTTCAAACCGGAAGTCCGCACCGAGATCGACGGATTGACTCCTTATTGGTCTGTCGGCGATCAGATAGGCATCAGTACCGACGGAACGAAGTCCAACTACCCCTTCACGAACGATGCGACGGAGCGCGCCGCAACAACGACTTTTTCCGGGAACGCGAACATTTCATCAAGGATTTACGCTTATTATCCATTCACGGCCAACGGAATCGACAAAGTAGGAGATAATACGGGTGCAAAAGTCGATCTCCCGGCAAACCAAACCCCGACAGCCAGTTCGTTCGACGGCAAAGCCGACATCCTGGTCAGCAAACCGCTTACACTCGATTCCGAGGGACAGCAAGTCGCCAATCTGGAATTCAGACGATTGAGCGCCATCGTCAAAGTCGTACTCAAAGACCAATCCACAGGCGCAAAACTGGCCGACCAGCACGTATCGTCATTGTCCATTACGACCGATGGCGACAACACACTGGCAGGCCGGGTTGTTGTAGACCTCTTGAACTACACGATGTATGCACCCTATTATAACGGCTCCAACACCGTAACGGCGACCTATACGACAAATACGGAATACGTTATCAACGGTGTCAGCGGCACCTATTTAAGCGTATATCCGCGATTGCTGGCTGCGGGGTCGAAATTGGTCGTCGAAGCAGCGACAGAAGGGTATGTCATCAAAAAAGAGATTGTCCTGTCCAATGAAATCGATCTGGAAACAGGAAAGATCACTACTTTGAATGTCAATCTTTCAGACGAACACATCACAGCCGCGGCAACCGGTCTGAGCCTGCCGTTTACCGACGATTTCAGTGACCTGACAGGGAACGGATCCGCAGCAAACATCTTGTCCCGCAAAGACAAAAACGGAAACAACTTGTATGTGGCGAACTCCTATGTTTATCAATACAACTCCCCGCATGGCCTACGCATGAGTTCGAGCGACAACTCCGGGTATATCGTCACCAGCGAACTGGATCTCTCCGCACCGTTCTCGGTACTGATTTCGGCCAAAGTCTGGCCGAAAGATACTTCCGGGATCAAAGTAACCGCCGGAGAATCCGCGGCAATCACGACCGCAGACCTGACCGAGGAGTTCAAATCCTACCTGCTGAAATTCGACGCGCAAAATTCGAAAACGAAAATCAGGATCGAGCCCTCCGCCACAAACGAAAGAATAATTATCGAAAGCATACAGATCGTTTCCGGACATGACGTCACCCTGCCGCCGGTACTGAAAATCACATCGGAAACGACCTTGTCCGTTCCTGCGGAAAGCACTATCAAAACCATCAACTACACGGTTGAAAATCCCACAAACGGGGTGTCGGTCGTCGCATCGTCAGACGTTTCCTGGCTCAATTCATTCGTTTACAACGTCGACGGCGTTTCTTTCACAATAGACGCAAATCAGGGCGAGGAACGTTCCGGCACCATCACATTGTCGTACGAAGGCGCCGAAGCGCAAACCATAAGCGTCACCCAGACAAAACCGGGGGCTGTAATGTGGGAAACCGAGACTTTCGAAAATTACACCGTGCCCAGCACTACCAGTTATGGTTCCAGCGGCACATTCAACGGAGTAACCACTGGAACCCCGCAATGGAGTTATAGTGGCTGTGGTAATCCTAATCAGGCCAACACAGACAAAACGGCGCTTGCCAATGCCGGAGTCGTGGTAATAAACGACAAATATGCAGCCATCGGTAAAAACGGCTCAATGTCCGTAACGATCCCAGGAGGCATTACAGCCCTTAAATTCAATGCGTTGACCTCAAGCAAGGGTTCGGCAACAGTCACCATAACAGCCAATGGTGCCACGGTAGCAAGTATCACTATTCCGGGAAACAGTAAAAGCGCATTCGAAATACCGACAATCGACTGTCAAGGTTATGACGCCACTATTACCATAAAACAAAATAATCAGAACAGAACGACGATAGGCGACATAACCTGGCAACCGGCGAATTGAACTCCGGGCGGGGAAGGAGGCGATCCTTCCCCAGACCCTACCCCGGGAACAGGAACAGCGGCATTGGGAAAATCGTGGGCGGAACTGCCCGCAGCGAACACTTCGGTGACCGAGATATGCCACTACATCACCGACGTGGCGGCGACGGGTAACGGTTCCTACCCGCGCAATTTCGCAATGGGTTATGACAAGGCGAAAAAGGCGGCCCTGTGGGCGGCATATCCGCTGCACGCCTATTACACGGCCCCGAACGCTTCGAAAGAAAGGGCCTACTCGGCCGACCTGTCGCTGGGAAAGACCGAGCAGATGGTGGGCGGCGTGGGAGCACCTTACAACAAGGGACACCAAGTCCCCAACGCCGACCGGAAAGTGAGCAACCTGGCGAACAAGCAGATTTCCTACTATTCGAATATGACGCCCCAGCTCGCTACATTCAACAGCGGTGCATGGGGCACCCTGGAAACCAGAGTCCGCGGATGGATGTGCGACGATACGCTCTATGTGGTAACGGGATGTTATTTCGATGGGACAGAGGGTACGACGACCGACAACGGCGGTAACCCATGCCCCGTACCGACGCATTATTACAAGGTATTGCTGCGCACCAAGCAGGGCACCACGGGACAATCCGTAACCACCCTTGCGGCCGACGAACTGCAATGCATCGGATTCTGGTATGAACAAACCACAGACAAGACCCAGACACCGGACGGTTGTGCGGTACCCGTGACGGAGATCGAAGCCAAATGCGGGTTCGAATTCTTCGTCAACGTGCCGAACGCTCCGAAAAGCAGCTACTCCCCGGGGGAGTGGGGCCTTTCGGGCAACTGACA
>OGQW01002114.1_pt1 | contig 10475 bp, 13 predicted proteins | sample 1553301 | NCBI WGS metagenome assembly OGQW01 (sample SAMEA2579974, study PRJEB22360) | human gut metagenome
GCATATATTTTTTATTTTTATCTTGAAAATTCACAGGACTTCGCAGTTACACTCTTAATCTTATGACCGCTGGAGTAACCACAGGCTCTTAACCCTAACTGCACTACCTGATTCCAGCTTTTGCCGGAAAGTTCAATAATCGTATCATCATCGAATTCAATCACACAGGCGTCTTTGACTTCACATTCCGGTCCACACGCAATCTTATACATGTTCTTTCGACTTAATGCACCGATTTCTTCCAGAATATTAATCATGCGGTATACTGTAGCTGTTCCGATTCCAGAATCCTTCATAGATGCTTTATAGTAAATTTCTTGGCACCTGGAGCATTCTTCATTCAAAATCACATCTAAAAGCATCTTTCTCTGTCTGGTAATCCGACAGCCACGCTCTTTTAACTTTTGCAATATTATCTCTTTCTGCATCTGTGTTCTGTGAATTCCCACATCATTAATCGGAAGATTCTGATTAGCTTTTTGCAGCATATCCACACTTCTTTCTTTTATCTAATCTAATCGCAACTATTCGGAATAGTTATACTTAATCTCTGTTAGAAGGAGTGTCACAAGGGGCAGAGCAATGTCCTGCACAATGTGAGCAGCTTCCTCCGCATTGAATTGACTTTCCGCTTTTCTTATCTTTTACCATGCTTCGAATAATAAGGGAAACGATTAAAACAAGGATAAGTCCCACAATTATTGTTCCCATCTCATACACTTCCCTTCTATATAAAATATCAATTATCGTAAACTATTGATCATCTGTTCAGAATCACAAATCATAATTCTGAACAGATATATAATCTTTTTAATTATTTTGCCTTTGCTACGCTTTTTACATTAACATTTAATGTATTACTTTCTTTATAAGGTCTGAACAGAAGGTAGATAAATCCGATGATAAGTACAAATGCTACTACTGTACCAATTCCGAATGTACCTGCTGTGATTAATGTACCAACCTGATAAATGCAAAGACCTACTACATAAGCAAGTAAGCACTGGTATCCAATTGCAAAGAAGAACCATTTAATGTTGTTCATCTCTCTCTTGATAGCACCCATAGCTGCGAAACATGGCGCACAAAGTAAGTTGAACACTAAGAAAGAGTAAGCTGCTACTGCTGGTAAGCTGTTAGCAAGCTGTCCCCAGAATTCGCTACCATCTTCTGCAACTTCTGCAAATCCGAAGAGAATACCGAATGTACCTACTACGTTCTCTTTTGCGATTAATCCAGTAACGGCTGCTACTGCCATCTTCCAGTCTCCCCATCCAAGAGGTGCAAAGATTGGAGCGATTACATTACCGATAGTTGCTAAAATACTGTCATTTAACTGTTCTGCCTCAAGCATTCCAAAGTTTCCGTCAACCCATCCAAAGTTCATAAGGAACCATAAGATGATTGTAGATAAAAGAATGATTGTTCCTGCTTTTTTGATGAAAGACCATGCTCTTTCCCACATACTTCTTAAAATGTTAGAAACAGTTGGCATATGATAAGCTGGAAGTTCCATAACGAACGGTGCAGGCTCTCCTGCAAACATTTTTGTTTTCTTTAAAATAATACCAGAGCAAATGATTGCTGCAATACCAACAAAATATGCGCTTGGTGCAACCCACCATGCTCCGTTGAAAAGCGCACCTGCGATTAATGCGATAATCGGAAGTTTTGCTCCACAAGGAATGAAAGTGGTTGTCATAATTGTCATTTTTCGATCGCGGTCATTCTCAATTGTTCTGGATGCCATAACACCAGGAACACCACATCCTGTACCAATTAACATTGGGATGAAAGATTTACCAGAAAGACCAAACTTACGGAAAATTCTATCCATAATGAATGCAACTCTGGCCATGTAACCACAAGACTCTAAGAATGCAAGGAAAATAAATAATACGAGCATCTGAGGTACGAAACCAAGTACAGCACCAACACCAGCAACAATACCATCAAGAATTAATCCAGATAACCAGTCTGCACATCCAACAGCATTTAAAGCACCTTCTACAATGCTAGGAACACTAGGGATGAAAAGAGACTTAATACCAAAGAGATGCCATCCGTCACCAAATACTCCATCATTTGCCCAGGTCGTTGCCCAGTCACCTACCGTAGATACGGATACATAATAAACAATGAACATAACAACCGCAAAAATTGGAAGTGCAAGCCAGCGGTTTGTTACGATACGGTCAATCTTATCAGATGTTGTAAGCTTCTTAGCTCCATTCTTCTTGCAGCTATCTGCTACTACGGAAGAAATGTATACATATCTTTCGTTAGTAATGATACTTTCTGTATCATCATCGAATGCATCTTCAAGAGCTTTAATCTCATTAGAAACATCTGGAACTGTATTTAACTGTTCTACAATCTTATCATCTCTTTCAAGAAGCTTGATTGCGAAGAAACGTTTCTGTTCTTCTGGAACCTGAGAACCCAACATTACCTTTACAGCATCAATTGCATCTTCTACCTTCTTATCAAAGCTATGTACAACTTCTGCAGACTTCTTAGACTGTGCTAATGCAACTGCCTTTTCTGCTGCCTTCTTGATTCCAGTACCTTTTAATGCGGAAATCTCAACAACTTCACACCCAAGGTCTTTACCAAGTTTTGCAATGTCAATCTTCTCTCCAGATTTCTCTAAGAGGTCCATCATGTTGATTGCCATGATTACTGGAATACCAAGTTCCATAATCTGTGTGGATAAGTAAAGGTTACGCTCGATGTTCGTACCATCTACAATGTTGATGATTGCATCTGGTCTTTCTCCAATGAGATAATTTCTTGCAACTACCTCCTCTAATGTATATGGAGAAAGGGAATAGATACCTGGTAAATCCATGATGACAACATCTTTATGTCCCTTTAACTTTCCTTCCTTTTTCTCTACAGTAACACCCGGCCAGTTACCAACAAACTGGTTAGAACCTGTCAGGGCATTAAATAATGTCGTTTTACCGCAGTTTGGGTTACCTGCTAACGCAATTTTTACTGACATTTTTTTCTCCTTTTCCTCAAATTTCAAACTTACTAATGTTTTAAAAAAACAACTAAAGTTTATTATTGCTTATCTTTAGATGTCATTACTAACATTAACGCGCAACTGCTAATATATATTAGCAAGTACTAACTAAAAGAGTAAAAAAAATTGATTATTCTACCTCAATCATCTCTGCATCTGCTCTTCTAAGAGACAACTCGTAACCTCTTACTGTTACCTCTACAGGATCACCAAGAGGAGCAACCTTTCTTACATAAACTTCAACACCTTTTGTGATTCCCATGTCCATAATACGACGTTTGTAAGCACCGTCTCCATCGATCTTTGCAACTATAACTGTGCTTCCAACTGCTGCGTCTCCTAAAGTCATGGTCATATCTCCTTTCTTCTCAATATTTCATTGTCTTCAAATCTATCAAGCATCTATCAAATAAACCGCTACGTGACAATTTATTCCTATAAACGCAATATAACAAACATATTAAACCATAATATGTCTAGCCATATCCTTATTAATTGCAACTCTGGAGTCTTTAATGTTCACAATGACATTTCCTCCGATTGCTGATAATACAGTTACTTCTGCTCCCTGTACAAAACCGAGGTTTGATAAGAATCTTCTTGTTTCTTCACTTCCACCGATTCTCTGAATTGTACATGTTTCTCCAATTCCAACCATAATTAAAGGCATGATATCTTCCCCTTTTTCTCTATTATTGTTAGTTGTAACTATCTTTTGTTAGTGTAAACTAATTTCCTTTTACAATTTGTTAGTATATTCTAACTTTAAAATACTGTCAAGGGGTTTTTTATATTTTTTCGTTATGCAATTTCACAACGTTGCTCTAAAATTTCTGTTAATGCAGCCTGACTGCTTGAGTGACTTCTTACTACTTCAATATTTTTATTCTTTGCTTCACTGACAGCACAACGTACCATTTTGTGTGAAACTGTGTTCGTAAATAATACGACTAAATCCGGGTTACCAATTTTCTTATTCAGACATGATGGCATCTGTGTAAATATCTTTGCCTTGCAGTTATGCTTCTTACAGATTGTTTCATACTGACGTACCATGCGGTCATGTCCTCCAATAATTACAATACTCATTTTGTGTTCCCTCCTTCTAGATATTGCCTTGCTGTTTTTAATACAGCCGGACATATGATCCATACGCCCGGCTGTTTATTTTCTTATTCTTTATTTATAAATTAGATTGCTGCCAGCTGTTTACCCATGGCTTTTAATTCATCCTGAGCATCTTCATCTGGAGCTTCCTGACAGATTGCGTCTTCTCCGCCAACAACAGTTGCTCCTGCTCCTTCCATCTGCTCTACCCAGTTTCTCATCCATTCTCCGTCTCCCCATCCGTAAGATCCGAATAATCCGATTGTTTTTCCTGAAGCGAATCCGCAGACTTCTTCAACAAATGGTTCCATTGTTGATTCTTCTAACTGTTCAACTCCCATAGATGGGCATCCAAGTGCAAATGCTTTTGCATCTTTTAAATCTGCTGCGCTGATATCATCTACAGAAACAACTTTTGCCTCAGCTCCGCCTTCTTTGATTCCCTCTGCAACATATTCTGCCATTTCTGCTGTATTTCCTGTTCCTGTCCAAAATGCAACGATTACTTCGCTCATGACTTATCCTCCTAATGATTGTCTTTCTTTTTTGTTTGAATGTTTTATTTTTAGTTAAGCATACCTAGGTACCTGATAATTTGTGTACATGTCGACGAGTTCTTTAAAACTCTTTCCGTATTCCACAAGTTTGACCATCTGGAAACGAACTTTATCATAAACTTCAAAGATCTTTTTCGTCTGAGAAAGGTTGTCGTAAACCTTCCAGTAGCTGCAATATAAACAATTTTGTCCATTGTTTTTGATAAATCCGATCACATCACATAATGGATATCCGAGAATTAAGCCAAGTTCATGTGGAAAATCTGCCTGCCCTGCTTTGTAAAGCCTGTAACGATTCTTAAGTGTATAAAGGATATTTTGAATCTGAAAGGATGAATAGCCGCAGTGTTTTAAAAATCTTTGGTTTTCTGGATCCATCAGATACTGGTTAACTTGCTGTTCACGATACAGCAGCCAGAGACATTTACCATTTCCTGAATAGATCAGTCCACACTTGATATCACTTCCCGCAAGTGACTGAATTAATTCTTTTGAGTCAATATAGTCGAGAGTTACTGCATTGGATGGCTTTAGCCCTGCAAGCACAGGTGCACAATGCATCGCCATCTGCATCTGCATACATTTTTTCCATTTTACATGACTTAATTCTACTTGATATCTCATTGATTCCTCCTTAGGTTAGTCTTAACTAACTATTTGCATCATACACCTATACAATAGATTTGTCTATAGTAAAAAATGAGAAGATTTATCACTATATTTTCTGCTTTTATAGTCATTAATCTTCCCATTTTTATATCTTTTATTCTATTTTCATATCCATTAATACAATCGGTCCAAACACTTTCCTATCGTATCAACTGATTTACACGTTCCGATGCTTCTTTGATCGCTCTGCCTTGTTCTTCTGTAATATTTTGTGGTTTGATCCGTTTCATCGAATGTTTCAGATCACTAATTGCTGATTTCAACTCTGATCTTTGTTCTCTGGATAATTCTTTTTTATGCTGGGCTAAATATGCCTCACCCTTATAAAGCATATTTTCTCCCTCATTATAACTTCCGATCGCATCACGTTTTTCCTGATCTTCGGATTCATATGCCTTAGCATCTTCCATTGCTCGTTCTATGTCTTTATCTGACATGTTAGAACTTGCTGTGATCGTAATGGACTGTTCTTTTCCTGTCGCAAGATCTTTGGCAGATACATTCAGAATTCCATTGACATCGATATCAAATGTTACTTCGATCTGTGGAACCCCACGCATGGCTCTCTTGATTCCTTTTAATTTAAAAGTTCCAAGGACCTGATTGTCCCTTGCCATGGCACGTTCCCCTTGCAGAACCTTGATCTCTACAGTTGTCTGGAAATTTGCTGCTGTCGTAAAAATCTGACTGTATCTTGTTGGGATTGTGGAATTTCGGTCGATCAGTCTGGTTGCAACACCTCCTGCTGTTTCAATAGATAAAGACAATGGTGTGACATCCATTAATAAAATCTCATTTAACCCTGCTTCCCCAGCAATCTTTCCACCCTGGATTGCTGCACCCAGGGCTACACATTCATCTGGATTCATGTTCTTGCTTGGTTCTTTGCCTGTTAACTGTCTTACTTTCTCTGAAACTGCCGGCATTCTGGTAGAACCGCCGACTAACAGTACCATATGAAGTTCGCTGGTACTGATTCCTGCATCAGATAACGCCTGATGAACTGGTCCTGCTGTCTGATCGATCAAATCTGAAGTCAGTTCTTCAAATTTGGATCTGGTTAATGTGATATCCATATGTTTAGGGCCATCTTTCCCTACTGCGATAAATGGCAGATTAATCTGTACAGTCATAGAAGAAGATAATTCTTTCTTTGCTTTTTCTGCCTCTTCTTTGATTCTCTGAACAGCTGTCTGATCCTTGGACAGATCGATCCCTTCTGCTTTTTTAAATTCCCCGATCAGATAATTCATGATCCTTTGATCAAAATCATCTCCTCCAAGATGATTATTTCCAGCCGTTGCCAGTACTTCGACAACTCCATCACCAATCTCGATCACCGAAACGTCAAAAGTTCCTCCACCAAGATCATATACCATGATCTTCTGGGATACGGATTTGTCTAGTCCATACGCCAATGCAGCAGATGTCGGTTCGTTAATGATACGTTCCACACTTAATCCCGCAATCTTTCCAGCATTCTTTGTAGCCTGTCTCTGAGCATCGCTAAAATAAGCTGGTACTGTGATTACGGCTCTCGTTACTTCTTCCCCGAGATAGCTTTCTGCATCCTTTTTTAATTTGGCCAGGATCATCGCTGAAATTTCTTCTGGTGTATATTTCTTCCCATCAATTTTTACTTTACGATCTGTTCCCATCTGACGTTTTACGGATGCAACTGTACGACTCACATTCGTTACCGCCTGTCGTTTTGCTGGATCTCCAACCAGTCGTTCTCCATTTTTCGCAAATGCCACTATCGATGGCGTAGTTCTTCCACCTTCTGCATTTGAGATCACAACTGGTACTCCACCTTCCATCACTGCTACACAAGAATTTGTTGTTCCCAAATCTATTCCTATTACTTTGCTCATAGTCTTCCCTCCTAAATCAGTGTTGTTTTACAGATCAACACCAGTATCTGCCACCGAGACAACAGTTGCACATCAAATTTAACATGCACATCTTCATACACCAGTCTCCACCTGTGGAATATGGATTCTGATAAGTACTTTGTCTTTGCTGATACCAAGAACCATTTCCTTGCAGCTGTTGTAATAACATCTGATATTCATAATTATCAGGTTCCATGGAAACTGCCTGTTTTGCATGTTCCATAGCAGTTACATTATTTCCAAGGCCTTGATTGGCAGCTGCACTGTAATAGTACCATCTCGCATTTCTTCTGGCTGGTTCCATGCCATCTAAAACATTCCTTGCTTCCTGATAATAACCATTCCTTACATAATTACCTGCTGCTCTTAAATGCGTGTCCTTCTCATATCCTGTCGTTGTCTTCTGTCTTTGCTGAGCTCCGCCATTTGTGTAATAACCACTAAATTGTCCAAAAATATCCTCAAATGGATTCCATTCTCCATACGGATTCCCTTGTTGATTTCCATATGGATTCCCTTGTCCACCATAAGGATTCCCCTGACTCTGGTATCCACCATAAGAACTTTGGCTGTATCCGGTTGTTTTCTCCTTCATAACCTGTTGATAAGCTTGCTGTAGCTCTTTAAATTTCTCCTCAGCTGCCTTTGGATTATCAAGATTGGCATCTGGATGGTATTTTCTGCTTAATCTTTTATATGCTTTTTTTATTTCTTCTTCTGAAGCACCTCTTTGCACTCCTAGAATTTCATATGGATCAGACATTCTTTTCTTCCTTTTCTTTTTCTCGTTTCTCTCGTACCTGTTCGTATCGATACCATACTCCGGAATATAAGACATTTCTCAATATATCTATATCATCGATCAGTGGAAGCTGTTCAAAAGCTTTCGAACACTCTGCCATCATCATCGTTAGAATCTGATGGATCATATCTTCAAATTCCGGTTTTGTATATATATTTTTCAGTGGATTATAGTTGTGATTCTTCAGATCATCTTCAATATCTTCATATGCATCCATCAAATAAATGAATTTACCAAGGAAAAATCCAAATTGATTCAGAAGTTCGTTCCACTCATCATCCTGATACAACATGATCTCTGCCATGACCTTTCCAAACATCCCTGACATCTGGTCGATATCCTGATTGTCTTTTTTCTCTTCTTCTGACAGCTTTTCTAATATATCATTGATCTTATTCCATTTTTCCCTATAAAAATTTCTGGAAAACCTACTTTTATGGTATAAAATTTTTTCTAATACCAACTTCTCTAATTTGCGGTCATCATTCCAATCATCTTTACATTTGTAATAAGTTAACAAAATATTCATGTGCGCGACATAATCCGTGATATTGTTTACTCTTTCCTCATGTTTTTGCAATGGATGTGTGACACATCGCTTCATACTCTTTGTTGTTTCTAATTCATAAAGACTGGTTAAGGTCATCAATACAAAGACCATATCATAGGAAAGTGTGATCTGACCAAACTTTCCATAATGTTCTTTTAATTTTCTGCACAAACCACAATAGTATCCGTGATAGACATCGAATTCGCGGAATTTCATCTCTGATTTGTTGACAATGATATACCCAAACATTTTAGCTCCTCTTTACGAATGTGGTACGACACTTTGGACAACGAACTTCTATCTTTCCTTTTCCTCTTGGAATTCTGATCTTCTGTCCACATCCTGGACATTTGTAAATATGGTAGTTCTTCATCTGCTGTGCTTTGGTGATTGTGATTTTCCACTGATAAAAGCACTTATAGCACAAGGTCATGATGTGACTGTGTTATATTCTATGACCCCCCGCTCTTTAAAATCTACAGTGTTCAATATTAATCAGATTATTCCTAAAAGAGGCATATTCCCGTTAACAGCTTATTCTGAGCTGAAAATATTTTCTTCTTATGTCCCTATTGAGAATATTTACATAGCAAACGACCCAGTAGGCCGCTTTGGTTGGAGTAGTTTTATGGTAGCAATGAATGTTTTGTCCTTTTTTAAAAAGGGTAACTATGATATAATTCAATATATTGAAACACCATCATTATTCCATTTTGTGCCATTGTGGTTCTTTAGAAATAAATTAGTCGTTACAATTCATGACGGAAAGCCTCATACAGGGGAAGGTGATAGGAAAGAGGATATTCGTCGTTCGATTATAAAGTGGTATGTCAAGAAGTTTATTGTTCTCAATAAAGCCGAAGTGGATGTATTCTCAAAAGGATACAATGTGCCTAAAGATAGAATATTCACATCGCATTTAGGATATTATGATATGCTTCGTATGTATGGAGATGTAAATAAGAAAAAGGAGAATTATGTACTTTTCTTTGGACGTATTTCTCCATATAAGGGGGTAGAATATCTTTTTCGGGCGATGGAGAGGGTGCATAAAGTCCATCCTAATGTAAAAGTCATTGTTGCAGGTAGTGGAGAAATGTATTTCGATGCTTCAGAGTATGAGAAATATGATTATGTAAAGATTCTTAATCGATTTATAGAGCTTGATGAACTTTCTGATCTAATCCGTGGTGCATTATTTACAGTGTGTCCTTATACTGATGCAACACAGAGTGGAGTAGTATATTCATCATTTGCCCTGAATACTCCTGTAATTGCTACCAATGTAGGTGGGTTACCTGAGATGATTGATGATGGTAAGACAGGAATAATTGTTCCTCCTAAGGATGTAGATGCTCTTGCCAATGCAATACAATCATATCTTGATAATCCTGTTTTTCTTCAGCAGATGAGTGAGAATATAGCTGAGAGTGCAAGATTAGGAAAAGGTTCATGGAATGTAATTGCTAAAGAATATGTTGAAATATATAATAAATAGAGTCAGATGAAGAATAAAGTTTTGGTAATTGGTGCAGACCACCATAATACTCTTGGTATAGTTGAGAGTCTCGTCCAAAAAGGGCTCAATTCTTATGTGCTTATAGTTGGCGAAAATATAAACAGCTTTGTACTTAAAAGTAGGTACGTAATAGAAGGTTGGGTATGCTCATCACCAGAACAAGTGGTTGATGAAATGCTAAAACATTTTTCTGATACAAAAAATACAGTATGTAATGTATTAGAAAATTTAATAAAAAAATATCCAGAAAATTCTTTTACAATAGCATTAACAGGATCTGGAGCAATGTCAGCCAGCAAATTTAAGGCAATTTCGAGGGCATCGGCGTACAGTTTCAGATGATAG
>OGQW01002134.1_pt1 | contig 10414 bp, 7 predicted proteins | sample 1553301 | NCBI WGS metagenome assembly OGQW01 (sample SAMEA2579974, study PRJEB22360) | human gut metagenome
CACGCATGTGGGGCGTGGATTGAAGTCCAACCACAATCAACTGGCACTCGGTAGTTGACGGTCGCCCCACGCATGTGGGGCGTGGATTGAAGTCGCCCCTGCTCCGCATAATCCCGTCAGTCCAAAAGTCGCCCCATGCACGTGGGGCGTGGATTGAAGTAATGTGAACGGTTGATATTATCTTGAAAGCGGGACGGTGTTTTTGATAACGAAGGTTGAAAAAGATACAAATTCAAGCAAGATATACATTGACCTTGAAGTTGCTGATAGCCAAAAATAAGGGAGGACGTCTATGAAGAAAGAGAATCTCAGCCGTTATGATAGCGAAGTATGGAGCGACAACTCCAAAAATTGCGAGCAATGCAAAGACTGTATTTTTACGACGATAGAGGAATACCAAAAATGTACTTGCGAGATATACACTGATATGTATGATGACCCAAAACCCAATGACGTTATATTCAAAGGAATTCCGTGCAAGTATTATCAGCGTTGCGAGTATTCCCCGCGCACGCGGGGATGAACCCGCCACCAGCGTCGAATTTCAGGCGGCGTATGGGCATTCCACGCGCATGCGGGGATGAACCTAAAGAGGTGATCATCATGGGGTCTAATTCAAAAATTACGGCTTTACTTGGTTTGTTGATGGCACTTCCCATCACACTTTTTTGGACGGGCGTATCTGGAATTGGCATCACACTCGTTTGTCTTGTGATTTTCCGTTCAGAATACTTCTTACAAGCAACACTTCTTTTTACCACACTCTTTTTTATCGTTCTAAACGTCAACGGCTGGCGTGAATTACGAAGGTAGGCTGCTTACAAGCTAACTACTCCATAAGCATTCTCCGCGCATGCGGGGATGACCCCTTCGTCCGAGCAACAATCGCAGCCGGATCAACGTATTCCCCGCGCATGCAGGGGTGTCCCTTGTACTAAACCTAGACTTAGCAGCGAACTCCTGTATTCCCCGCAGCTGCGGGGTTGTTCTTTTTGAGAAATGTATGAAAACTTAATGAAGAAAAAGTAAAAATTGGCTGCACTTTGGAAATTTAATTCAACTTCCATCCAGGCCAGATTAGATTGTCTCCTTTCAGCTGTGGTCTCCCACTTATTTAGTCTATGATACGATTTGGGCGCTGAGCATCTACCTAAACACTCCCTCTCCCTTTCTTATCTCCTATAAATCCTGTATAATAAGACTATCCACAACGAACCATCCACATAAGGAGCTTTTTACTATGGAACAAGATAAAAAATTTGCACTGCTCATTGATGCAGAAAATATTTCTCCGCAATATATCGATATCATCCTTTCAGAAGCAAACAATCTGGGGAATGTCATCTATAAACGCATTTATGGTAACTGGACAAGTCCGCAGATGGGGAGCTGGAAGTCGACCATTCTCGATAACGCAATCCAGCCAGTACAGCAATACAGCAACACAAGCGGCAAAAATTCAAGTGATTCGGCCCTCATCATTGATACGATGGATCTGCTTTACCGGACCCAACTTGATGGATTCTGCATTGTCTCATCAGACAGCGACTTTACGCGCCTGGCATCCCGCCTGCGTGAATCGGATAAGTACGTCTTAGGGATGGGGGAGAGCAAGACACCGCGCTCCTTTATCTCCGCTTGCAATCGATTCCTGTATCTTGACGTCCTTTATGCGGAATCAAAACGGGAAGATATGCCTGAATCCGAACAAACAGCGCTCCAGGAAGAACCTGCTGGGCAAAAAAATCATGTAAAACCCAGCAAAGCGGTCCAGGAAGGTAATAAAAAAGTGCGGGCCATCCGCAGTGCCCTGATCAAACTTACCGATGAGAATTCCAATGATAATGGTTGGATCAGTTCAAGTTATTTGGGTAATCTCGTCATTCGCCAATATCCGGACTTTGACGTGCGTGTTTATGGATATAAGAAATTCCTTGACTTCATCCGTTCCCTTAATATCTTTGAAATCCATTCAACAAGCAACCCGAAGAACATGACGGCAAAGACCTATTATTTCCGTTTGAAATAGAGGAGAAAGGCTGAAAGGTTTCCATGCCTGATGCGAAAAGTTTTTTAAAAAGGTGCTTGCCAAGTATTAAAAACTATGGTATCATCTATATCTGTCAGGTGACTGATTGGCCCAGTAGTTCAGTTGGTTAGAATGCCGCCCTGTCACGGCGGAGATCGTCGGTTCGAGTCCGTCCTGGGTCGCCAATGCGGAAGTAGCTCAGTGGTAGAGCATCACCTTGCCAAGGTGGGGGTCGCGAGTTCGAATCTCGTTTTCCGCTCCATAGGAGTATAGTTCAATGGTAGAGCAACGGTCTCCAAAACCGTGGATCTGGGTTCGAATCCTAGTACTCCTGCCAGAGAATTTTGAAAGACATGCTGCATAGCGGCATGTCTTTTTCGTTATGATTCCTTATTTGTAATGGTACACGATGATGTGAGATTATAAAATCCGCATTTAATACCGATAATAAGGCGCGCCCCAAACCGCCCTTCGGGCGGGGACTGAATAAATTTTTCGATAACACGGTTCTACGGACTGCTAAGCACAGCAGACTGTGCTTACAGGCAGCCTCGAACTAGCGAAAAGTGTTCCCCGCTACTGCTTATGCGGAGACGTCGGGGGAAAAACGCCTCTTTTCATCCACTACCCACTCCCGCAAGCAAGCTCGCTGGATACAATCCTGCTAAGAAAGACTGTTTGCAACATCATCGTACACAAAAGCCGTTCCGTTACTTTTGCATCCGCCAGATTCTAACTTAGGCGGATGTAAGGGATAATCCGACTCGCACTCTGCGGTTTCACCTTGGAGCACCGGCTTTGCCGGCAGAGGAAACTCTGACTGCTCCTATCGTCGCTGCCCTATGAGTAAGTTCGCTGCACGAATTTACTCAGAAAGACGGTGATATTTTTTTGGCGACAGTGAAATGAGAGTGTGGTACGCAGCTTCGTATGAATCGTCATGCTGCCATTGCATTCATAATCATAAGAAGCAAGCAATGGAGGCACGTTGCTCTGGATAATCGGCACGATTTGTGCACCGAGGTTCTTCATAGCTGGCCGCCCCTTGCCTTCCTCCTCCCATAATGCTATAATGCTTCTATTAATTCCATACTTATGTGATGAACAAGAGAGTACCTTTTGGCTGGTGTCCCAGAGAGCGCAGGCAAGGTGGGAGCTGCGCACAGAAGCGAGAGGGAAGTTCACTTGGGAGCATCCGTCCTGAACAGAGTAGGGATGGCGCAGGCTGCGTTACGGCCGCAATGAAGTACAAATTAGGGTGGTACCGCGAACCTTCGCCCCTTTTCCGGGGTGGAGGTCATTTTTTTTAGGAGGCGTTGGTATGTACGACAAACTGGAGGAACTGCGGGAAAAGATCCGCAAGGACTTAGGCGAAGTCAAATGTGTGGATGACTTGAAGAACATCCGTGTGCAGTATTTGGGCAAAAAAGGCGCCCTGACCGAAATCCTGCGCGGTCTCGGCAGTGTAGCCGCCGAAGAACGTCCAAAAGTGGGCAAAATGGTGAATGAAGTGCGCAGCAAGGTGGAAGCCCGCATTGCTGACCAAATGAAACTGCTTGAAGCCCGCCAGCTTGAAGAAAAAATGGCGTCTGAAAAGATTGACGTGACCTTGCCGGGCCGCAAGGCAGCCGAAGGGCATCTGCATCCTGTGACGCTCACCCTGCGTGAGATCAAAAAGGTCTTCATGCGCATGGGGTTTGAAGTCGCCGAAGGTCCTGAAATTGAAAATGACTATTTTAACTTTGAGGCACTGAACCTGCCTAAGGATCATCCGGCCCGCGACATGCAGGACACGTTCTATCTGACCGATGAATTCCTCATGCGGACCCAGACCTCTCCTGTACAGGCTCGTACCATGCAGTCCCGTACGCCCAACAGCCCCATCCGCATGATCTGCCCGGGCACGGTGTACCGCAATGACTATGACGCAACCCATTCCCCCATGTTCCACCAGGTCGAAGGCCTTGTCGTCGATAAAAATATCAGCCTGGCCGACCTCAAAGGGACGCTGGAACTCTTCTGCAAAGAAATGTTTGGCTCTTCCGTCAAGATTCGTCTCCGTCCGAGCTTCTTCCCCTTTACGGAACCGTCCGCCGAAGTCGACATCAGCTGCGTCATCTGCGGCGGCAAAGGCTGCCGCGTCTGCAAGAACTCCGGCTGGCTCGAAATCCTCGGAGCCGGTATGGTGCATCCCAACGTCCTGCGCATGAGCGGCTATGACCCTGAAAAGGTCAGCGGGTTTGCTTTCGGGATGGGCGTCGAACGAATTGCCATGCTCCGTTATGGTATCGATGACCTGCGCCTGTTCTTTGAAAATGACCTGCGTTTCATTCGTCAGTTTAAATAAGGGGGCCGCTTGTTATGTTAGCTTCAATCAATTGGCTGAAAAAATATGTAGAGATTCCGGTTACGCCGGAAGTTCTTGCTGATAAACTTACCCGCGTCGGGCTCGAAGTGGAGCAGGTCCTTTACCTGGGTGAAGGCATCGAAGGCGTCATTACGGGCAAAGTCGTGACTATTGAGCGTCATCCTGATTCCGATCATCTTTGGGTTTGCCAAATGGACCTCGGAAAAGGAGATACGGTTCAGATCCTGACAGGTGCCCAGAACGTCCATCAAGGGGATGTAGTCCCTGTAGCTCAGGTCGGTTCCCATTTGCCGAACGGCATGGAACTCAAACCCGTGAAGATGCGCGGCCTTGATTCCAACGGCATGCTCTGCAGCGCGGGAGAACTGGGCATCGACGCCAAACTGCTTCTTCCCGAGCAGCGCGACGGCATCTTTATTCTCCCTGCTGATACACCTATTGGGGCCGATATCAAAGCCGTCCTTGGTCTTGATGATGTCGTCCTTGATATTGACCTTACGGCAAACCGCGGTGACTGCTTCAACATGCTGGGTCTTGCCCGCGAATGTGCCGCCGTCCTCGGAACGAAACTGAATTTACCGGACTATGCACCGGAAAGTGGGGAAGGAACCCCTGCGAGTGACCGTGCCACCGTCGATATTGTCGCCACCGACGTATGCAGCCGCTTTGGCCTGCGCATGATTGAAAACCTTGAAATCAAGGAATCGCCTGAATGGATGCAAAAGCTTCTCCGCGCTGTCAATATCCGCCCCATCAATAACGTTGTCGACGTCACAAACTACGTCATGATGGAACTGGGCCAGCCTATGCACGCTTACGACTATGACAAAGTGGCCGGCCATCATTGGGTCGTCCGCCGCGCTCATGAAGGCGAACACCTAAAGACCCTTGATGGTCAGGACCGCGCCCTTTCGCCGGAAATGATCGTCATTGGTGATGATGAAAAAGGCATTGGCCTTGGCGGCATCATGGGCGGCTTTGAAACGGAAGTAACGGGCGCCACAAAGACGGTCATGCTCGAAGCGGCCACCTTTAACGGCCCGACCATCCGCCGGACCTCAAAAGCCCTGGGCCTTCGCAGCGAAGCGTCCCAGCGCTTTGAACGCGGTGTCGATACCATCTTGAACCATAACGCCCTGAACCGCGCCATCTATCTCCTTGAAGAAATTGGCGCCGGCAAAGCCGTTCCCGGAAAGGCCGCAAATATCAAAGAGGAAGTTGCTGAACATTTTCTTGCCAAAGGGCGTATGCATGACTTCCGGATGAAACTGGACGCCGTAGAAGCGTTTTTCCTCGTTCATCATGGCCGCAACAGGGCATTCTTCCGTATGGCCCGCCACAACAAAGCCTTCCGGTACGGTTTCGACATAATCCTGATGACTCATCCAGCAGATGTTGTTCTTTTCGATCCCGGAGAAAAGGCGCGTTTCGTTATCGAGGGAAACCGCGGTCTTTCCATATTCACCGGCAGAACCCGCATGGGCAACGACGCCGCCCAGTTTCTTTGCCATGAGCTGATGGCCATAGCAAAGACCGAGGATAGGAATACCCAAGGAGAAAACACCATCGTCGATAGACGGCGTATTTTCAGCATAAACACTGTTCGGTCCACCGGAGAAGATCAGGGCTTTTGGATTCTTGGCCTTGATTTGATTGATGGTATAGCTATAAGGAATGATTTCGCAGTAAACGCCACATTCACGGACACGGCGCGCAATCAGCTGTGCATACTGGGCGCCAAAGTCAACGACCAGGACAAGTTCATGCTGTAAGTTTTCCATGTTCTTCCTCCCTATTTGTTATATTCAGAACAATATATCATAATTCTATCATATTTTCAATGAAAGATGCGCCCATTTTGCGCTCATTTGCGAAAAAAGTTCGTCCTTTATTCCCGTTCCACCCAGCCGATTTTTTCAAAAATCAGGAAGGCAAGGCTGGCAAGGATGGCGACGACCGTAGCAAGGCCCATTCCCTTAAGCTGAACAGGACCAATGACGATGGTGGCACCGCTAAGACCGGAAATGAGGGTCAGGGCAGAAAGAATCAGATTCTTCGGTTTAGTGAAATCCACCTTGCGATCGACCATCATGCGCAGGCCCGACGAAGCAATGAAACCAAAAAGTAGGATGCTGACGCCACCCATAACAGGACCGGGAATATTGTGGATAAGGGCAGCAATCTTTCCTACAAAGGAAAAGACAATGGCGAGGATGGCAGCGCCGCCAATGACCCAGGTGCTGTATACGCCGGTAATAGCCATAACCCCCATGTTTTCCCCATAAGTCGTGTTCGGCGTGGAGCCCGCAAGCCCGGAAAGCACGTTCGAAAGTCCGTCGGCAATGAGTGAGCGGTGAAGGCCTGGGTCCTTGATGAGATCACGGCCGACAATGTCGCTGGTCACAAAAAGGTGTCCCAAATGTTCGGCAAGGACGACAAAGACGGCCGGCAGGATCATCATGATGGCGTTCAGATGGAAGCTGGGACGATAAAAGGTTGGAGCCGAAATCCAAGCCGCGGCCGCAACGCTTTCAAAGGAGACAACGCCGAGACCATAGGCAATGGCGTAACCGCTCACCACGCCGATGAGGATGGGAATGATGCCGATAAAGCCCTTCCCCAGGAGGGTCGCAAGGATGGTGATGATGAGCGTTGCCGACGAAATCTCCATGGCCTGGATGTTCGTCATGCCCTTTACAGGATCCATAAAGCCTGCCATGTTCATGGCCATCGGTGCAAGTTCAAGGCCGATGATGGCGACAATGGCCCCCATGGCAGCAGGCGGAAAGAGTACATCAATCCACTTGGTCCCGATTTTCTTCACAAGAAGGCCCACAAGGATGAAACAGAGCCCAAAAGCAATGAAGCCTCCCTGCGCGTCCCCGTACGTAAGGCCCGCCGTGTGCGTAACGGCAAGGACAGGAGAAATAAAGGCAAAGCTTGAACCCAGGTAGCTTGGCAGGCGCCATTTACAAATGCTGAGATACAGCAAGGTGCCTACCCCGTTCATAAAAAGTGCCGTTGATGGGTCGACATTCAGCAGGAAAGGTACAAGGACCGTGGCGCCAAACATCGCAAATAGATGCTGCAGGCTAAGCGGCAGCGTCTGAAGAATAGGCAGCTTTTCTTCGACTTCGATAATGCGTCTTTCTTTCATTAAGATTGATCCCCCTCAGCAAATTTGTTGGTACTGCGCTACTAGTGTATCACAATGGATTCCCCGTGGTACAGTCATTTTTTAGGTGTTCTGAAAGCTTCGTGTCTCTTATCCATCCCAAACAGGATGCAAAAATTCTCCCACCAAAACAAGATCCGCTTTGCTGGGAGAACGCTTGTTATTTGTTCGTGAAGTGCTTCACAAGTTCCGTCACGGTATAGACGCTAAGGGGAAGGACATCTTCGTTGAAGTCAAATTCACTGGTGTGATGACCCGAAGCTTCTTCCGTCCCATAGAGCATGTAAACGGCCTTGCCGCCATGATCCTGGACGCGGCTCATAAAGTACGAGCAGTCCTCACTGCCACTGACAGTATGATTTTTTTCAATGTCGCTGTAGACGCCAAGCCCCTTGACGACTTCATAGACTTCTTCGCCCATGTCAGGAGAAGAATTGCCTGACGCCGCACTCCCGCGGGCGACCATCTTCACGGTGACGCCGTACATATCAGCTGCGGCCTTGATCATGCGGCGGGCTTCGACTTTCAGAAATTCATTGATTGCCGTCGAACCGCCACGGGTCTCAAATTTGATGACCGCGTTGTCGGGGATGACGTTTCGTCCCGTCCCTGCCTTGAGAATTCCCACATTAATGCGGGAAGGGCCGTCGCTGTGACGGGAAATGGTATGGAGGGCCAGCGAAGCTTGGGCCGCTGCAAGAAGGGCGTTGCGGCCATTTTGGGGATTGGCACCGGCATGGGCCGGTTTTCCCGTAAAGAACGCATCAATCTTGCTTGTTGCAAGGAACCCTTCGGTCATACAGACTAGGCTGTTATTTTCGCCATTGCCAAGACCAATATGCCCGCTCAGGAAATAGTCCACATCATCGACAATCCCGCTTGCCACCATCCCGCGGGCTCCCATGACCCCTTCTTCACCGGGCTGGAAACAGAGCTTTACAGTGCCGGCCATTTCATCTTTGTGAGCGGCAATAAGGCGCGCCACGCCAAGACCGATAGCTGTATGTCCATCGTGCCCGCAAGCATGCATCAGACCCGGATGGGTCGACGCAAAACCATCCCGGGTCGGCCGATGGGCGTCCGTTGGGTTTTCTTCAACTAGAAGGCAGTCCATGTCAAAGCGCAGACCCACGGTCTTCCCTGGTTTTGCAAAATGCATGATGCCCACGACGCCCGTCTTGCCGCCTTCCATCTTTTTCACAAGCTCCGGGTCCGCCCCTTCTTTAATGGCCCGCCCCATGGCGCGGGAAAGTTCCGCTTTATCAGGCACGCCCATCATTTCATCTGCCTTCATGCAGGCATCCCCCATGAGCACTTCATAGCCCAAGGCCTTGAGGGATTTTGCTACATGAGACGCGGTGCGAAATTCCGTCCAGGCAAGTTCCGGGTGGGCGTGAAGATCACGCCGGCAGGCCACCAGCTCCTCTTTCATCTGCATGGCTTCATCATATATCGTCATGGTTCTCCTCCTCCGCCGCCATAAGGCAGCCCATTCATTTCAGTGTCTTTTTGACCACCGAGACTTCAAACGTCCGGTTCCACGGCAGGTCAAAGGTGTAGTCATCCACACGCTGACCCAAATAAGGAAAAGCCTGTTCCTTCATTTCCTTTTGAAGGGCCGTATGGAGGATGCCCTTTTCCTTTGGGGTAAACTTTCCTTCCTGCCATTTATTGGGATAGGTGTATTCAGCACGCAGGCGCTGCCGCACGACGGCTTCATAGGCCCAATCGTCAAGATAGCGCACGTTCAGAAGATCCTTTCTTTCCTGTGACAACATATGCCGCGCCATAAGGCCCTGTCCCAAGGTGTAGCCCAGGGAATTGCTTGCCGTATTCCAGCCGGCATAGGACGCCAGGTCATAAGCCATCGGCTCATCGCTGTGAGGCAGGCGACGTTCAAAAAGCCCCTTGATGAGGCCCTTGCTGCTGCCGTTGCCAAAAGCAATATCTGCAATGCCCACGGCATAGCCCGCCCTGAGATAGGCCTCCGCCTGATCAAGAAAAGCCGTCATCCCCAGCGTCACAACGTCCGTGTTGCTCATCCCATCCGCTCCGCGCGTCACGCCGTCCTGAGGCGTATAGATTCCCGCCACTAGATCCGCCCGCTTGGCCCGTTTAGCTGGATATCCGCCAAGGGCCCAGACATGTTCCCGGTAACTATGGGCAATGGTTCCATCTTCGTAATCAGGGACAGTCTCTTTTCCCGCACCGGGGGCATAGAACCCATACACAAGGGGAGTGAGGCCTCGCGCTTTGTAATAGGCCCTCGTCAAAAGAATCATTCCCATCTCATCGGTGCCCGAAAAGGAGCGGATCGTATAGGACTTTTTCCGGCCCTGGAGCAGACTGCGAGCATCATGGTGGGCCTCGGAATAAGGCGCCGAGTCGTCCCGTGCAATCAGAAAATAATCAAAGGTTCCTGCTTCTGCCGCGTCGTACAACTGGGAAAGGACGGCTACGTTTTTCTGCCGCCGCTGCAGCAGGTCCTCTTGGATGGAGACCGGGATTTCCTTTTGCAGGGCCGCAAGTTTCTTATCTTCCTTCCGGCTAAGCTGCCCCATCGCCTTTTTATCCCGCAAAGCGCCCCACAAAAAGAGCTTCGGCCCCCACTGCGCATAGTACTGAGGCTCCTGAGGGGCGCTGCTCCACTTGGGGGAACGCATGATCGTCGCAAAGGCGTAGATGGGAATATCGATATGACGGGCCTTGAAATCGAGCAAGACCTTGACCCGTTCATTGAGCACAGCCTCACTGAGTTCGTGGGTTCGGCTCGTGGTAAGGCCCCCATAAATGAGGGAATCGGCGGCAACAACAAAAGCCCCTGCCAAGGGGAGGAAACTCA
>OGQW01002147.1_pt1 | contig 10382 bp, 8 predicted proteins | sample 1553301 | NCBI WGS metagenome assembly OGQW01 (sample SAMEA2579974, study PRJEB22360) | human gut metagenome
GCTCGTGCATGTGGTGCAAATGCACGCGGCCCCAAAGGCACGCGCCTCGTCCACAAACATGCGGCACGCAGCGAGCACGCGCTCAACGGCCGCCTCGCAAAAGCGGCCCGTCGCGTCCACGCCCTCACCCAGATCGGTAATCTCGGTATGCTTGGACGATTCCACGATTGCCCCGCCCTCGACCTGGGCCAACACCAGTCGCGACGACACCGCTCCCAGGTCAATCGCGGCCACCTTATATCGTTTGCAATCTGCCATTGCGGGCTCCCCTCCGGGCGCTACTCGCCTACTCGCCGCTGGACGCGACCGTCTGACCCTCGACGCCGTTAAACCCAAACAGCATGTCGAGCGCCTGGATGTACCACGGCGCGTCCTTACCGACTTTTTCGATTTCCTTGGCCACCTCGCTGGCCTTCTTGGCGTTCGACGACTTCTGGCTCGACGAGGCATCCGAATCGCCGTCCAGGCCCTGCACTTCAATCCTCTTCTCGCCGGGCATCACCAGGCCCAGGTCCTCGGACGCCGCGTCCTTGATACCCTCCTCCGAGAGCAGCTTGTCGACGCTTTTTTGCAGCTCATCATTGTATTGCTGGCGAATCTCGACCTGCTTGGCCAAGATATCGCTCGAACGCTTTGCCACGTACAGATCGCGCACGGGGAAATACAGGCTCACGAGCACCAGGGCAACGACAATGCCGATGAATAGCCCTCGCTGAGGACCGTGGGTAAAGTCGTAAATTGCCTTGACCACTGCGTTGTCGTTGGCGTAGTGCATAAAGTCCGAGCCGGAAAGACGGCTTGAGGGACGGCGCGGCTTGTCGGACGCCTGGGCCGAAGGGCGCGACGCATGCGCGGAGCGCGATGGGCGCACCGGACTATCCGAGGAACTATTTGGCTGAGCATTGGGATGCGAAGTCGCCGGCGAGCTATACCTGGAGCGATCAGCACCAGCATAACCAGACCCGCCAAGCTGCGCGGTACGCGCACGACGAGACGACGGCTCACGCGAACCGGCGGAATAGTACCTGTTGTCGTAAATCTGATCCATGTGCGCCTTGTGCGGTTGAGGTTTGTTTGCGCTAAGTCCTTTAGTTATAGCACGAGCGCCCGCACCGCCTTCGCCAGCCTTTACTCGACATAAAAAAGGCGCTGAGCCATATGGCCCAGCGCCCAATGGCGGCCATCAGAAGTGGAGCGGAGCCGAGTCAACCCCGCCCCCGCGAGCACCACTTGTTTAGCGAATGTTGTAGAACGCGGCCTTGCCGGCGTAGCGCGCGCTGCCCTCGAGCTCGTCCTCGATGCGGATGAGCTGGTTGTACTTGGCGATACGGTCGCTGCGGCACGGGGCGCCCGACTTGATCTGGCCGGCGTTGACGCCCACGACCAGGTCGGCAATCGTGGAGTCCTCAGTCTCGCCGGAGCGGTGGCTCACGATGCAAGCATAGCCGGCCTCCTTGGCGGTCTCGATGGCCTCGAGCGACTCGGTGAGCGTGCCGATCTGGTTGACCTTGACCAGAATCGCGTTGGCGGCGCCCAGCTCGATGCCCTTCTTGAGGCGCTCGGTGTTGGTGACGAACAGGTCGTCGCCCACCAGCTGCACCTTGTTGCCAATGCGGCGGGTAAGCTCGACCCAGCCGTCCCAGTCCTCCTCGGCCATGCCGTCCTCGATGGAGATGATGGGATAGGTGTCGACGAGCTTCTCCCAGTAATCAACCATCTGGGCGCTCGTGTACTCCACGCCCTCGCCCTTGAGCTCGTACATGCCGGTCTCGGCGTTGTAGAACTCGGTCGAGGCCGGGTCCATGGCGTACATGAAGTCGACGCCGGGCTTAAAGCCGGCCTTCTCCACGGCCTTGGTAATGTACTCGAACGGCTCGGCATTGGTCTTGAGGTTGGGCGCGAAACCGCCCTCGTCGCCCACGCCGCCGCCCAGGCCGGCCTCGTGCAGCACGCCCTTGAGGGTGTGGTAGACCTCGGCGCACCAACGCAGGCCCTCGGCAAAGCTCGGAGCACCCACGGGCATGATCATGAACTCCTGGAAGTCAACGTTGTTGTCGGCATGCACGCCGCCGTTGAGGATGTTCATCATGGGCGTGGGCAGCAGATGGGCGTTGACGCCGCCCAGGTACTGGTACAGCGGCAGATGAAGCGCATTTGCCGCCGCGCGCGCCACAGCAAGTGAGACACCGAGAATGGCGTTTGCCCCGAGGTTTTCTTTCGTTTCGGTTCCGTCTGCCTGGCACAGGATATGGTCGATCCGCTCCTGCTCGAGCGCATTCTCGCCGACAACGGCATCGGCCAGCACGGTATTGACCGCTTCTACGGCCTTTCTCACGCCCTGCCCCAGATAGCGCACTTCCTGATCTCTTTTTTCCAGTGCCTCAAATTTTCCTGTCGATGCCCCGGACGGCACCTGGGCACGCCCCATATGGCCTTCCAGCCCGAGAATCCCCTCCCCGACGGCCACTTCCACCTCTACGGTCGGATTTCCGCGCGAATCCAGAATTTCTCTTCCTGTCACGCTTCGAATTGGTAAATATCGAAACATAGTTTTCCCTCCTGTTTTGCTGCAAAGTGAACAGTAACCAAGTTTCTTCTCTGCGTTCACAGTATGACCGTGCTATGGGAAAAATATGTTGCTCTCTCTGTCGAAACCTCTTTTTTCCAGTCCTTATTCTTTTCAAACATAAAAAAACGCAATATGAAAGCCATCCGATTTTTCCATTTTCGGATGGCTTTCATAAGTTAGAACTGTGCATTGGACTGAATCCTTTCTTTTTTTGTTCTTTTGTTTCACTTTGGGGTACTTCGTTACGTTTTCTTGGGTCCATACCTTCGCTTTCTTAGTTTATGGGGTAATTCGTTATGTTCTCGGTGGTCCGTCCTCTCTTTCTGTTTTTTTCTTCCGTTTTCTTTTGTTGACTTTACTATATCAGTTTTCTCACCGTTTGTCAATACTTTATTTTGACTTTTTATCTGTTTTTCATTTTTATTCTGTCTCTTATTGCGCAATTATTTTTATTTTCAGATTATTATAGCAAAATATCCCTGCCGAACCCGTTTCAAAACGAATCCGGCAGGGACATTTTCACGATTTCTCTTTATTTCTTAATCAGCAGGGATTTTCCTGTCATTTCTTTTGGCTGTTCCATTCCCATCAGCTCGATCAGGGTCGGTGCGATGTCTGCCAGGCATCCGCCCTCTCTTAACGTGTAGGATGGGTCTGCATTAACCAGAATGAACGGAACCGGATTGGTGGTATGAGCGGTGTATGGCTCGCCGGTCTCGTAATCTACAAGCTGCTCTGCATTTCCGTGGTCCGCACAGATGAACATCTGGCCGTCAACCTCTTTTAATGCATCAACTGCCTTGCCTACGCACTCATCAACAGCCTCAACTGCCTGGATTGCTGCGCTCTCAACACCGGTATGGCCAACCATATCCGGATTTGCAAAGTTGATGATGATAACATCATATTTCTGGGAACGAATAGCATCCGTCAGCTTGTCGCATACTTCGTAAGCACTCATCTCCGGTTTCAGGTCATAAGTAGCAACCTTCGGGGATTTTACAAGGATTCTGTCCTCACCTTTATTTGGTTCCTCAACGCCGCCGTTGAAGAAGAAGGTTACATGTGCATATTTCTCGGTCTCAGCAATACGTGCCTGAGTCATGTTATGTGCTGCCAGATACTCACCGAAGGTGTTGGTGATCTCTTCTTTTTTGAATGCAACGGATTTGTTCGGGATAGTCTCATCGTATTCCGTGAAGCATACGTAGGTCAGATCCAGACGTTTTTCTCTCTCGAATCCGGTGAACTCATCTGCGCAGAATGCCCTTGTCAGCTCTCTTGCACGGTCCGGGCGGAAGTTGAAGAAAACTACAGAGTCTTTATCCTGAATCGTTGCAACCGGTTTTCCGTCTTTTTTCAGAACGGTCGGCAGAACGAACTCATCTGTTTTTTCAGCATCATAAGAAGCCTGAACAGCCTCTGCTGCATCGGTTCCTTCTACGCCTTCCCCTTTTGTCAGCGCTTTGTAAGCCAGCTCGACACGATCCCAGCGGTTATCACGGTCCATTGCATAGTAACGGCCGGAGATCACGCCGATTTCGCCGACACCGATCTCATCCATTTTTGCCTGCAGCTGCTCAACATAGGATTTTCCGGATGCCGGAGGAGTGTCACGGCCATCCAGGAAGCAGTGTACATAAACTTTCTCGAGACCTTTGCGTTTTGCCAGCTCCAGAAGTCCGAATACATGGGTGATGTGGCTGTGAACACCGCCGTCAGAAAGAAGTCCGAACAGATGCAGTGCGGAATTGTTTGCTTTTGCATTCTCAACAGCCTTTACCAGCTCTTCATTCTCGAAGAAATCGCCGTCCTGGATTGCTTTTGTGATTCTGGTCAGCTCCTGATATACAACGCGGCCTGCGCCCATGTTCAGATGGCCTACCTCAGAGTTACCCATCTGTCCGTCCGGAAGACCTACAGCAAGTCCGCTGGCCTGTCCTTTTACGTACGGGCACTGGCTCATCAGCTGGTCCATAATCGGAGTTTTCGCTTCGCAGACAGCGTTATGCTCGCATTTGTCATTCAGTCCATATCCGTCAAGAATCATTAATACGGTTGGTTTTTTACTCATTGTGAATTCCCTTCTTTACTTAAATTTTGGGTAACAATCCAGAGCCCCGTCTCGATTCCGCTTACGCTGCATCTCGATGTTGCTTTTCGCCATATGAAATTCCAGAAAAAGCGCTCCTTCACGCAAGCATGATTCGCGATTTTTCTTCCATTTCGCATGGCTCTGAATTGTTACATTTTTTTAGTATACCCGGATTGTCGAGGAAATCTCCTGGATCATCGACATTCCGCCTAAAATCTGCATGGCATCCTCAAAATGGCGCTCTTTGACCTCGTCCGTAATGACGACGATCTCGGCGTATTTTCCATTGACACGTTTCTGAAGCATCTGTGCAATCGAAACCTTGTTGTTTCCAAAGACAGAAGCTACCGATGCCAGCGTTCCATACCGATTTTCAATCTGCATGCGTACAAAATATTTCGACTTAATTTCGCCGACACGCTTGATCGGGCATTCCCGGTAGCATGTGCAGCCGATTCTGCCGCAGCAGTTCCATAAAATATTGCGCACAACATCGAAAATATCGCCCACAACAGCACTCGCAGTCGGAAGCTCTCCGGCACCTCGTCCGTAAAACATCGTATCCTGTACGGCATCGCCTGTCAGGAATACGGCATTGTAGGAATCATTGACAGTCGCAAGCGGATGATTGCTGTCGATCAGCATCGGATGAACGCGGGCTTCGATTCCTTCCGGGGTATCTTTTGCCACGCCGAGCAGCTTGATCGTGCATCCCATCTCTTTTGCGTACTCGATATCGGTCGCCGTGATTTTGGTAATGCCTTCGGTGTAAACATCTTCAAATGTCACTCTGGAGTTGAACGCTGCCGAAGCCAGGATTGCTACCTTGCGGCCGGCATCAAGACCTTCCACATCTGCGGTCGGGTCTGCTTCTGCATAGCCCATGTCCTGCGCCAGACGGAGCGCATCACCAAACTCCATGCCTTCCTGCGACATTTTTGTGAGAATGAAATTTGTGGTACCGTTGAAAATACCCATCAGCTCTGTGATATGATTGGCGGCAAGGCACTGTTTCACCGGACGGATGATCGGAATTCCTCCCGCCACGGATGCCTCATAGAGAAAATCTTTTCCGTTTCTCTTTGCTGTTGCAAGGATTTTTTTGCCCTCGGATGCCACCAGATCTTTATTTGCCGTTACAACATTCTTTCCAGCATCCAGGCAGGCAAGAATGTAATTCATGGCCGGCTGTTTTCCACCCATAACCTCAACAACAATCTCGATTTCCGGGTCATTGGCAATCTCCTCGAAGCTGGTGGTAATGATGGAGGGATCGTCAACCTTTGCAGCTGCTTTTTCCACATTGCGCACAAGAATTTTTTTCAGCTCTACACGTGCTCCCAGCTTCGGAAGCATTTCCTCCTGCTGGCTTTTCAGCACTTTATACACACCGGTACCGACGGTGCCAAGACCCAGCATTCCGATTTTAATTACTCTTTCCTCTGCCATACTCATCTCTCTCTCTTATTTCAGGGATACGATGCATTCAATTTCCACTTTTGCTGCTTTCGGAAGAGCGGCAACTGCTACACAGGAACGAGCCGGTTTGGACTCACCAAAGAAAGCACCGTATACTTCATTTACCTTGGCAAAATCGTTCATATCGGTCAGGAAAATGGTTGTTTTCATCACTTTCGTGCGGTCAGTTCCTGCTGCTGTCATGATTGCGTCCAGATTCTTTAAAGAGAGGGTTGCCTGCTCTTCTACGGTTTCCGGGATCACGCTGCCATGCTCTACATCAAAGCCAAGCTGTCCGGAAATAAATAAAAGGCCGTTGTCTGCGACTGCCTGTACATAAGGTCCGATTGCTGCCGGTGCTTTTTCTGTATTAATGATTTCTCTTGCCATAATCATATTCTCCTTTATGCTTTCTTTCGCGTCGTCTGATTTGCCGCGTTTTTTCCCTCTATCATGCGGTTTTTCCGACACTTTTGTCGTTCCCATCATATCACATGTGGGAGATGTCCGCAAGTGCGAAAAAGCCGCTCCCGGACACAAGAAAAGTTCAGAATCGTTCATTTCACATATCCAAATTCTATTAATTCATGTATGAACGCACTCCGTCTAGGATATCTTTTGTGATATGTCGACATAACAGCAATCACTTGTTTCTTTGATAACTGTTCTGTAAGTTCGTCTGATTTTCTTAAAAAAGCCGGTAAATTCATTTGCCTTTTCCAATCAAATCATCAATCCTATTTCATTTTATCCGTCAATATCCATTTTCCTTTTCGATTAGACCCCTCACGGATAACTTTACCTTCATGCTGCATTTTTGTAAGCATACGCTTAATCGTTGCCGTAGAAACTGCAAGCGCTTTTGCTAATTCTTTCTGAGTCAGTTTCGGATTTTTATAAATCATTTCTGACAATTGAATTTCAAGGTCATCTTTGGGATCATGATTGGGGTCATTGGGATCTCGATCGAGGTCAACAGGCTCATGATTGAGATTATCGGGCTCACGATTGAGATCATTTGACCCATGATTGAGGTCATGATCTCGATTTTTGACCTCAATGACCTCATTCTGGCCGCGATAAAGATTGATGCGGAAAGCTACTTCCATATCAATAAATTCCGGTTCACGCAATCCGTATTCCTGCATAGCCTGCATAAGTTTCGGAATACCACTTCCCCATGCTTCCACAAGGTTCATATAGGCAAAAGCATTGGCAAGCGAACGATTTCGGATTTTTGAAAATCCTTCCTTCATCAACTCAATCGTTACGCCAGGAAGCAGTCCACCAGGAGATGTGATCTCCAAGCGATCATCATAAATTGCCACCTGAATATTAGAATTCTGAATGTAACTGCAATTCATAACTGCATTAACGATCAACTCACGGATACTATCCGGCGGCAGTTCATAAATACCCTGTCGATATACTCCTTCCAGCCGACATCCCATACGAATATTTCTAAGGACAAACTGCACCGCTTCCTCTACTTGCTTCCAAAGCGGTCCTTCATAATTACGTCGATCCAAAAAGACAGCTCGCGTCGTTCCCTTAAACACAGCGCACTGTATCATGGAACGGAGTCCACCTTGTCCCGTTAAATAAATATACGCATTTGTCGGATAGATTTTTTCATTCTCATCTTTTTTCAAAATTCCCCAACTGAGCAAAACATTTTTCGTTACATCTTTAACTGCTGATCGCTGAAGATTGGATTTGCAGTTGGCAATAGCAACTTCCTTCATTTGTTCACAGAGACTTTTAATATCTTCATCGGTCACTTCTATATCTCTGCGGATTATTGAATCAAAAGAGCGGGCATCGCATTCATAATATAATTCTCTTGACATATCACGGTCAGCAGGGCGTGTTGTTCCAGAAACTCGAATATATACGCCATTCTCCAGCCCCTCTGCCTTAATATAATATGGTTTCCGACGTCCCGTCCTGATTTCTGCAACAATTACAGGTTTATCATTTATATTTTGCAAATAAACATCCGGGATAATTGTAGGTTCACAACTGTCAGAAATAGCATTCGTAATCGCATCAATCTCCCGAAAAACTTTATCCTCCGGAATGCCAACAACTTCTCTTGTTTTATCGTCAATACCAAATATAATCCTCCCACCTTTTCCGTTAGCGAAAGCAACAACCGTTTTCATATATTTCATGCTCTTGTCTGGACGTTGTACTTTGAATTCAACGTTCTTGGATTCTCCAGCAAGGATTTCTTCTATTGTCATCCGATCACCTCCATGATTAAGTTTTGTCCATGATGACTCTATTATTTTGCTTTTTGCTTCCAATGTGGTTCCATTCATTTATGACTATTTTCCGTATGGTGCTTCAGATTCTGCCGCCATCAACACTGTTTCCTGATCGCTCAGATCGTATGTCACGGCTTTATGCTCTGGCTCATTAAAGGAATACGAACCACCGATACCGAAATATTTTTCAAAAAACGTTTTCAGTTTTTCAATGACTCTCTGTTTTTTCTTGGCTCTTCCGCCACCACCAAAACGAGAAATTGGCGGCATGATTTTATCTATATCCGTTCCCGCTGTTTTGATCTCTCCGTCCCGAAACGCATTCTCTATGAACTTTCGTGTGTCTTTCGGCTTCAATTTTTCTTCCACAATAATTACATTAAGATCATAATCACGCTGTTCCACAACAAATTCATGCCACTCATCCATAACATCGTCCACATCATTGATTCCTGCAATAAAGGTTTCAATAAGCTGTTTCTTGCTGCGCAGCTCCGGGCTGGCATCAATCGCTTTATTGATGGTTATCAGCACTTCCTTATCTTCACAGTGGGTATCATGATACTTCTTTACAAGCATCAGAATATAATCAATGTTGATTTCTACCTGCCGGATCAATTCAATTTCAAACACCACATCATCTGTAATATCCGTACTTTCCCGGCGTTTCCGTTTCCACTCGTCACGCAAATCCTGATAACGTCCAATGTAGTCTTGCAAATTGCGCTCAGAAATCAGCTCATTCCCCTTAAATTCGTCAAAGGAAAGCAGAAGGTTTCTCATACGAAGAATAGCACCAAACAAAGCAATAAAATCCTTCTGGTTCTGCTCTCCGACAATCTGCGGTTCTGACAGCGGAAACTTATGATTCAATTCCTCCATCAGATCCACATACCCTGGCATTGGCTTACCATCTACGGATTCATATCCGTAATAGTAATCCTTAAAGCTCTGCAGCAAAACAATGCCCCCGGCATTCTTATCCCCAAACAAGGAAATGGCACTATCTACTCGCTTCTGCAGATTTCTGAAACATACAATATTTCCAAAGGTCTTGATAGAATTCAGAATACGGTTTGTACGGGAAAACGCCTGTATCAGTCCGTGCATTTTCAGATTTTTATCCACCCACAGCGTATTCATAGTCGTCGCATCAAAACCGGTAAGAAACATATTGACTACGATCAGAATGTCCAATTCCTTATTCTTCATGCGAAGCGACACATCTTTATAATAATTCTGGAATTTATCACTTGAGGTATCGTAGTTCGTATGGAACATTTTGTTATAATCCTTGATTACTTCTTCCAGAAACTCTCTGGACGGCTGGTCGACAGATATAAAACAAGCATATCACGAAAACGTGAATTTTTCAATCCGCGCAAAAAATCACTCCGCTTCAAAACACAGAAACGAAGTGATTTCTTTTTGCACAAACTGGCACTCTCTATAGCTAAATCAAGGATTATATGTTGCATAAAAAACAGCAAAGCGCCACCAAACATCTCACCTTCAGCATTTCTGCCAAATTCACCGTGTTTGGTGGCGTCTTAGTCTGTTTTATTTATTGATTTCGTATAAAAATCAATTATTTATTGTAGTTTACGATAGCTCCGAAATCTGGTTTCAGGGATGCTCCGCCTACCAGGCCGCCGTCGATGTTCTCCTGTGCGAACAGTTCCGGTGCGGTTTTTGCGTTTACAGAGCCGCCATACTGGATACGGATAGCTGCTGCTGTTGCATCATCATAGATTTCAGCGATGCACTCGCGGATGCCTTTGCAAACTTCCTCAGCCTGCTCTGTTGTAGCAGTTTTGCCGGTTCCGATTGCCCAGATTGGCTCGTAAGCGATAACGGCTGTTTTTGCCTGATCTGCTGTTACATTCAGGAATCCAACCTTTACCTGCTGACGGATGAAATCCATCGTTACACCCTGCTCTCTCTGCTCCAGAGTTTCTCCGCAGCACATGATCGGGGTGATGCCGTGCTC
>OGQW01002161.1_pt1 | contig 10317 bp, 6 predicted proteins | sample 1553301 | NCBI WGS metagenome assembly OGQW01 (sample SAMEA2579974, study PRJEB22360) | human gut metagenome
GCAAATATTTTCTATAAAAATAGTAAAATATTTGCTGTATGTTCAACACCTGTGTCCGCGCTGTAATCACAGGTAAATATTAAAACTATAATAATGACGAAGAAAGCAGCGCAGAAAGAGGAATTTATGAAGAAGAAGTTAACCGCATCCGTATTAGCAGTAGCAAGTGTACTGAGCATGAGTACTGGAATGGTATTTGCCGATGAGACAACAGCAGAAGTACCAGAGATTGAGATGGCGGATGCATCTGAGGTTGACAAAACTACAATCAGCTTCTGGCATTCAATGGGTGGTGTCAACGGACAGGCAATTGATACATTAGTTCAGAAGTTTAATGATGAGAATGAATATGGTATCACTGTAGAGGCTGAGTATCAGGGAAGCTACGATGATGCACTTAACAAGCTTAAGAGCGCGCAGATTGGAAATATGGGTGCTGATCTTGTTCAGGTTTATGAAATTGGAACTCGTTTTATGATTGAGTCTGGCTGGATCGTTCCAATGCAGTCTATGGTTAATGCAGATGAGTATGACACTTCTGTTCTGGAGTCAAACTTAGCAGCTTATTATACTATTAATGATATGCTGTATTCTATGCCATTCAATTCCTCTACTCCGCTTATGTATTACAATAAGGATATGTTTGATGCAGCAGGCATTACCGAGATTCCGGATAGCTTAGAGTCAATTGCCCAGATCGGTGATAAGCTGCTTGATAGTGGCGCACAGGAAGTCATGTCTCTTGGTATCTATGGCTGGTTCTTTGAGCAATTTATCGGAAAGCAGGGCTTAGAGTACGCAAATAATGGAAATGGAAGAACTGAGGCTGCAACTGCAGTTGCATTTGATGAGAATGGTGCAGCAGCAAATATCTTAAATGAGTGGAAGAATCTTTACGATTTAGGCTATGCTCCAAATGTTGGAAAGGGCGGTGATGCAGGTCTGGCTGATTTCTCAGCAGGAAAATCTGCAATCACACTTGGTTCCACCGCATCTTTAAAGCAGATTTTGCAGGATGTAGACGGCAAGTTTGAGGTAGGAACTGCATATTTTCCTAAGGTAAAGTCCACAGACGAGGGTGGCGTTTCCATAGGAGGTGCATCTTTGTGGGCACTTGATAATAACGATCCAAAGAAGCTTCGCGCAACATGGGAGTTTGTAAAGTTCTTAATTTCCCCAGAGTCACAGGCATTCTGGAATGCAGAGACAGGTTATTTCCCAGTAAACGTAGATGCACACGATGAGGATGTATTCAAGGAAAACATCGAAAAGTATCCTCAGTTTGAGACTGCAATTGATCAGCTGCATGATTCAGCACCACAGTATGCAGGCGCATTGTTAAGTGTATTCTCAGAGGCACGCGCAATCGTAGAGTCCGAGATCGAGAGCATGTTAAATGGAAACGAGACCGTAGACGAGGCAGTGGACAGCATGGCATCCCAGATCAATGATGCGATCGAGGAGTATAATTTGGTAAACAACTAATTTGGTTTGCTGATTCACAGTTTTTCTTTTGAACTTAGTGTGGTATAATAACAATAACAAGGGCGGCAGGGCATATGCCCTGTCGCTTTTCGATAGAATAAAATAAGAAAGCAGGTAAGATATGACAAAGATATTTGCACATAGAGGCGCAAGTGCATATGCGCCGGAAAATACAATGGAGGCCTTTGAGTTAGCAGCAAAACAGGGCGCAGACGGCATTGAGTTAGATGTTCATGTGACAAAGGATGGCGAAGTTGTGGTGACACATGATGAAAAGATTGATCGTGTCAGCAACGGAAGCGGTTTTATTAAGGACATGACGCTGCGCGAATTAAAGCGTCTGTCTTTTCATAATCACATGGAGTCTTATGTGGGAGCAGGTATTCCGACGCTTCGCGAGGTTCTCGAATATGTCAGTACAACAAATATGGATGTAAATATAGAGTTAAAGACTGGAATTTACTGGTATCCGCAGATTGAAGAAAAGACAGCTTTTATTGTCCAGGAAACGGGAATGCATGACAGAGTGATTTATTCTTCCTTTAATCATCACAGTATTGCAAAGATTAAGGAAATTGACAGTAATAACAATTATTTCAATATTGAGGTAAAACCGTATGAGATAATGACCGTAGGAATTGCAAAATAATGTATTATAACCTTATCTGCCCACGATAAGATTTGTATATACATATTCATTGCTTTGGTGGGCAGAAAGGCTATGTGGAAAAATGTATTATATAGGAATAGACCTTGGCGGAACAAATATTGCGGCAGGTATTGTGACAGAGGAGGGAAAGATTGTTGTAAAAGATTCTGTACCTACTTTGTCAGAACGTCCGACAGATGAAATAGTTACCGATATGGCGAATTTGTCAAAAAAACTTGTCCAAAGTATTGGTATTGAAATGAACGAGATTAAGGGTATTGGCATAGGCTGTCCCGGTACAATTGATTTTGAAACAGGAGAGATAGTGTATTCAAATAATATAAAAATAAATCATTATCCTCTTGCCGATAAGTTCAAAGAACATATACCTTTGCCTGTTAAAGTGGATAATGACGCAAATTGTGCGGCATTGGGTGAATATAAGATAAACAGACACTGTGCAAGTGTGTTTGCTTTGGTTACTTTAGGTACCGGAGTGGGTGGCGGTGTAATAATCAACGGTAAAGTTTTCAGAGGTTTTAACGGTGCTGCCGGTGAACTCGGTCATATGACTATTGTCAGCGGAGGTAAAATGTGTACCTGCGGTAAAGAGGGGTGCTTGGAATCATATGCGTCTGCGACTGCTCTTATATCGCAGACTAAAGATGCACTTGAAACTCATAAAGATACTATTATGCATGGTATAGTGAAAAAAGAGGGCAAAATTTCGGGCAGAACGGCATTCGAGGCGGCTAAGCAAGGTGACGAGGTCGCAAAAAAAGTTGTAAGCAATTATGAGAGATATTTGGCAGACGGAATTGTCAGTATAGAAAATATTTTTCAACCCGAAATTATCGCAATCGGCGGAGGAATAAGCAAAGAGGGCGATTATCTTATTGAGCCGATTCGTGAATATGTGTATAATACGGGCTTTAATAAGCATATGACAAAAACAAAGATTGTTGCGGCTCAGCTTTTCAATGATGCGGGAATTATAGGTGCGGCAATGCTTGCGATATAAATTAAATATGTCCGACTTGAAAAATCTTTTTATAGCATATATAATATACTTAATTGGAGTGATTTTTATGATAGTATTTTTTGATTTGGACGGCACACTTATATCCGATGACGAGGCATATATAATACCGGACAGTGCGGTGAATGCAATACATAAGGCACAGGAAAACGGACATTTGATGTACGTTGATACAGGCAGAACCGTTATGAATGTTGAGCAAAGAATAAGAGATATAGGCTTTGACGGATATGTCTGCGGTTGCGGAATGTATATAGAATGTGGCGGTAAAGTGATATATCAGCATACATTGCCGACAGAGCTTTGCAGGAATGTCGCTGATCTTGTGTATGAATGTAATATGACGCCGATGTATGAACATTCTAAGTCGTTTTATTGTGATAAACGCAGCAGAAATTTAGACGGCTTTGTAAAGCTGAAAAGACGTTTTGAAATGCAAGGTAAGGATTTGTCACCTGATGTCAGTGACGATGATTTTGCTTTTGATAAATTCTTGGCTTGGTATGATGAAAAAAACGATATAGAACAATTTAAAAGAGAAATCGAAAAAGATTTCGATTTTATTGTGCGTGGTGACGGCTTTTGCGAAATGACCGTAAAAGGATTTTCAAAGGGTACGGGAATTGAAAAAGTTCTTGAATATCATAATATTCCGATTGATAATGCGTATGCAATAGGCGACAGTATGAATGATTTGCCTATGCTTACGGCAGTGCCTAACAGTATCGTTATGGGTAATGGCAGTGAAGAACTTAAAAAGTCGGCATCTTTTGTGACAAAAGATTTGCTCGATAATGGCATAGAATACGCACTCAAACATTTTGGAATGATATAGCGATTAAATTTTAGAAGAAATTATTTATACTTTATAATAAAACAGTGTCGTTAGGTTGGTTTGAAAATCAACTCTAATGGCACTGTTTTTTTGCGTCAATAGGGTTATGGATAATGTTATGGCAAGTCAAGCTTTTAACAGCATATTTTACGATTTATATGACTTTTGTACCGAAAAACATGGTTGGTTTTAATAAATTTAACCGCACAGCTTAAAGTTTACCGCATTTTAATAAAAAAATTCCCGTGGTAAGATTAATAACAAGATATAGTTATTATGAGTAAAAGTATATAAAAACGGAAAGAGGGGAAAAAAATGAAAAAAATTATTTCATTGATGTTAGCTGTGACGATGATATGTGCATCTATCGGTTTGACGGCATTTGCGGCTACTACAACTACAGTAGAAGCGGAAGCGGACGGAGTATCAGCGTATACACTGCCAAGTTCAGACAAAAGTAATAGTAAAATATTAAAAAATACTGTAAGCAGTAAAGAAAGTGTCACTTATTATATACAAGCAAACAATACACCAAGAGCGACAATGTTTAAGTTGGCACAAGTAAATACCGGCGACAAGATTAATGTCGATATTAATTTTACATATCTTGATACTGCAACAATGGAATTGGAATATTGTCTTTTTGTTTCTGATAGCGAAATAACACTTACATCACACTCGCAGGATTTGGTAAAAGAGGAACTTGAAAAGCATACAGATGAAAGTAATATAAAAAACTGGTCAACAAACAAATCAAATATGAAGTATTCCCTGCCTAACGGAATTACGGCATCAAAGGATGGATTCGTATATTTATATATAGGCTGTGGAGATTTAAGTGAGGATAAAACTCAAGTCACTAAGAAAATACAGTGGTCTATTGACTCATTTGATGTGAATATAGACAGTGATGGAGGTGGCGAAACAGAGCCGGATACAACACCAACGCCAACCACAACAATCAATCCGGATGTGACACCAACGCCAACCCCAACGGCAAGTCCAACCCCAACGCCTACTCTTGAACCGGAGTTAACTTTGGATGCGGTGTACTCCTCAAACATGGTACTCCAGAGAAAAGAACCTATTACTATTACAGGTACAGGAAAATCGGGGAATACGGTTTCAGTAAATTTTAATGGGGCTGATGAGCAAACAACAATAGAACATGGTTTATGGGAGATAACCCTTCCTGCTATGGAAGCTGTAAAATCAGCAACTATGACAGTATCAAGCGGTGATAACATGATTACTCTCGATAATGTGGCTGTCGGTGATGTTATATTCTGTACGGGACAATCAAATATGTTTAATCGCCTTGAGACTTTTCCAACGTTGATGAACGAAGAATTAAGTGAAGCTTACGAAGACGTGAGATATATGAATTCATTTGACGAGATTTCAGAGTGGAAGGTTGCTACTATGGAAAATTCAAAGCAATTTTCTGCACTTGGATTCTTGATAGGTAAGAGGATGATAAAAAAAGATTCTGATGTTCCTATAGGTCTTATAAGTTCAAGTTTGGGTGGGTCGTCAATAATGCAGTGGATTCCGACATATTCAGTAAATTGGGATTCACAAGCAAAGAGAATGATGGCGGGAGCAAGCTCAAAAGGCGGACTATATACACAAAGACTTCTGCCGCTAAAGAATTTGAAAGCATCTGCTGTTGTATGGTATCAAGGAGAGGCAAATACTACCTTTGAAAGCGGCACAGTGTATGAGCAAGCATTGACTTCGCTTATTAACAACTGGAGAAAAACATTTAATGATGAGGACTTACCATTTGTAGTCATTCAACTTCCTACTGCGAATTTTGCAAAAATTTATTCGACAATACGCATTGGCACCGGAGTAAGAGCGGGACAATGGAATGTATCACAAAGAATGGATAACGTAAAAACAGTTGTGAGCAATGATACAGGAACTACAAATAATGTTCACCCAAATGATAAAGGACCTATTGCTGACAGAGCAGTTGCTTATATAGAAGATTTTATTAACAATACACAATCAAATGTTGAAAGCCCATCTTTTGATTATATGGAACGCAGTGGCGATAAACTTATTCTTCATTTCAAGAATACATACGGCTCTCTTTCAACCGATGATGGAGGTGTGCCGTTGGGCTTTGAACTTAAAGATGATGACGGAATATACAAAGATATTACACCGACAATTAACGGCGATACTATAGAAATAGATGTAACAGATATAACAAATCCACAGGTTAAGTATGCATGGTCAGATACTCCGGGTATTGCAAAGGATTTAGTTGAAGCACAAACTGACACCCCAGCCGTGATTAATACATTTAATGCTGCAGGCAGACCTATAGCACCGTTTATGACTGATTTGACAGAGAAATATGCTTCTAAAGCTGTAAATAAAGAGTTGTCAACGACAGAGTTCTATAATTATGCACCGTATATATCAAAAGTAGAGCAGTCAGGCGACGACATTGTAATAAGTGCTTATGACACAGATGGTGTTGTCAGTAAAGTTGAGGTATATATTGACGAGGGAGAAATCAAGGCGGGTGATGCTAAACAACGTGACGACGGTAAATGGGTATTTACACCTGATGTTACATCGGGTGTGCACAGTGTTTATGCAATTGCAACAGACAATGATAACATTAACAGTCTTACCTGTGTTGACTATACAACTTATAATATTATAAGACCTACAAGATATGATTATGTGAAGGGATATACAGAAAGTCCATCATCTGTTGAGTATAACAACGGCGATGATATGCTGGCAAAGGCAACGAATGACGTTAATGGGACAACAACGACGGTAACGTCGGCAATACCTACAGGAGAAACAACAAAGTCGTTGAAGTTGTCTGCCACCGGCAATAAGGCAACGGCTAATGCAACTATTCCTATAAGTAAGGCAGATAATCCGCAGAAAACATTAACAATAGAATACGACACGATGTTTGAAAGTGCTGATGATGCGATTGGTGCATCAAGAGGTATGTATGCTAAAACAAAGGAAGGAAATGAACTATGGCTTACATATTTCACCGCATCGTCACTCAGAACAGCTATTACTAATACGGGAGGAAACTGGTGCTATGAACAAGCAATGTCTATAAAGAATAACCAATGGCACCATATAAAACTTGAACTTCATCCAAACACAGGAATATTTTCAATATGGCTAGATGGAACAATGCTTCAAGATAATGTGAGTTTTGTAAAAGAAGGAAGTTCATTTGATACATGTAAAGGAGCCTTTGACACTTTAAAGGAAGGAATAACAGACTTGCGATTCTATCATACAGCTTCAAATAATATTGAAAATGCGACGTATATAGATAACGTTAAAGTAACAGAAGTATCATATTCGGAGGAGGAAATTATACCACCGGCAAAAATACAGGAAGCAACTCCACAGATAAGCATTGATTATATAAATGAAACACTTACCGGCTTTGAGTCACAGGAACCGTATACGATAAAGGTGGGTGAAGGTAATGCTAAAGATATAACGCTTGGCGAGGGCGTGACGACAATATCGCTTGATGATGAAAAAATTGGTTATGCCGGCAAATTATTGTCTATTGAAATTGTAAAAAAAGCACGCAATACCGAAACATATACCGACAGTGACGTGCAACAGTTGACAGTTAAAGCACGTCCTAAGGCACCTACAACCGTTCAAGGTGTAAATGCTACGGAAATAGGCGGCAAAGGTAAACTCACAGGTATGAATGGCATGCAGTACAAACTCAAGAGAACAGATGAATGGAGTAGTACGCAGTTGGTTGATACAGTTGAGGTTGATGCAGGCGAATACAATGTCCGCAAAGCTGCAACAGATACAGACTTTGCAAGTGAGAAGACAACAATTACAGTTGAAACGTTTATAGCTGAAAAGGAAATGACGCCTGAAATTGCAATTGATTATACAACAGAGGAACTTATAAACTTTGTTGAGGATGGAACATATACAATTAATGGTTTAGATGTTACATTAACAGATAACAAGTTATCATTAGCTAATTATATAACAAATGAACAGATAACGCTTTCGATAGTAAAGAAGGGTAATAATGTGACAACGGTTGCGAGTGAAGCACAGACTCTAATAGTTAAGGCACGTCCTGCAGCACCGACAAAATCGGAAATCATAGTAACACAACCGAGTGTGATTGGCGGCAAAGGTACTATTGCAGGTATCGCAGACACTATGGAATATAGTACGAATAATGGTATTAATTGGACTACGGGCGATGGAGATGATATAGGTGATATTGAGCCTGGAACCACATATAAAATCCGTTATAAAGCTGTAAGTGCAGACGAGGAAGCCGAAAGGCAGTTTAAGAGTGCAGAATATTCGGTTACAATTATTGCGTATGATGCAATGCCGGAAACGCAGCCTACAATCTCGATTAACTATGTAAACGAAAAGCTAACAGGCTTTACGGAAGGCTGTGACTATATAATAAAAATAGATGATGGCGTAGCGACGGATAAAGATAATGTAACAGAGGATATCGACATTGACAACACATATTTCGGTCATACCCTAAAAATCGTAAAAAAAGGTGATGGCATAAAAACAAGCAACAGTGAAGCGTTTGAACTTTCTATTCCTAAACGTTCATCCGCACCAAATGTAGCAGCGGTTGAAGAACAGACTTATCAAGGCAATGACGGCAAAATCACAGGTGTTGACACTACAATGGAATATAAATCATTGTCAGAACCTACATTCACATGGACGCAGTGTGCAGGCACGGAAATCACAAATCTTGCACCGGGGTCTTACATTGTTCGTGTGGCGGCAGTTGCAGATGAATCCTTTGCCAGTGAAGTTATGAGTGTGACAATTAATGCGGCAGCAAAGGATGAGCCTACAGAACCGACAGTGAATATAACGTATGATGATAAAAATGGAAATGTTAATGCTATATTTACCAATATAACAGAAGAAGGCATGGTTTATGTTGCAGAATATAATGAGAATGGTACATTGCTTTCGATAAAATCAGATGAAATTTCAGACAGTGTAATTATTCCATTTACTTGCGTAAATAAGAGTAAGGTGAAGGTCTTTATATGGAAAAATGATATGAAACCATTATTTAATAAAGTATTTACATTGAATTAAGATGAGCATATCGGGCATATTCTGTGATAGGATATGCCCGTTTAACTGACAAAAATTAAGACGGAGTGAATGTTATGTTTAATAAGAAATTTAACTTGTTGAAAGAAGCGACAGAATATGGATTTATGCCGTATATGGAAACGTATATTCTGGACGGTAAGAAACGTCCAATAGTTGTGATATTTCCCGGAGGTGGATATGGAATGGTATCTGAGCGTGAGGCAGAGCGTATTGCTATGGCATATAACGCAGCAGGATTCCATGCGGCAGTAGTGTATTATTGTGTTGAACCGCACACACATCCGCTTCCTATACAAAATGCAGCTAATGCAGTTGCCATGCTTAGAGAAAATGCAGAAAAATGGAATATAGATACGGATAAGGTAATTGTATGCGGATTTTCTGCCGGTGGACATCTTGCAGCATCACTAAGTGCCTTGTGGAATGATTCTGAAATATTCAGCGAGCGCGAGATTGAGTTAGCAATGCATAAGCCAAATGCTCAAATTTTAAGTTATCCGGTAATAACATCGGGTGAATTTGCTCATAAAGATTCATTTAAAAATCTTACAGGTACAGATGACGAGTCAAATCATCTATGGAGCAGTCTGTCGCTTGAGAGGCGTATTACGGATATAATTCCACCAACGTTTTTATGGCATACATATGAGGATATATGTGTTCCTGTTGAAAATACACTGATGTATGCAGCTGGCTTGAGGAGGGTTGGAGTACCGTTTGAATTACATATATTTGAGAAAGGCGAGCATGGTTTGTCAAGGGTGAGTGATGAGTTAATATGGTCCAAACGAAAGTTTGAAAGAGAGTATCCGTGGTTGAGTCTGTCAGTTGATTGGCTAAATCAGTTGTTTTAAAACGTGTATATTGATTAGGCAAGAGATGAGCCTATAAAAAGAGAATGAATAAAAGAATGGGAACTGTTATAAAATTTAAAGGGACGCTCTATTTTAAAGCGTCCTTTTAAATTGAAATATAAAAAATTTAACGCATTAATTAAAGATTCTCCCATTTAATATGCATAGACATATATGATATTATTGATACATATAAAAATGGGAGGAATGATTATGACGGATTTTAACATACTAAGAAAGCGATATTCTGATGTTTTATGCGGTAGAGGATACAACGGCAAAAAAACGGCTGATTGCATACTAC
>OGQW01002167.1_pt1 | contig 10294 bp, 4 predicted proteins | sample 1553301 | NCBI WGS metagenome assembly OGQW01 (sample SAMEA2579974, study PRJEB22360) | human gut metagenome
CTCAAAGCTCAGAAAGCCCAGCTCAACGATACCATAACCGCACTTCACGAAAAGCGTAACTGTGGTGTGACCCTTTATGAAGCTATATCAGCCTATGAGCGCAGTATATCCGAAAAAGACAAAATATCAGTTTCAAAAGATATCTTCGCAAACCTGGCAAAAGAAACTCTCGACCGCTTCAGCAACCTTGTGCATAGATATTCAATAGCCATAGCCGAAACAGGCGACTTTGCCAACTTCCCACTTAAAGATATCGGCATTACATCATATTCTATGGAACAGCGTGACAAGTTCCACACCGAAGCCGCCGACCTTGCCCAAAAAGCCACCGCTTCCTCTCTGTGCGCACAAACTCTCGCACAGGCTTATAGCTACAGCGGCGACCTTGACAAGACAGCAGTAAAAATGCTTTCACACATATACAAAGCTTCCACCGCTGACGGTGAACTTCTTGACGGACTTCTCTGCGCACCTCACTATGATATCACCCTGCAAAAGATCAAAGATACTCTTGCCATAGGAAAAGAGTATACCGCTCTCTGCACCGATATCCTCAGCCATTTTGAAAAAAGCGTCTTTGACTTCCCTGCCTCAGAGTCAAGAATGGTATACAAGCAGGCAGTTCAAAGCTGGTTCCTGCCAAAAGCAATGAAGCTTGGAAAGCTCACAAAGAGAATAAAGCTCCACGCCAAAGACCCTGCTTTCGTTACAAAAGCAAACCTTGGTGAAATTCTCGATAAGCTTTGCACCATAAGCGAAAAGAAAGACTTCCTGCGAAGCCTGCCGTCAGATGTAACAGCGCTTCTCACAGGTATTTACATGAACGAGCAGACCGATTGGAATGTCCTTGAAAAAGCCGTTTCAAAAACCGACAGCATTATGAATGCCATTAAGCAGAAAGCGGGTGCTGACCCTGCACAAATGGCTCAGACTATCGGAAAAGCAAACTGCACTTCTGAGGTACAGGCTCTCTCCTCGTTCCTTGAAAAACTTTCAGCCTTTGAGGACAGCTTCTCAGCCAACATGACCGCCATAGAAGCAAGTGCAGATTGGCTTGGCTTATCTACAGAAAAGCTTAATACCTATGCCGAAAACGCCGATAAGCTTAGATACGCCGCCCAGTTCAACAGCGTTGACAAAGAGCTTTCAGACAACGGACTTTCAGGTGTCAGCGAAAGCTACCGCACAGGCAATGTTGACAGCGAAAACGTAGAAAAAGCATTCTCCTGCACGCTAAACTATCAGCTTGCACTTATGATAATAAACAGCGATAAACGTCTTAGCCAGTTCAGCAGTAACAGTGCAAACGACCTTATCACACAGTTCAAAGACACTCTCGATAAATTCTCACGCCTGACTATACAGGAGCTTTTGGCTCGTCTTTCCGCAAAAATACCTGCCCAAGGCTCAGCCTGCGCTTCCACCTCTGAAATGGGCATACTCAAACGTGCCATAAAGAGCAACGGCAGAATGATGTCACTTAGAAGCCTTTTCGATAAGATACCAAATCTTCTCCGCAAGCTCTGCCCTTGTATGCTCATGAGCCCCATATCAGTTGCACAGTATATAGACCCGTCATTCCCGAAATTTGACCTTGTTATCTTTGACGAAGCTTCACAGCTTCCAACAGCCGAAGCCGCAGGCACTATCGCAAGGGGCGAGAACGTTGTTATTGTGGGCGACCCTAAACAGCTCCCACCAACAAACTTCTTCTCCTCAAATCGGATAGACGAAGAAAACAGCGAAAAAGAAGACCTTGAAAGCCTCCTTGACGATTGCCTTGCTATCTCCATGCCACAGCAGTATCTCAAATGGCATTATCGTTCACGCCACGAGAGCCTTATTGCCTACAGCAACATGAAATACTATGACAATAAGCTTCTCACATTCCCGTCCCATAACGACCTCATTTCAAAGGTGAGCATCATCCACCCCGAGGGTCACTATGACAAGGGCAGAACAAAGCAGAACAAGGCGGAAGCAAGAGCCGTTGTTGACGAGATAATAAGACGAATGAGCGATGAAACGCTCCGCAATGACAGCATAGGTGTTGTAACATTCAGCTCCGTTCAGCAAAATCTCATTGACGATATGCTCTGCGAAGAGTGGGCAAACCACCCTGAGCTTGAAGAGCTTGACAGAAAGTCACCAGAGCCGGTCTTCATCAAAAACCTTGAAAACGTCCAGGGCGACGAGCGTGACGTTATACTCTTCTCCGTCGGCTATGGTCCTGACGAAAAGGGACAGGTTTCAATGAACTTCGGCCCTCTCAACCGTGACGGCGGCTGGCGAAGACTTAATGTAGCAATATCCCGTGCAAGAAAAGCCATGATAGTCTACTCTGTCCTCCGTCCTGAGCAGATAGACCTTTCAAGAACACGTTCCGAGGGCGTTGCAGGACTTAAAGGCTTCCTGGAGTTTGCCGAGCGTGGAAAGCTTGCCGTAACAGCCCACAGCACCACAAAAAGCACAAGCGACAGTACTGTAACAGAGTGTATCGCAAAAGCCATAAAAGAGCTTGGCTATGGGGTGAAATGCAACATCGGAAGCTCCGAGTTCAAAGTTGATATCGGCATAATCGACCCTGACAACGAAAACGAGTATCTCTTGGGCATACTCCTTGATGGTGAAAACACTCTCCACAGCTCAACCGCACAGGATAGATTTATCCTACAGCCAAGCGTGCTTAACGGTCTTGGCTGGAATATCCTGAGAGTGTGGACGCTCGATTGGTTTGACGATAAAGACCGAGTTCTGGGAAACATAAAAGCCGCCATAGACAGCGCACCAAAGCATGAAGCCGAAACCGCTCCCCCCTCAAAGCCTGCCGTCTATTCCACATCGCAGTTTGAAAGAGAAGAAGCTTCCGCCCTCACATCAACCTTTGCACAGCCCTATGTGACCGCAGATATTGGCATAATGGGTACATCTGATGACTTTTATAAGCCCGAAAACAAGCAGAAAATAAGGGAAACAGCCGAAAAGATGATCGCTGTCGAAGCACCAATAAGCGAGAAGCTTTTCATGAGAAAAGTTTTCACCGCATGGGGCATAACACGAAGCGGCTCAAGAGTGGAAAGCATCTTTGCCGATGCCGCACAAGGCGTTTCACCATTCGCCACAGCCGATGAAAACAGAGTTTTCCTTTGGAAAGAGGGGCAATCCCCTGAAAGCTATTCTATCTATCGTACAAGCGATGATACCAACAAGCGAAGCATGGATGATATCCCCTCCGAGGAGATAATAAACGCCGTGAAAGAAGTGCTTTGCCAGCAGATAAGCCTTTCAGAAGCCGACCTCGTAAGAGAAACAGCCAAGAAATTCGGCTACACAAGAGCTGTGGGCATAACGGAGAGCGTAATAAGCTACACCCTGAATAAAGCTCTCACCGCAGGTCTTATCAAAAAATCAGAAAGCGGAAACATCTCCGCAAAATAATACGCAAACAAACCAAAACCACCGCCGAGAGCTTTCCTCCCAGCGGTGTTTTTTATTCATATCAGTATTTCCATTTCTCCGAGCAAAGCTGCATCTCAACCATGTGCTTGTAGATACCGTTGGTCTTTTTAAGCGCCTCAGGCGAACCTGTCTCAGCCACCTTGCCGTCTTTAAGCACAACTATCTTGTCCACACCGTCAACAGTTCTCATTCTGTGTGCTATTATAAGCACAGTCTTGTTCTGTATAAGCTTTGCAATAGACTCCTGTATAAGCGACTCGTTGTCAACGTCCAGAGAAGCCGTAGCCTCATCCATAAGAATGATAGGAGCGTCCTTTAGAAATGCTCTCGCTATGGATATACGCTGTCTTTCACCGCCCGAAAGCTCCGAGCCGTTCTCGCCTATCATGCTGTTCCACTTGTCAGGCATCTTCTCAACAAAATCCTCGCAGTGTGCAAGCCTTGCCGCCGCCATAACCTCCTCGTCCGTTGCGTCCTTTCTGCCTATCCTGATATTCTCCATAACAGTGTTGTTAAACAGCGTTACATCTTGGAAAACGATAGAGTAAAGTGACAAAAGCTTCTCAGGGTCAACGTCTGCAACATTCATTCCGCCAACAGTTATCTTACCCTTGTCATTATCCCAAAATCTTGCCGCAAGCCTTGCAACAGTGGTCTTTCCTCCGCCAGACGGACCGATAAGCGCTGTTATCTCCCCCTGCTTTGCAGTGAAGCTTACATCGGAAAGCACCTGCTCTTCACTCTTGTATGAGAAAGCAACATGATTGAATGTGATATCATAACCCTTGTTGTCAAGCTTATCACTGCCTGTCTGCTCCTCGTGCGAAAGTATCTCGTCCATACGCTTGCAGTTTGCGTCAAGGCTTATTATAGCCGCCAAATTCTGAAGCGCTATCTGAAGCGGCTCATACATTCTTGTTACCACCAGCAGGAACATAAAGAACGTCAGCACCGTTATCTCACCCTTTACAAGAAGCGAGCTTCCCACAACAGCCACAGTTCCAATACCGAGCTTTAGTATCATCTGCGCTGAGCATACGAACACCGCATTTGCAAACTCCGCCACGATAGCGTGCTTCTCCACAGCATTTATCTTCTTTTCAAGCCCCTCAGAGTATTTCTCTGTCATGTTGTATGAACGCAGGTCACGGAGAGTTTCAAGCCCCTCCTGAATGCCTTCAATGCAATCTATACGATATTTCATCGTCTTTTCGTGTATCCTTGACATAACCTTCTTTGAAGAAATAACTATCATAAATGCTACCGGCATTACCCAAACTGAAGCAAGAGCCATTCTCCAGTCAAAGAAAAACAAGCTTATAACAATGATAGTAGTGGAGACGATACCGCCCACAAGCTCAGGTATCCAATGCGAAGAGCCTGTTTCTATCATTGCACAGTCCGTCATGATAGTGTTCGTAAGGTCGGCAAGGTCTTTCTTGCCAAAGTATGAAAGGGGTATCTTCCTGAGCTTTTCCGCAAGCGTCCTTCGTCTTACACCGCTTTCAACATATGTAGAGTAAAACGTGGACTTATACTGAAACAGCGTTGTAAGGGCAATGAGCAAAAGCACTCCCACTATCGCCCCGATAAAAAGCCAGAACTTATCTCTTGGAAGCTCTCCCTCAAGAAGATATGAGGAAAGCACATATAAAAGCCCCACAGGGAGCATAAGCACAAGGTTAGCAAGCGTAACAGCAATAAACGCCCTTATCATGCCTTTTGCACCCTTGTCTGAAAGGGCATATTTGTGTTTTAATTTTTCCGTGAAGCTCATAATCAAACCCCTGCCTTTCTGACCTGCCAGCTTACAGACCTGTTGTATTCGTTCCACATACGGCTGTAGATTCCGCCCTGCTCTATAAGCTCCTCATGCTTTCCGCTCTCTGCTATCCTGCCCTCAGAAAGAACGTAAATGCGGTCTGCATTTGTTACCGTTGAAAGCCTGTGTGCTATCATTATAACTGTCTTGTCTTTTGAAAGCCTCTCAAAAGCCTGCTGAACAGACCTCTCGTTGTCAGGGTCGGCAAAAGCCGTCGCCTCATCAAGTATAAGCACAGGCGCATTTTTCAAAAACGCCCTTGCAATAGAAAGCCTCTGACACTCGCCCCCCGAAACGTATATGCCCTTTGAGCCGATCATAGTATCAACACCCTCAGGGAACTTCTCGATTATATCCATGCACTGTGCGTCACGAAGCGCCTGCATAACCACCTCGTCCGTGGTGTCAGGTCTGCCCATGCGCACGTTTTCAAGAATGCTCATTTTAAGAAGCTTGCTGTCCTGGAAAACATATGAAACATACTTCATAAGCTCCTCTGACGGAATGTTTCTCACGTCTGCCCCTCCTATCTTTATAGAGCCGCTCTTTACGTCCCAGAAACGTGCGATAAGCGAACAAAGGGTGGTCTTTCCTCCTCCTGAAGGACCTACTACCGCAATATGCTCTCCTGCCTTTATGTTCATCGTTATTCCGTCAACAGCGTTGCTCTCTGCATTGTCATAAGCAAACACCGCATTGTCAAGCTGGATAGATGAGTCCTTTGGAGTTTCACCGCTCTTTGTCTCAGCAAGCGGCTCAGTTTCAAGAATAGAATACATTCTGTTCACAGCGTCGTCCACCAACATCTGTGACTCTCCTGCATATGCTATCTTCATAAGCGTTACAGTAAGAATAGAAGTTATTATCACATAAAAGAAAAGATTAAGAACAAACTCGTCCGTAACTCCATGGGAAGTGAGTTTGAAAGCCGCAATTATAAGCGCCGCAAAAATGCCGTTTGCCGCAGTGGTGAAGCATATCATCGGAAGCATCATGTTCTTTGTGTATCCAAGAGTCCACTTTTCATATTCGTCAATAGCAAGCTTGAAACGCTTGAAAGAAAATATCGTCTGACCAAAGGTTTTTACAACAGGTATTCCACGAACATACTCCACCGCCTCAGATGACATTTTTTCAAGTGCATTCTGATACTGCTTCATATCCTCCGCCATTTTAGGACCCATCATAAGCGTGCCCATAAGCACAAATGCGATGAACGCAGGGATAAGGCTAATAAGTCCAAGCCGCCAGTCGAATATGAACATCATAACAAGCAGACCCACAGGAGTCGCCATTGAAACAGCCTTGTCAGGAAAATTGTGGGCAAGATAGGTTTCCGTTGACGCACTTGAATCCATAACTATCTTTCTTATCTTTCCTGTTCCCTCAGCTTCAACATAACCAAGCGGAAGCTTCATAATATGCTTCATCATGCTCACTCTCATGTTAGCCTGCACCCTGAACGCTGCCTTGTGAGAACACATTAGCGCAGCGATATAAAACACCATTCCAAGAAGTGCAAAGCCCACAGCCTCCCAGCCGTATCGGCTTATGTTCTCCGCCTTTGAAAAATCAGGTCTTACCCTGAGTATCTCTTTTATGATGCGCCAAACATCATAAAACGGTATAAGTGCTATCCATGCACTTATTACAGCAAGAACAGCAGAAGCGTAGGAATAATACTTATGTCCGCCTGCATAGTGCATAAGAACTGCAAAGGAACTTTTCTTTTTCTCTTTCTTTTTCACAACAATACCTCCTGTTTGTTTATATAGTTAGATTTAACTAACTTATTACCATTTAAAAAGCAACACCCTATAAGGGGTTGCTGAAAATGTTAAAAAAGTCAAATGATTTTGACATCTTTTCTGTAGGGGAGCGGCGCAATTTCTGCTTTGCAGAAATGCGAAGTCCCGCTCCCTGCTCAAAGTTCTACTAAAAACCCGAACAACACCAAGACCCTACAAGCCCAGATCCTCATAATTCTGCCCCAGAACTTTCCCCCAGCCTGCGAAGCAGAACTCTCTTATGCTTTTCATAAAGATCTGCGCCTCATCATAAGAAAGATCATGAGAGACCACCTCGTAAATATAAGACCAGCCTGTTCGGCAGATAACGTGTATAAAGAAGTCGCTCACCATGTTTTCACGCCTTGAAAACTGCTTTACAAACTCCCTGTAATACTTTTCCTCTATCTCAGCAAGCTCAGTTCCCTCATTGCCCTGACTTGTCGCCTCCGCAGGGTCGCCGCTCTCCCTTGCAGCGGTTATGCTTTCAAGATACAACTCCATAAGTCCGTCTGCAGCTGGCTTTACCACCGCCGAAAAAAGTCCAGCCTTGTCCCCAAAGCGTGTATATATAGACCCCGTACTTACTCCGCTCTCAGAAGAGATCCTGCGAAGATTTGCATTTTGAAAGCCGTGTTCAAGAAATTCTTTTTTTGCACTCTCTATAAGAGTTTCTGTAACTCCTACTGTTTCCGTTCTCATTTTGCACCTGCCTGAAAATAACCATGTTATAATAACAGCGTTATTATAACATGGTTATTTAAACTTGTCAAGTTTTTTTCTTAAAGCAGCTCAAAATCTTGTAATAATATCATTTTCATGATATAATTTTATCATATGAATAAACGACAGGAAATGATAAAATGAAAAACATAAACAAAGCGATCGCCTTTGCTAAAAAAGAAACCGTCCTGATAGTGGCAATGCTCTTAGCCGTTATATCTGCATTTTTCGTCACACCTGACAAAGCATATGCAAGTTATATCGACTTCCGAACACTTGGACTTCTGTTCTCTCTTATGACAGTGACCGAGGGCTGCAAAGGTCTTGGCATTTTTGAACGCAGTGCAAAATTCATCATAAGCAAAGTCAATACCGCATTTCAGCTTTCCATAGTGCTTGTGGGGCTTTGCTTCTTTTCAAGTATGTTCATAACAAATGACGTTTCACTTCTGACCTTTGTTCCCCTCACTCTCACCGCCCTCTCAACTCTCGGTGAAGCAGGCAACAAGCTTCTCATACCCATTGTCGTTCTGCAGACTATTGCCGCAAATCTTGGCAGTATGCTCACGCCTATAGGCAATCCTCAGAATCTATACCTTTTTGGTGTATCAGATATGAAGCTGGAAGATTTTCTTGTACTAATGCTTCCCTTTACTATTGTGGCAGGAGCGATGCTTTTTCTTTGGACGCTTGCAGTGTGTAAAAAGTCAGGAAAGCTGTCTGTCAAGACAGATATAACTGCTGAAAACTTCGATACATATTCGACTAAAGACAAGACAAAGCTTTCAGGATACATCCTGCTTTTTGTCCTTTGCCTGCTTACAGTTGCAAGGCTTATCCCATGGCAGATAACAGCCCTCTGCGCACTTGCTTTCTCTGCCATTGCTGACAGAAACGTTCTTAAAACAGTTGATTACTCACTGCTTCTTACATTCTGCGGATTTTTCATCTTTATCGGAAATATGGGCAGAGTAGAGATTTTCCGCAGTGTACTCAGCAGCATAATAAACGGTCACGAGCTTTTTATTGCCGTTGCCGCAAGTCAGATAATAAGCAACGTTCCATGCGCTATACTCCTTTCAGGCTTCACCAACAAGCTGAACGCACTTATAATAGGAACGAACATAGGCGGCCTTGGCACTCTTATCGCCTCCATGGCAAGCCTTATATCCTACAAGCAGATATGCCGCAGCCACCCCCATATCAAAGGCAGATATTTCGCATATTTCACAGCCGCAAATATCGCTTTTCTCGCTGTAATGGCTCTGACTGTAAAGATCGCATACTGAAATAAGTTTTCTATACCCTGCCCACTTTATCTGCATAACATTTTCGCTAAATGCCCACACTATCCGCAGGAGGTGTTTTTATGCTTGAATTTTTTGCAGGAACGCTGGTAGGCGGTTTTGTGGGCGTTGTGACAATGTGCCTTTGTATCACCGCAGGCGAAAGCGACCGTCACGATGAACGATGATGTTTTACACAGGTAAACTTCGTGATTTTCACCAAAAAAGCTGCCGCAAAATCTCCCTTTGCGGTGGCTTTTTTTATGCCTGTCCGTATTGACAAATACTCCGCTTTGTACTATAATAGTATCATTGTACTTTAGCAAGTAAAAACGCAAAAGCATAAAAGCTTTAAAGCGACACATGAAGTAAAAGGAGTGTATTGGATTGACAGCAAGGTGGATAGTATTGGTATTATACCTTGCACTTATGATAGGCATAGGTGTTTATTACCGCAGAAAATCGGCAAGCGTCAATGATTTTGTACTGGGAGGAAGAGGTCTGGGAGCATGGTTCACAGCCTTTGCATATGGAACTTCATACTTCTCGGCAGTAATTTTTGTAGGCTACGCAGGAAAATTCGGCTGGAATTACGGTGTGGCTTCCACATGGGTAGGAATCGGAAACGCCGTCATAGGCTCATGGCTTGCATGGAAAGTTTTGGGCAGACGTACAAGGATAATGTCAAAGCACCTTGAGGCAAAGACCATGCCTGAGTATTTTGAAAAGAGATACAACAGCAAGCCCTTGAAGATAGTTTCGGCACTTATCGTGTTCGTATTCCTTATCCCTTATACGGCTTCGGTCTACAACGGCTTGTCAAGACTTTTCGAGAAGGGTTTTGGCATTCCTTACAGATATTGTATAATCGGCATGGCAGTTTTCACTGCGGTGTATGTTATCATGGGTGGCTACAAGGCTACAGCACTGAACGATTTTATTCAGGGAATAGTAATGCTTGTAGGCATTGCGGCGGTAGTTCTTGCAGTGCTTGGCGAAAACGGTGGCCTTGGAAATTCTTTTGACCTGCTTGGTGATATTTCTGACGCAAATGGCGACAAGGGTGCATATTCGTCACTATTCGGCCCTGACCCTATAAACCTTGCAGGCGTTGTTATTCTTACCTCTCTCGGCACATGGGGACTTCCGCAGATGGTGCAGAAATTCTATGCAATAAAAGACGACAAGGCTATCAAAACAGGAACTATAGTATCCAC
>OGQW01002181.1_pt1 | contig 10196 bp, 3 predicted proteins | sample 1553301 | NCBI WGS metagenome assembly OGQW01 (sample SAMEA2579974, study PRJEB22360) | human gut metagenome
ATAATTTTGTTCTTGAGTTTTTGGACTACTATATTGATCCGCCGCGCTATACCATAGACGAATGTATAGAGCGAGGGCTTACTTATAGCGTACCCTTAAAGGCAAAATTGAAATTATATTGTACCGACCCTGACCACGAAGATTTTGATACGGTTATTCAGGATGTATTCCTGGGCCCGATTCCTTATATGACGGATAAGGCTACATTCGTTATCAATGGTGCGGAACGTGTTGTTGTGTCGCAGCTTCATCGTTCACCGGGCGTATTCTTCGGTCAAAGCGTGCATGCCAACGGTACTAAGTTGTACTCAGCCCGTATCATCCCGTTCAAAGGATCTTGGATTGAGTTTGCTACTGACATCAACAATGTCATGTATGCCTATATCGACCGTAAGAAGAAGTTGCCGGTAACCACCTTGCTGAGAGCTATCGGTTTTGAGAATGATAAGGACATTCTTGAAATCTTCAATCTGGCGGAAGACGTGAAAGTGAATAAGACGAACCTCAAGAAGATTGTAGGTCGTAAGTTGGCAGCACGTGTATTGAAAACATGGATTGAGGATTTTGTAGACGAAGATACCGGTGAAGTTGTTTCTATTGAGCGTAACGAAGTGGTTATCGACCGTGAAACTATAATTGAGCCGGAACATATTGACATTATATTAGAGTCAGGCGTTCAGAATATCCTTGTACATAAGGAAGAACCGAACCAGTCTGACTACTCTATCATATATAACACTCTGCAGAAGGACCCCAGTAATTCGGAAAAAGAAGCAGTGCTTTATATCTATCGTCAGTTGCGTAATGCAGATCCTGCCGATGATGCCAGCGCGCGTGAGGTTATTAATAACCTGTTCTTCTCAGAAAAGAGATACGACTTGGGTGATGTAGGTCGTTATCGTATCAACAGAAAGTTGAATTTGACGACTGACATGGATGTCCGTGTACTCACCAAGGAAGATATCATTGAGATTATCAAGTATCTGATTGAGTTGATAAACTCAAAAGCAGATGTTGATGATATTGACCACTTGAGCAACCGTCGTGTACGTACGGTAGGCGAACAGTTGTCAAACCAGTTTGCTATCGGTTTGGCACGTATGTCCCGTACTATCCGCGAGCGTATGAATGTTCGTGACAATGAAGTCTTTACTCCGATCGATTTGATTAACGCCAAGACTATTTCTTCCGTTATCAATTCTTTCTTCGGAACAAATGCCTTGTCACAATTCATGGACCAGACCAACCCGCTTGCCGAAATCACTCACAAGCGCCGTATGTCAGCTTTGGGTCCCGGTGGTTTGTCACGTGAACGTGCCGGTTTTGAGGTGCGTGACGTACACTATACTCACTACGGTCGTCTTTGTCCGATTGAAACGCCTGAAGGTCCGAACATTGGTTTGATATCTTCACTTTGTGTGTTTGCTAAAATCAATCAGCTTGGTTTTATTGAGACACCGTACCGCAAGGTGGCTAACGGAAAGGTAGACCTTTCAGATGAAGGTTTGGTTTACCTTACAGCCGAAGAAGAAGAAGAGAAGATTATCGCTCAGGGTAATGCACCTTTGAATGAAGACGGAACTTTCGTCCGCGACAAAGTAAAATCCCGTCAGGATGCCGATTATCCGGTTGTAGCTCCTGATGAGGTAGAGCTGATGGACGTATCGCCACAGCAGATTGCCTCTATTGCAGCATCTCTGATTCCGTTCTTGGAACATGACGATGCTAACCGTGCGTTGATGGGATCGAACATGATGCGCCAGGCAGTTCCTTTGTTGAAGAGTGAAGCTCCGATTGTAGGTACAGGTATCGAACGTCAGCTTGCACGTGACTCTCGTACGCAGATTACTGCTGAGGGCGAAGGTGTGGTTGACTTTGTAGATGCTACGACTATCCGCATTCTGTACGATCGTACGGAAGAGGAAGAGTTTGTAAGCTTCGAATCTGCACTGAAAGAATATACTATTCCCAAATGGCGTCGTACCAACCAGAACATGACGATTGACCTTCGTCCTATTTGCGAGAAAGGTCAGCGTGTGACGAAGGGACAAATCCTTACCGAGGGTTACTCGACCGAACAGGGCGAGCTCGCTTTGGGTAAGAACCTGTTGGTTGCCTACATGCCTTGGAAGGGATACAACTATGAGGACGCTATCGTATTGAACGAACGTGTGGTTCGCGAAGACCTTTTGACTTCCGTACACGTAGAGGAATACTCTTTGGAAGTTCGTGAAACGAAGCGCGGTATGGAAGAGTTGACTTCCGATATTCCTAATGTAAGTGAAGAGGCTACCAAAGACCTTGACGAGAATGGTATTGTGCGTGTAGGTGCCCGTATCGAGCCGGGTGATATTTTGATTGGTAAGATTACTCCGAAAGGCGAGTCTGACCCTTCTCCGGAAGAAAAGTTGCTTCGTGCCATATTCGGTGATAAGGCTGGTGATGTGAAAGATGCGTCTTTGAAGGCATCTCCTTCTTTGAAAGGTGTGATTATCGGTAAACGTCTGTTCTCCCGCGTTATCAAGACTCGTAGTTCTAAATTGGCCGACAAGGCATTGTTGCCGAAGATTGATGATGAGTTCGATAGCAAGGTGGCTGATTTGAAGAAAATATTGGTAAATAAGCTTTTGAAGCTCACAGAAAATCATACTTCAGAAGGTGTGAAAGACTATATGGGAGCTGAAGTAATCAGTAAAGGCGCTAAATTCTATGCTTCTGATTTCAGTGATATAGACTTTACTGCTATTCAGTTGAGCAATTGGACAAAAGACGAGCATACCAATGAATTGATCCGTGCACTGGTAACGAACTTTATCAAGAAATATAAGGAACTCGATGCAGAGTTGAAACGTAAGAAATTTGCTATTACTATCGGCGACGAGTTGCCTGCAGGTATCATCCAGATGGCTAAGGTTTATATTGCCAAGAAGCGTAAGATCGGTGTTGGTGATAAGATGGCCGGTCGTCACGGTAACAAAGGTATCGTTTCACGCGTGGTACGTCAGGAAGACATGCCGTTCTTGGCAGACGGTACTCCGGTAGATATTGTATTGAATCCGCTGGGTGTGCCTTCACGTATGAACATCGGTCAGATATTCGAGGCTGTTTTGGGACGTGCCGGAAAGAACTTGGGAGTTAAGTTTGCTACGCCTATCTTTGATGGTGCTACGCTGGATGACCTGAACGAATGGACCGACAAGGCCGGTCTGCCCCGTTATGGTAAAACCACTTTGTATGATGGTGGTACAGGTGAGGCTTTCGAACAGCAGGCTACAGTGGGTGTGACATACATGTTGAAACTCGGTCACATGGTTGAAGATAAGATGCACGCACGTTCTATAGGTCCTTATTCGCTTATTACGCAACAGCCGTTGGGCGGTAAGGCACAGTTCGGTGGTCAGCGTTTCGGAGAAATGGAGGTTTGGGCGCTCGAAGCATTCGGTGCTGCGCATATCCTGCAGGAAATCCTGACTATCAAGTCTGATGATGTTGTCGGACGCTCCAAGGCTTATGAAGCAATCGTTAAGGGTGAGCCGATGCCAGCTCCGGGTATTCCTGAATCACTGAATGTATTGTTGCACGAGTTGAGAGGTTTGGGCTTGAGCATCAACTTAGAATAAATTGAAATTTGGAAATTGAGGGTTGAGAGCTAATGTCTCTTGATTCTCAATTCCCGACTTATCAACATTGTTTTTCAATTTTTAATTCTCAATTATCAATTATATATAAAAGTATGGCTTTTAGAAAAGATAACAAGATAAAGAGTAATTTCTCGAAAATCTCTATCGGTTTGGCTTCTCCCGAAGAAATCCTTGAGAATTCGAGTGGTGAAGTTTTAAAGCCTGAAACCATTAACTATCGGACGTATAAGCCGGAACGCGACGGTTTGTTCTGCGAGCGTATCTTCGGTCCTATTAAGGATTATGAGTGCCATTGCGGTAAGTACAAACGTATCCGTTACAAAGGCATTGTGTGTGACCGTTGCGGTGTGGAAGTGACAGAAAAGAAAGTACGTCGTGAGCGTATGGGACACATCCAGCTGGTTGTGCCGGTGGCTCACATTTGGTATTTCCGTTCGCTTCCTAATAAAATCGGTTACTTGCTGGGTTTACCGACCAAGAAACTCGATGCTATTATTTACTACGAACGTTATGTAGTAATCCAGCCGGGTATATTGGAAGGCGAAGTGGCACAGTATGATTTGCTTGAAGAAGGAGAATATCTGGATCTGTTGGAAAAGTTACCAAGCGATAATCAGTACCTTGAAGATTCAGACCCCAATAAGTTTGTTGCCAAGATGGGTGCAGAAGCCATTTATGACTTGCTGTCGCGCATTGATCTTGATTCATTGTCTTACGAACTGCGTAACCGTGCAGGCAGCGATGCTTCACAACAGCGTAAGAGCGAAGCTTTGAAGCGTTTGCAGGTAGTTGAGTCTTTCCGTGCATCACGCGGACGCAACAAGCCCGAATGGATGATTGTACGTATCGTACCGGTTATCCCGCCCGAACTTCGTCCGTTGGTTCCGTTGGATGGCGGGCGTTTCGCCACTTCCGACTTGAACGACCTTTACCGTCGCGTTATCATCCGTAACAACCGCTTGAAGAGATTGATTGAAATCAAGGCTCCTGAGGTGATTTTACGTAATGAGAAACGTATGTTGCAGGAAGCTGTCGATTCATTGTTCGATAACTCTCGTAAGTCAAGCGCAGTGAAGACTGATGCCAACCGTCCTTTGAAGTCACTTTCCGACAGTTTGAAAGGTAAGCAGGGACGTTTCCGTCAGAACTTGTTGGGTAAGCGTGTCGATTACTCTGCACGTTCCGTAATCGTTGTAGGTCCGGAACTGAAAATGGGTGAGTGCGGTATTCCTAAACTCATGGCGGCCGAGCTCTACAAGCCGTTCATTATCCGTAAGCTCATCGAGCGTGGTATTGTGAAGACGGTGAAGAGTGCCAAGAAGATTGTAGACCGTAAGGAACCTGTTATCTGGGACATTCTGGAACATGTAATGAAAGGACATCCGGTATTGTTGAACCGTGCTCCGACACTGCACCGTCTGGGTATCCAGGCGTTCCAGCCGAAGATGATTGAAGGCAAGGCAATCCAGTTGCACCCGTTGGCATGTACGGCATTCAACGCCGACTTCGACGGTGACCAGATGGCTGTTCACTTGCCTTTAGGAAACGAGGCCGTATTGGAAGCACAGATGTTGATGCTTGCTTCTCATAACATTCTGAATCCGGCTAACGGTGCACCTATTACTGTTCCTTCCCAGGATATGGTGTTAGGTTTGTACTACATAACCAAAATGCGCAAGGGAACACAAGGTGAAGGTCTTGTTTTCTATGGGCCGGAAGAAGCAACGATCGCATATAATGAAAAGAAAGTGGATATCCATGCTCCGATCAAAGTATATGTGAACGACATAGATAAGGAAGGTAATCCGGTTAAGAAAATGGTCGAAACTTCTGTCGGGCGTTTGATGGTCAATGAATTTGTTCCGGAAGAAGTCGGTTATATTAATGAAGTATTGGGTAAAAAAGCTCTCCGTGATATCATCGGTAAGGTGATCAAGGCTTGTGGTGTTGCCCGTACGGCTCAGTTCTTGGATGATATCAAGAATCTGGGTTATTATATGGCTTTCAAAGGTGGTTTGTCCTTCAACTTGGCTGACGTTCTGATCCCACCTGAAAAAGAGGCGTTGGTGAAAGAAGGTTATGACGAAGTTGAACAGATTATGAACAACTATAACATGGGGTTCATTACCAACAACGAACGTTATAACCAGATTATTGATACTTGGACACATGTTAACAGCAAGTTGTCCGATACATTGATGAAGCAGTTGACTGCTGATAATGATGGTTTCAACTCTATCTATATGATGATGGATTCTGGAGCCCGTGGTTCTAAAGAACAGATTCGTCAGTTGTCCGGCATGCGTGGTTTGATGGCAAAACCGCAGAAAAGTGGTGCAGAAGGTGGTCAGATTATTGAAAACCCGATCCTTTCTAACTTTAAAGAAGGTCTGTCCGTGTTGGAGTATTTTATCTCTACTCACGGTGCTCGTAAAGGTTTGGCCGATACAGCTTTGAAGACTGCTGATGCTGGTTATTTGACTCGTCGTCTGGTTGACGTATCGCATGATGTGATCATTAATGAAGAAGATTGTGGTACGTTGCGTGGTTTGGTTTGTACGGAATTGAAGAACAATGATGAAGTGATCGCTAGTCTGGGTGAACGTATCTTGGGGCGTGTTTCCGTTCATGATGTTATTCATCCGTTGACAGGAGAAGTAATCGTTCGGGCCGGTGAAGAAATTCGTGAAGATGCGGCTAAAAAGATCGAAGATTCTCCGATCGAAAGTGTTGAAATCCGCTCTGTATTGACTTGTGAATCCAAGAAAGGTGTTTGTGCGAAATGTTATGGCCGTAATCTGGCTACGAACCAGATGGTTCAGAAAGGTGAGGTTGTGGGTGTTATCGCAGCACAGTCAATCGGTGAACCGGGTACTCAGCTGACACTGCGTACATTCCACGTCGGTGGTATCGCATCTAACGTGGCAACAGAAAACAGTATCACTTCTAAATATGACGGTGTTCTGGAAATCGAAGAACTTCGTGCTGTGGATAGCGAAGAAAACGGTAAGAAATTCCAGGTTGTTGTCAGCCGTTTGGCTGAACTCCGTATTGTCGATCCGACAACGAAGATCGTATTACTGGCTCACAATATTCCTTATGGTTCCAAATTGTTCTTCAAGAATGGAGATACAATCAAGAAGGGGGATGTTATTATCGAATGGGACCCGTTCAACGCCGTTATCGTATCGGAAGTTTCCGGTAAGATCGAATTCGAAAGTTTGGTTGAAAATGTTACTTACAATGTTGAAAGTGACGAAACGACCGGCTTGAAGGAAAAGATCATTATCGAATCTAAAGATAAGACAAAAGCTCCGGCTGCACACATCGTGGATGAAAACGGAAACTATCTGAAGAATTATTCATTACCGTTGGGTGCACACGTTGTAAAAGACGAGGGCGATATGGTTAAGGCGGGTGAAGTCTTGGTCAAGATTCCGCGTGCAGTAAGTAAAGCCGGTGATATTACTGGTGGTTTGCCTCGTGTAACGGAATTGTTTGAGGCTCGTAACCCGTCTAACCCGGCTGTCGTTTCTGAAATCGATGGTGAAGTTGGTTTCGGCAAGATCAAGCGTGGTAACCGTGAAATTACTGTTACATCCAAATTGGGTGAAGTAAAGAAATATATGGTGCCTCTGTCCAAGCAACTGCTTGTTCAGGAAAATGACTACATTCGTGCTGGTATGCCTCTGTCTGATGGTGCGACTACTCCGTCTGATATCCTGGCAATCATGGGACCGACGGCTGTTCAGGAATATATCGTAAATGAAATCCAGGACGTATACCGTCTGCAGGGTGTAAAAATTAACGATAAGCATTTCGAGGTAATTGTTCGTCAGATGATGCGTAAGGTTGAAATCATCGATCCGGGAGATACTCGCTTCTTGGAACAGCAGGTGGTTGATAAGCTGGAGGTAATGGATGAAAACGATCGTATCTGGGGCAAGAAGGTTGTGACGGATCCGGGAGATTCTCAGACATTGCAGGCAGGTCAGATCGTGACTGTCCGTAAGTTGAGAGATGAGAATAGTATGCTGAAACGTCGTGACTTGAAATTGGTTGAAGTCCGTGATGCAGTTCCTGCTACGGCTAACCAGATTCTTCAGGGTATTACTCGTGCCGCTTTGCAGACAAACAGCTTTATGTCTGCCGCATCTTTCCAGGAAACAACTAAAGTGCTGAATGAAGCTGCTATCAATGGAAAAGTGGATCGTCTGGAAGGTTTGAAAGAAAACGTTATCTGCGGTCATTTGATTCCTGCCGGTACAGGCCAGCGTGATTTCGACAAATTGGTTGTCGGTGCTAAAGATGAGTTCGAACGTATCTTTGCAAATCGTAAGAATGTCGTAGATTTCAATACTATGGACAGAGACGATGAGTAAAATGCGGAATAAATAAAAGAGAAGGGTTACCGATATTCGGTAGCCCTTTTTTATTTTCTGTTATTTGTTTAATAAAATCAGAGTCCTTATATTTGTGTATTATCTTGATAATTAAAATAAATCATATATGAAGAAAGTACTATTTTATTTGTTCACCCTTTTGATCTCGACGAATATTGTTTTTGCTGAACATCTTGATAATGAAATGAATGTGATGTCTTTTAATATTCGCATGAGTACAAAGTCTGACGGGGCTAACTGGTGGGAGTATAGGAAAGACCTGGCTGCCAATGTGATCAAGTTTTATGATGTCGATATGTTTGGTGCGCAAGAAGTCTTGCATAATCAGTTGACGGATTTATTGGACCGTTTGCCGGACTATGGTTATGTCGGGGTGGGGCGTGAAGATGGTAAGACAAAAGGTGAATATTCTCCTATCCTTTACAGAAAGGATCGTTTCTCTGTTGCCAAAAGTGGCAATTTCTGGCTGGCGGAAGATATGAATGCCGTGGGCAAAAAAGGCTGGGATGCCGCTTGTGAGCGTGTTGCGACTTGGGCGATATTCAAAGATAAGAAATCCGGAAAAGAGTTTTTCTTTCTGAACACTCATTTGGATCACATGGGACAGGTTGCTCGTCATGAAGGGGCTTCTTTAGTCTTAAAGCAGGTGAAGTTGCTTTCCAGAAATCTACCGGTGATTGTTACTGGTGACTTTAATGCTGTTCCGACTGATGATCCGATTAAAGTTTTAACAGACGAAAAAGATCCGCGACATTTGACACATGCCCGTACATTGGCTCCTTTGTGCTACGGACCTGAGTGGACTTTTCACGATTATGGGCGTGTTCCTTTGGACGAACGTGTATGGATTGATTATATCTTTGTAAAAGGTAATGTCAAAGTACTTCGTCATGGTGTTTTGGCTGAAAGTCTGGATAACTTATATCCTTCAGACCATTGTCCTGTTATATCGAGAATAATTGTTCAGTAAATGTTATGGGTTCCGTAGATGTATTAAGAGAAATTACGCCGCTTTCACCGGAAGATTGTTTTCTGGTGATGCAGCGACCTAAGCGTAGTTTTTCCTATCCGCTTCATGTGCATCCGGAATTTGAACTGAACTATTTGGAGAATGCTGCTGGCGCGATTCGAATCGTTGGTGATTCGGTGGAGGAGATGGAAGAGCTTGATCTGTTATTGGTTGCAGGTGGAGCCAAGCATGCTTATTCAAATCACAAATGTCTGAGTACGGATATTTTGGAAATAACAATTCAGTTCCATGCCTCTCTTTTCGATAGTTTTATCAACAAGCGTCATTTCAAGACTATAAAGGATATGTTTGGGAAAGCCTCGTGCGGTCTTGTCTTTAGCCGTGAAATGATTTTGCGTATTCAACCCGAACTTAAAAAGCTATCGAGTGATAAACCGGATTCGTTTCACAATTTATTACGTTTGATAGAAATACTCAAGACTTTGTCGTTAGATGAAAAGGCACGCAAGTTAAATGCTATCAATACTGTAGAAAACTTTAGCAATATAGATAATGACCGTCTGGATACGATCATGTTGTTTTTGCATGAAAATTATCAGCGTCCGGTTTTATTGTCCGAACTTGCTTCGTTAATAAATATGAGCGAAGCGTCGCTTACTCGGTTTCTGAAAAAGTGGACGGGAAAAACTTTTATCGACAATTTGAATGACATTCGTATAGCTGAAGCGGTTTGCCGACTGATTGACACAAGTGATACAATAGCAGAAATATGCTATAAATCTGGTTTTAATAACTTATCGAATTTCAATCGGGCTTTTAAGCGACGAAAAGGTAATACTCCTACCGAATATCGTGAAAAATATGCACGTACTCGTTTTAGGATTTAAAACATGATTTTAAACTAATTTGCAAAATAAATGAATTATCTGTGACGGAATAGTATCATATAATGATAAAATAGTATTTGGTGGTTAATTGTATGAGGCATATCTTTGTAACGTTGAATAAACAATGAAATTACTAAGACGAATTGCCTTAGTTTAAGCGTCGAGATTATAGAATATTAAACACAATAAGGTATTTTTTTTACATTGGTCTAAAGAATTGAGAATTAAAAACACAACTGAAAAGAAGGTGTGTCAAAATTCTCACCTTCTTTTTTTATGCCCAAAGCCCCGACTT
>OGQW01002190.1_pt1 | contig 10173 bp, 5 predicted proteins | sample 1553301 | NCBI WGS metagenome assembly OGQW01 (sample SAMEA2579974, study PRJEB22360) | human gut metagenome
CCTGATTATAAAATTACCGGTCCTTTAAAAATGAAATATGCGATTATGCCTCATCGGGGTAAATGGGATAAGGCATCAGTAGCAAACAGCAGTGATTGTTGGAATGAACCTTTATTATCTTCTTGTTATTCGGTGGCAAAACCGGAATCAAAGTCGTTTATTAGTTTACAAAATACCGGTTATCAGGTAAGTGCTGTTTATCTGGAAAATGGAAAGATCGTATTACGCCTGTTTAATTCGGAAGGGAACGGGAAATTACAGAAGGTTACTTTTGACATGCCATTGTCCAGTGTGGAAGAGGTGGATTTAAATGGAAAATGTGTCGAAAAAAAGAATATAAAAACACGTGCGGGAAAATCGGATATGATGATCTCGATGCCTCGTTTCGGTGTTAGAACTTTCGTTCTGAGTTTGATTTAAATTTATTATATTGTTATGTATAAAGCGACTGCTAATCTTTTATTTGTTTGCTTTTTATGCTGGATGACGGGATGTTCGTCCACCAGTACAGTATCGGAAGATTTGATCCCGACTGATTATGTAAATCCGTTTATTGGTGCCAGTACCAGTGTAGGGGCTGCGGGTGTATATCATGGATTAGGTAAAACTTTTCCGGGAGCTACCACTCCTTATGGTATGGTACAAGTTAGTCCAAATACCATCACAGGAGGAGATAATGGTTCAGGATATAGTGATGAACATAATACGATTGAAGGCTTTGCCTTTACACAGATGAGTGGTGTGGGCTGGTTCGGCGATTTAGGAAATTTCTTGGTAATGCCTACAACAGGTGAATTATATAAAGTAGCAGGGAAAGAAAATAATGATAGTATAAAGGGATATCGTTCAGTTTATAACAAAGTGACTGAGACAGCCAAGGCAGGATATTATTCGGTTGAGTTGACTGATTACCGTATAAAAGTGGAAAGTAGCGCAACGCCGCATTGTGGAATTTTACGTTTTACTTATCCTTCTAATAAGCGGTCTCGTATTCAGATTGATTTAGCGCGTAGAGTGGGAGGAACATCTACTTCCCAATATATTAAGGTTGTAGATGAACATACCATTCAAGGTTGGATGAAGTGTACACCTGATGGTGGTGGATGGGGGAATGGTGAAGGAAAAGCCGATTATACTGTCTATTATTATGCTCAATTCAGTAAACCTTTGGCAGATTATGGTTTCTGGAGTGCGGATATTCCTGAAGGTTGGGTTCGGAAACGTGATGAAGTGGTTAGTATTCCTTATTTGACTCGTGTTTCACAAGCTCCGGTCATCAAAGATAAGAAAGAATTGGAAGGTAAGCATTTGGGCTTTTTTACAGAGTTTCCTACAAAAGAAGGGGAGACTGTAGAGATGAAAGTGGGTATCTCTTTCGTTGATATGGAAGGAGCTGCTAATAATTTCAAACAGGAAATAGCTTCTAAAGATTTAGAGCAGGTAAAGAAGGAAGCTACTGAATTGTGGAATAAAGAACTTAATCGTGTCCGGATATCCGGTGGTACGGATGATGAAAAAACGATATTCTATACTGCCATGTATCATACGATGATTGATCCTCGTATCTATACAGATGTAGACGGACGTTATGTAGGCGGTGATTATAAAATACATACGGCTGACAGCACTTTTACAAAACGTACTATATTCAGTGGATGGGATGTATTTCGTAGTCAGTTTCCTTTGCAGACTATAATTAATCCGCGTTTAGTAAGTGATGAACTGAACTCATTGATTACTATGGCAGATCAGAGTGGGCGCGAATACTATGAACGTTGGGAATTGCTGAATTCCTATTCCGGCTGTATGTTGGGAAATCCTGCTTTGTCTGTTTTGGCGGATGCTTATATCAAAGGGATTCGTACGTATGATGCAGAGAAAGCATATCGTTATGCCATTAACACATCCCGTCGTTTTGGTAATGATTCATTGGGGTATGCTCCGGAACCATTGAGTATTTCAACCACTTTGGAGTATGCTTATACTGATTGGTGTATATCTCAATTAGCGAAAGCTATGGGGAAAGAAGACGATGCCAAATGTTTCTATGAAAAGGGACAGGCATATCATTCTATTTTTGATAAAGAAAAGGGATGGTTCCGTCCCCGTAAAGCAGATGGTGCATGGGTAGAATGGCCGGAGAATGCACGTCTTAAAGAATGGTATGGGTGTATAGAAGCAAACTCTTATCAGCAAGGTTGGTTTGTACCTCACGATGTTCCGGGAATGGTGAACTTGATGGGTGGTAAGGAGAAAGTTATTGCGGATTTAACAGATTTCTTTAATAAAACTCCTTCTAATATGCTGTGGAATGAATATTATAACCATGCGAATGAACCTGTGCACTTCGTTCCTTTTTTGTTCAATCAGCTTGAAGTTCCCTGGTATACTCAAAAATGGACACGCTATACATGTGAAAAGGCTTATGCAAACAAAGTTGAAGGGATTGTTGGCAATGAAGATGTAGGTCAGATGTCAGCGTGGTATGTGTTGGCTGCTTCCGGTATTCATCCTTCCTGTCCGGGAAATACACGTATGGAGATTACAAGTCCGGTTTTTGATAAAGTAGAGTTCAATCTTGATCCCAGCTATTATACTGGGAAGAAATTCACGGTAATAGCTCATAATAATAGTATAAATAACGTCTATATACAAAAGGCCTTGTTGAACGGTCAGGAATACAATAAATGTTATCTTGATTTTGCGGACATTGCAGCCGGAGGTACATTGGAGCTGTTTATGGGTGATAAACCTAATGTTGAGTGGGGACTTTGATTGAATAACATACTCTAAAATAAATTGTTACTTTAAAATCTTGATAGTATGATGAATAAACTTGGGCTTATCATTGTATCGGTTATATTAGCTCTAATCCAGACAGGGTGTGCAGAGCAGAGTACATGGATGTCTTTGAACAGCTCTAATCCTCGGATTATCTGGGAAGTGAAATCCCAGGCAGATTTAGAGAACATAACCGGAGAGCAGATTTCTACTCCGGAATTTAAAATGTCCGATTATGTTAAAGGTGTGGTTCCTGGAACTGTTTTTACTGCTTATGTTGAAGCAGGAATCGTTCCTGATCCTAATTATGCCGATAATATTTATAAAGTAGACGAAACGTTTTATAACCGTCCTTTCTGGTATCGTACGGAATTCGAACTCCCGTCTTCTTATTCGGAGGGGAAGCGGGTATGGCTTCATTTTGACAATACGAACCGCTTTGCCGATTTCTATTTTAATGGCGAGAAGATATCAGGAACAAAAACATCTACTAAAGATGTAAGCGGTCACATGTTACGTTCGAAGTTTGATGTAACCAATCTGATAAAGAAATCCGGTAAGAATGTAATAGCTGTTCTGATTACCGATGCCGATCAGAAAAAGACGCGTAAGGCTAAAGACCCGTATGGAGTTGCGTGTAGCCCCAGTTATCTGGCTGGTGCCGGTTGGGATGCCATACGTACCGGGACGTCTGGCTGGTATCACAGGCAATGCCTATCTTGTGGTAACGGGAGATGTAGTGATGGAAGATCCTTGGGTACGTTCAGAGTTACCGACCTTGCAGAAAGCAGAGCTTTCTGTCTCAGCAGATATTAGAAATGCTTCTTCTTCCCCAAAAGAAGTCGTTGTATCCGGAGTGATTCAGCCGGGGAATATTTCTTTCTCTAAAGACATTCGGGTAGAAGGAGGAACAACAGCCAGACTATCTATTAACAAAGATGACATAGCGCAATTGGTTGTTGATCATCCGAGGCTTTGGTGGCCGAATGGTTATGGTGATCCCAATCTCTATACTTGTAAGCTGACTTGTTCTGTAGATGGAAAAGTGTCGGATGTAAAAGAAATGACATTCGGTATCAAGAAGTATGAGTATAAAATGGTCGATAATGTAGTGGGATATCCTGTTCTTACATTCTTTATCAACGGACAGAAGATCTATCTGAAAGGTGGAAACTGGGGAATGAGCGAATATCTGCTTCGCTGTCAGGGCAAAGAGTATGAAACGAAAATCAGACTTCATAAGGAGATGAATTACAATATGATCCGTCTATGGACTGGTTGTGTTACAGATGATGAGTTTTATGATTATTGTGATAAATATGGAATTATGGTATGGAATGATTTCTGGTTATATGTAGCATACAATGACGTGGCGCAACCGGAAGCATTTAAAGCGAATGCCCTTGATAAAGTCAGACGCCTCAGAAACCATCCTTCTATTGCTATTTGGTGTGGAGCTAATGAAACGCACCCGGCACCTGATTTGGATAATTACCTGCGTGAAATGATTGCGAAGGAGGACAATAATGACCGTATGTATAAGTCTTGCTCCAATCAGGATGGATTGTCCGGAAGTGGTTGGTGGGGAAATCAACCTCCAAGACACCATTTTGAAACTTCAGGCAGTAATCTGGCATTTAATACACCGGCTTATCCTTATGGCATTGATTACGGTTACGGTATGCGTACAGAAATAGGAACGGCCACTTTCCCCACATTTGAAAGCATTAAAGAGTTTATCCCGCAAAAAGACTGGTGGCCTCTGCCTACTGATGAGCAGTTGAAGAATGATGATGACAATGTATGGAACAAACATTTCTTTGGTAAGGAAGCGTCTAATGCCAACCCGGTTAATTATAAGAATTCAGTGAACACACAGTACGGAGAATCATCCGGATTGGAAGAATTCTGCGAGAAAGCGCAAATGCTGAATCTCGAAGTGATGAAAGGTATGTATGAGGCTTGGAACGATAAGATGTGGAATGATGCAGCCGGACTTCTGATCTGGATGAGCCATCCGGCTTATCCCTCGTTTGTATGGCAGACTTACGACTATTATTACGATCCTACAGGTGCTTATTGGGGAGCAAAAAAAGCTTGTGAACCTTTACATATCCAATGGAATGCTTCCAATAACAATATAAAAGTAATAAATACTACAGCAAAGGATTTGAAAGGTGCAATAGCTAAAGCTACAATTTACAACCTGAATGGAAAAGAAGTATCAGCATACGGACAGACAAAACAGGTCGATGTGGCAGCCAGCAACATTGCAGAAGCATTTTCTTTGAACTTTAATCCTTTCAATCTGGCTTATGGAAAGAAGGCTGTAGCTTCTTCTTCAACAGGTGTCTCTAAAAGTGCTTCAATGGTTACTGACGGAGGAGCCGGAAGTCGTTGGGAAAGTGCATACAGTGATCCTCAATGGATATACATTGATCTTGGTAAAGAAGAAAAGATAGAAAAGGTTATTTTGAAATGGGAGGCAGCTTGTGCAAAGAAATACGAACTGCAAGTATCGAATGATGCGCAAGAATGGAAAACCGTTTATACCAACAAAGATGGAAGAGGTGGTACTGAACAGATTGAATTGGAACCTGTTACAGCACGTTATGTGAAATTGGCAGGCATCAGCCGTGCCACACAGTTTGGATATTCATTGTTCGAATTCGAAATCTACGGTGAGAAACCAAAAGAGATAGAAGAACTGACTCCGCTTCATTTTATCAAGTTGGAACTGACAGATGCCAAAGGTAATCTAATCTCTGAAAACTTCTATTGGCGGAATGGTGTGAATGATCTTGATTATAAATTGCTGAACACACTCCCAGAGGCCGATTTGTCTTGCCGATTGGTGGATAAATCGATGTCTGACGGAAAGATGAAGATAGCTGTAAAGAACAATTCCAAGACTGTGGCTTTTGCTAATCGGGTGAGGCTTGTTAATAAGGCTACGCAAAAACGAATACTTCCAATTATTATGTCCGATAATTATGTGACGTTGATGCCGGGCGAAGAAAAGGTTATCACTATGGAGGCGACTCCCGAACTGTTGAAAGGAGGCGTAAGTGTATTGGTGAAACAGTATGGGAAAGCAGAGAAGAATAAGCTGGATATAGTAGATTGATTGTTGTACGGTTATCTTTATGGTTTGATTAAAAGAATAAAGAAAATGGCTAATAGACTAAAAATGAGGATACTCTTGTTGTTATCTTTAGTTTATATAAATTGCGATTACTTACAGGCACAAACAACAATACCCCGGTTTGAAGAAGGGGAACGTGTCGTATTTGTAGGAAACAGCATTACTCACGGCGGACATTATCATTCATTTATCTGGTTGTATTACATGACTCGTTTCCCGGATAAACCGATTACTATCATGAATGCCGGAATTGGTGGAGAGAGTGCGTGGGATATGAAGGATCGTTTGGACTATGATGTTTTCAACAGGAAACCAACTTATGTGACTCTAACTTTCGGTATGAATGATACCGGTTATGATATTTACATGAAAGACGATGCAAAAGAACTGTCGGAACAACGGATTGCAAAGTCATTGGAAAGCTATCGGGAAATAGAAGAACGCTTACTGGCTAAAAATAAAATAAAGAAAGTTTTGATTGGTGGTTCTCCTTATGATGAGACTTCCCGGTTTAATAATTTTATATTGCGTAATAAGAACAACGCCATTTTAAAAATCATAGATGCCCAACGTACATCGGCTAAAAAGAATGGCTGGGGGTTTGTTGATTTTAACCAACCGATGCGTGAGATAAGCAGAAAGGAGCAGGAGGCAGATTCTACATTTACATTCTGCAGGATAGATAGAATTCATCCGGATAATGACGGACAGATGGTTATGGCCTATTTGTTTCTGAAAGCACAGGGACTGGCTGGGGATGAAGTGTCATCAGTATCTATTGATGCATATCATTCATCTGTAATAACCCATAAGAACTGTAAGATTTCAAAACTAAAAAAGAGCGGAGCTGATCTGACTTTTGATTATCTGGCGTATGCTCTTCCTTATCCGCTGGATTCTATTTCTAGAAGTGGCTGGGGAAATAAAAGGTCACAACGCGATGCAATGCAGTTGGTTCCATTTATGGAAGAGTTTAATCAGGAACGTTTTCAGGTAACAAACTTAGAGAAAGGAATGTATCGGTTAACTATAGACAATCAGTTTATTGACAATCTCTCATCCGAAAAGTTGGCGAATGGTGTGAATTTGGCAGATTACCCGAATACTCCCCAATATCAACAATCTGCGAAAATCATGTATCTGAATGAAGAACGGTTTGAAGTGGAGAAACGTTTTAGAGAATACTTGTGGACCGAATATTCATTCCTGAAAAAAGAAGGATTACTGTTTGCTGATGATCAGAAAGCTATCGATAGGCTAAAAGAGTACTTACCTAAAGACGGGTTTCTTAGGATGAGCTACGATTGGTATATAAAAGCGATGAATCCCGAAATACGGGAGGTTTGGAGCAATTATATGAAGAGTCTCGTTGAAACAATTTATAAAATCAATAAACCTGTCACTCATAAAGTGAGGCTGGCAAGAGTTGAATAATAATAGAAGATGAATAGAATGAAACGATTGTTATGTTTAGGTTTGATTTGTTATTTCTGTTGTCTGTCGATGATAGTATATGGAAATGAGAAAACTTCGCCTTTCTATTTGGCGGAATTAAAATGTGAGAATCTTATTGATCCTTTGGGGATTGATAATGTAACTCCTCGCTTCAGTTGGAAGTTAAAGGGGGACGGCGGGAAAGGTGGGCAAACTTATTATGAAATACAGGTAGCTTCGGATAGTATTCTGTTGGTGCAGGATAAAGCTGATTTATGGAATACCGGAAAATTGAAATCCAAAACTTCGGTTATGGTACCTTATCGAGGGAAGACTTTAACTTCTCGTTCTTTGTGTTATTGGCGGGTACGCGTTTGGGATGCTAAAAAACAAATTTCTTCATGGAGTCCTGTTGCCCGTTTTGGAGTTGGTATCTTAAATAAATCACAGATGCAAGGAGAATATATAGGGGCTTCTGTTGAAGGTGGTAAGATTTGTGCTCCTATTCTTCGCAAGAAAGTAAAACTGACTCAAGGGGAGACTTCTTTCCTGCATGTAAATACGTTAGGTTATCACGAAATTTATATCAATGGGAGAAAGGTAGGGGAGGACGTTCTGACCCCTGCTGTATCACATTTATCTAAACGTTCACTAATTGTTACTTATGATATTACTCCTTATTTAAGAGAAGGAGAAAATGATTTGCTTATCTGGCTGGGACAAGGTTGGTATAAAACGACGACTTTCGGAGCTACTTATGAAGGTCCGCTGGTAAAAGCAGAATTGGATGTGTTGAGAAATGGTAAATGGGAAGTCGTAACGAAGACAGACGGATCATGGTACGGACGTGAAAGTGGCTATTCGGATACAGGTACTTGGCGTGCTTTGCAGTTTGGAGGTGAGAGGGTGGATGGAAGGATTCTTCCGCGAGATCTTTCAACACAGGCTTTAGACAAAATGGAATGGATTCCTGTTGTGAAAGTGAATGTTCCCGATCATATCGCTTCCCCTCAAATGTGTGAGGTAAACAAGATACATCAGATTTTGCCGGCTGTTTCTGTAAAGAAGCTGGCTGAAGGTCTCTGGCTGGTAGATATGGGAAAGGTTCAGACCGGATGGTTTGAGATGCAAATGCCTATATTGCCGGCAGGTCATGAAGTTATTATGGAATATAGTGATAATTTGACGAAAGACGGTGAATTTGACAAGCAAGGTGAAAGTGATATTTATATATCTGGTGGTAAGCAAGGAGAATACTTCAGAAATAAATTCAATCATCACGCTTTTCGATATGTGCGAATATCCAATCTTCCTCAGAAACCGGAAACAGGTGCAATGAAATCTATGCAAATTTATGGAGATTATAAACAGACCGCAACTTTTGAATGTTCGGATGCCGACTTGAATGCTATTCACCAAATGATTCAGTATACGATGAAATGTCTGACTTTTAGTGGATATATGGTAGACTGTCCGCATTTGGAACGTGCAGGATATGGTGGGGATGGAAACTCCTCAACGATGTCTTTGCAAACGATGTACGATGTAGCCCCTACTTTTGAAAACTGGGTACAAACATGGGGAGACTCCATGCGTGAAGGAGGAAGTTTGCCGCATGTTGGTCCTAATCCGGGTGCCGGTGGTGGCGGTCCGTATTGGTGCGGATTCTTTGTACAGGCTCCCTGGAGAACGTATGTCAACTATAATGATCCCCGCTTGATTGAGAAATATTATTCTCAAATGAAAGAGTGGTTTAAGTATGTTGATAAGTATACAGTAGATGGTTTGCTGAAACGTTGGCCCGATACCAAATACCGTGACTGGTATTTGGGAGATTGGCTGGCACCTATGGGGGTAGATGCTGGTAATCAGGCTTCTGTGGATTTGGTAAGTAACTGTTTTATCAGCGAATGCTTGGGCACTATGTATAAGACAGCCTTAACATTAGGCAAAAAAGAAGAGGCGGAAGAGTTTGCTATCCGTAGAGAAAAACTCAATAAGTTGATTCATCAGACATTCTACCGTGCGGATGAAGGGATCTATTCTACCGGCTCACAGTTGGATATGTGCTATCCTATGTTGGTAGGTGTTGTACCTGATCCTTTGTACAATAAAGTGAAAGAGAATGTCGTTACGATGACCGAAGAAAAATATAAAGGACATATTGCTGTTGGTCTGGTTGGAGTACCTATTTTGACAGAATGGGCTGTTCGGAATAAACAAGTGGATTTCTTCTATCAAATGATGAAGAAACGTGATTATCCCGGTTATCTGTATATGATTGACCATGGTGCGACAGCGACTTGGGAATATTGGAGCGGAGAACGAAGTCGTGTGCACAATTGTTACAATGGAATTGGTACTTGGTTTTATCAGGCTGTAGGAGGAATACGTCTTGACGAGGCTAAACCTGGATATCGTCACTTCTATGTCGATCCTCAAATACCAAACGGTGTGATCTGGGCAAAAGTAACGAAAGAATCACCTTATGGCACAATTGCTGTTAATTGGAAGTTGAAAGATGATAATCAGTTGAATCTTCAATTGACAGTTCCTGCCGGAACAACGGCTACAGTTTGCATCCCTAATAATGCTGTCTCATGTAAAAAGAATAAGAAGAAAGTGAGTGTTAAGGAGCAGACTGTTGATGTAGAAGCAGGGCATTATGATTTTCTATTTAATTTGAAATAGATACCCCTATTAGAGTGTATTTATGATTTTCATTTCTCATATTCTCATTCATTAATCATAAATGGCAGAAAACTAATAGGATAGACTATGAGAAATGATTTGGTGTACAAGTCATGTGCAGT
>OGQW01002195.1_pt1 | contig 10157 bp, 10 predicted proteins | sample 1553301 | NCBI WGS metagenome assembly OGQW01 (sample SAMEA2579974, study PRJEB22360) | human gut metagenome
ACTCAATTCTATCACTATATCTTTCCGCATTTCACTTTTTTGTAGTAACTTTGCACACTTAAAATGAACGATATGGATATTCTTGAACTTGCCCTGCATAATCAGCAAACCGCTTGGAAGGTACTGGAGCATACCGGTATTATCCGGGCATGGGAACGTATTGGGGCAACCGTTCATCTGGTAGGCTCACTCAAATCCGGTCTGCTGGCAAAGAGTAGGGATATAGACCTGCATATCTATACCGATACATTGGATATTGCAGCCAGCTTTTCTGTAATGCAGGAACTTGCCGAACGGCTTTCTTTAAAGGAAATCCACTATAATAATCTGATTCAGACAGAAGAAGAGTGTATCGAATGGCATGTTCTCTACGAGGATGAGGACAGGAACACATGGAAGTTCGACATGATTCATATTCGTAAAGGCTCAAAATACGATGGTGTGGTTGAAAGAGCAACTGCTGCCATTACGAACCGACTTACCCCTGAAATCAAGCAAACCATCCTTCAAATAAAATTCGATGTGCCGGACGGTGTGCAGATTCCCGGCATAGAAATTTACCATGCTGTTTTCGTGGGTGGGGTTCGCAGTTACGAAGAACTGGAACAATGGAGAGAAACCAATCCGCTGACAAATAGCTTAGATTGGTTGCCGTAATAGAAATATGTTTAAAGTAGCCCTGCAATAACTATAAATGACTAACCTTGCACATATCGTATGTAGTAATATTGAAAATGAAGAAGATTAGAATAACAGCTATAAGAAAGGTGGAACATTGCGATTTGTCGGCTATGTACGAAAATCCTATTGAACACACTTGTGATATTGAAGAAGGTACAACTTTTATTTCAGTCGATGGGCAGAAACCAGAAGAGCTGTGTGAAAGCGCATGGGGCTCAATGAGCTATTTTGTTACGGAATTAGCCAATGGAGGCGGTAACTTTTATGATGGTTGGATGAAGAATCCGCACTCGGCAATGATTTCGTGTAACGATGGTTTCCGTCCTGTTAGTTTTTATATTGAAGTGATTGAATAATGATGTGCATTAGGATAAAATGCCAGTGTTCAGCTAATAGAGAATACCAGAACTTTCCGCCCGGTTGATAGCTTCGATCACATTATCGGCATTCAATTTTGCCAATATATTCTTGCGGTGATTGTTTACCGTGTAAATGCTAAGGTTCAGTTTATAAGCAATCTCCTTGCTCAAAAATCCTTGTCGGATTAATAAAAGTATTTCCTTTTCCCGCTTGGTTAATTGTTGGTTTGCCGGAACAACTGCCGATGGAAGCATCTCACCCGTTTTCCGATTTATAACCGTCCGCCTGATTCGCTCCATAGGTGTTTGGTCAGGCGCAATGTCCACCACTCCCATAATCATCCATGCCTTTCCATTTTTGTCTTTCTGAATCACTTGGTGGCGACTGATTACATTCACATATTCCTGCCGGGTATTCAGCATACGAATCTGGAATATCTGCTGATAATCATTCCTTTGTTCCTGCGGAAGTGAATAGATGAACTGTCCGTGTTCAATCTGGTGTTCGATGAGTTGTGCCCGGTCGTCCGGGTGAATCCGTTCTTCCAATAAATTCCCCTGTTTCTGAATCGTTTTTATCCATGTAGGGTTATATCCGAAGATAGTAGCAAAGTTATCGGATGCAAAATCGTATCGTTCTTTGAAAACATCTACCGTAAAGATGCAACTTTGGCTCATTCGTGAGAATGTCTGTATAGATGCTCTGCGTTCATTCCATAAATCATAGTCCACATCCAGCGGACTGATCTGCTGTCTTGCCCATAATTCTTCGGGAGTTATCTTATTGGTAGCCATGTAACAAAGGTAAACGATTTTTTTGAATTTCTATGTTCATTTGCTTTTCTCAGCAATGACCCGCAATGAGAGGTCAATAGATGAGGATTTTTACGTTGACCCGATAAAATGAAAAAAGACCGCTGAATCAGCGATCTTTTTTAGTTGCGGAGGCCTGACTCGAACAGACGACCTTTGGGTTATGAGCCCAACGAGCTACCAACTGCTCCACTCCGCGATGTTTTGTGAGTGCAAAGGTACGGCTTTTATTTGAATTTGCAAATAAAAGCCGGATTATTTTTCATAAGAAATGCACTAATATACATAATCGGTTGATAAATAGGCTGATAAAATACAAATATTTTTATTTGCTAATTGGCTTGATTGTTAATAAAATGTGCTTTTGTTTGTGATATATGCGGAAATGTCTTACTTTTGCACAAATTATTAAGCAATGTGCAATTAGTCTATGGCCGTATCGAAGACAAAAGCTAAATTAGTGGATGTAGCCCGTCAGTTGTTTGCTAAAATGGGTGTTGAGAATACCACGATGAATGATATTGCCCTCGCTTCTAAAAAAGGTAGGAGAACGCTTTATACCTATTTTAAGAGCAAGGAAGATATTTATATGGCTGTTGTCGAATCGGAACTGGATATGCTTTCGGACATGATGAAGCGTGTGGCGGAGAAGAATATATCGCCGGACGAGAAGATGATTGAAATGATATACACGCGTCTGGATGCAGTGAAAGAGGTGGTATTCCGTAATGGGACGCTCCGGGCTAATTTCTTTCGCGACATTTGGCGGGTAGAGAAGGTACGTAAGCGTTTTGATGCCAAGGAGATACTGCTGTTCAAAGATGTATTGCGCGAAGGAGTGGAGAAAGGCGTGTTCAGAATAGACGATATTGACATGACTGCCGAGTTGGTGCATTATTGCGTAAAAGGGATTGAAGTGCCCTATATCCGCGGCCATATCGGTGCAAAGTTGGATGATGAAACCCGCGACAAATACGTTGTCAACCTCGTGTTTGGCGCATTGCATAGAACATAAAAACATTTAATCAATAATTAAAAACAGTATGGGATTATTAGACGGAAAAACAGCCATTGTAACCGGCGCTGCTCGCGGCATTGGTAAGGCTATCGCTTTAAAGTTCGCTCAAGAAGGAGCTAATATAGCATTCACCGACCTGGTGATTGACGAAAATGCTGAAGCTACAGCTAAAGAAATCGAAACGTTGGGCGTAAAGGCCAAAGCATATGCTTCCAATGCTGCCAGCTTTGAAGATACTGCCAAAGTGGTGGAGGCTATCCATGCAGACTTCGGTCGCATTGATATTCTGGTAAACAACGCCGGTATCACCCGTGACGGTCTGATGATGCGCATGACCGAACAGCAATGGGATATGGTTATCAACGTGAACTTGAAATCGGCTTTCAACTTCATTCACGCTTGTACTCCGATTATGATGCGCCAGAAAGCCGGCAGCATTATCAATATGGCTTCTGTTGTAGGTGTTCACGGTAATGCAGGCCAGGCAAACTACTCTGCTTCTAAGGCCGGTATGATTGCATTGGCAAAGTCTATCGCACAAGAGTTGGGTTCTCGCGGCATCCGTGCCAACGCTATTGCTCCGGGCTTCATTATGACGGCTATGACGGATGCGCTGTCCGAAGAAGTAAAAGCCGAATGGTGCAAGAAGATACCTTTGCGTCGTGGCGGTACTCCCGAAGACGTTGCCAATATTGCTACCTTCCTGGCTTCTGATATGTCTTCTTATGTATCAGGACAGGTAATTCAGGTAGACGGTGGTATGAACATGTAAAATAGTGATTGACGGTTAGCGGTTAGTGAGAATTGCCAGCCGCTAACCTCAGTTTTTTAATCACTAATCGCTAATCACTAATCGCTAAATAAATGACTGTCGTATACGAAGACAATCATATCATTATAGTCAACAAGACCGCTTCCGAGATAGTTCAGGGAGACAAGACGGGTGATACGCCGCTTTCGGAAACCGTAAAGCTGTATCTTAAGGAGAAATACCAAAAGCCCGGCAATGTCTTTATAGGTGTTACACACCGTTTGGACCGCCCCGTAAGCGGTCTTGTTGTTTTTGCCAAAACGAGTAAGGCACTTGCCCGTCTGAACGAGATGTTCAGGAACAGTGAGGTGAAGAAAACCTATTGGGCAGTGGTGAAGAACCGCCCTCGGGAGTCAGAGGGTGAGTTGGTGAACTATTTGGTACGTAATGAGAAGCAAAACAAGAGCTATGCCTACGATAAGGAAGTGCCGAACAGCAAGAAAGCGATTTTGCATTATCGGCTCATAGCCCGGTCGCAGAACTATTATCTGCTGGAAATAGATCTGAAAACGGGGCGGCATCATCAGATACGCTGTCAGTTGGCAAAAATGGGATGTCCCATTAAGGGAGATTTGAAGTACGGTTCTCCCCGTTCCAATCCCGACGGAAGCATTTGCCTGCATGCGCGCTTTGTGCGCTTTGTACATCCGGTATCCAAGAAACTGATAGAGGTGGAAGCCCCTGTCCCTGCCGGTAATCTATGGAATGGCTTTGAAATGGTTTGATAATCTGTTAATAACAAATTCAATGAAAAAGATTCTGATTCTTTCGGGACTGTCCCTACTTGTTGCGCTTGCAGTTCGGGCACAGGATAAAGTGACCGAATACAATGTACGTCCTGCCGTTGCGGTGCGTACTCCGCTCCAGGGTGACAGTATCAATTTTACTGGGGAGAAGTTCACGGCCGACGCTTTGTTGAAAACCGATATCAGTCTTGACTTCGACGGGCGTCCTTACGAACGTATCACGGCGGATACCGCAGGATATGTACGGGTGGAGAAAGCTGATAAGGATAATCTGTTCTATCTGTTTGCCACCCATCTGCGTGCGGAACGCTTTATGAAAGGAAAGTTGAATATTTACTCTTCCGCGCGTTTCGAGGTGTTTGTGAATGGCGTTTCCAAACAGTCTAAAACAACTGCGGAAGATAGCTTGTCGCAGGTTGCTCCTTCGGTACTCAGTCTGCGTCTGGAGCCGGAAACGGATTATGAGATAGTCGTTAAATTGTTGTCGACGGCTGTCGATAAGGCTGTTCCCGTATTGAAGTGCGAGTTTGAGAAAGATAAGGAGTTTGCCGATGTAGGTTACCGGCTCGCACCCGATTTGAAAAGACGTTTCGCATTGCACAATACGGCTTTCGGAAGTCGCGTGCGCTCGGTCAGCCTCTCTCCGAACGGCAAATATCTGCTTGCCTGCTATGCGGATAACTACTCGTTGAAGCGCTCAAGGACACGTTGTGAACTGACCGAACTGAAGACGGGCAGGGTGATACTGCCCGCTGCCGATGAGAAAATGCGTTGGATGCCCCGCAGCAATAAGCTTTATTATACCGTAACAGGCAGGCAACGGAATGATTTGGTTGTGTTCGACCCTGCTACCATGCGCGAGGAAGTGTTGCTGAAAGATGTTCCCGAGGGATATTTTGCATGGTCGCCTGCAGAAGACTATCTTATCTACTCTCCGGATGATAAGGGAGAAGCAGTAGGCGGTCCTTTGAAGCGGCTGCTGCATCCCGACGACCGGATTCCCGATGCGCGTTCCCGCAACTATCTCGTTAGGTACGACCCTGTCACCGGACTTTCCGAACGTCTCACTTACGGCAGCCATGCTGTTTATCTGAATGATATATCCTCTGACGGCAAGAAACTCTTGTGTTCCACCTCTAAATCGAATATCACTCAATGTCCTTTCTCGCTTACTTCCATCTTCGAGCTGGATTTGACTACGTTGCAGGCAGATACGCTGGTGGCGTGGGACCCTTATGTAAACAGGGCGGCTTACTCTCCCGACGGCGGACAGCTTTTGGTAATCGGCAGTCCGATGGCTTTTGACGGAATAGGGAAAAACTGCGGCGAGCATCCCATCGCCAATGATTTCGATACTCAGGCCTTCATTGTGGACAAGGCCACGAAAAAGGTTAATCCCATCACGCGCGATTTCAATCCTGCCGTCGACTTCCTGCAGTGGAACCGTGTAGACGGCTGTATCTACTTCAATACAACGGACGAAGATTGCAGACATATCTATCGCTATGTGCCGAAGACGGAGAGTTTTGAAATGCTGCCGCTTCAGGAAGATGTGATTTCTTCCTTCGACCTGGCGGAGTACAATCCTGCGGTTGCCGCCTATGTCGGTGGTGGCAATGCCAGTGTGGGAGTTGCCTATACGTATGATGTGAAGAAGAAAACATCCGTTTTGCTTGCCAATCCAATGAAGTCCGTCTTGGACAAGATAGATATGGGCACAATGAAGGAGTGGAACTTCACGGCGGAAGACGGTACGGAGATTAAAGGTATGATATGCCTGCCGCCGGCTTTCGACCCGAACAGGAAATATCCGCTTATCGTTTATTACTACGGCGGGACTACACCTACCACACGCGGCATCACTTCGCCTTATTGTGCGCAATTGTTTGCATCGCGCGATTATGTGGTTTATGTTATCCAGCCCAGCGGGGCTATCGGTTACGGTCAGGAGTTTTCCGCCCGTCATGTCAATGCGTGGGGAGAACGCACTGCCGATGAAATCATCGAGGGAACGAAGAAGTTCTGCGCCGCGCATCCGTTTGTCAACGACAAGCGTATCGGCTGTATCGGAGCATCCTATGGCGGTTTTATGACGATGTACTTGCAGACCAAGACGGATTTGTTTGCCGCTGCCGTTTCGCATGCGGGCATCAGTAACGTGACCAGTTACTGGGGCGAGGGCTATTGGGGCTATTCCTATAACTCCGTTGCCGCTGCCGGGAGCTATCCGTGGAATAATCCCGACTTGTTTACCAAACACGGAGCATTGTTCAATGCGGATAAAATCAAGACCCCGTTGTTGCTGTTGCATGGTACGGTGGACACGAATGTGCCTATCGGCGAGAGTATTCAGTTGTACAATGCCTTGAAGATATTGGGTAAGCCGGTTGAGTTCATAACGGTGGACGGCGAGAATCATTTCATCAGTGATTATCCCAAGCGCGAGTTGTGGCACAACTCTATCATGGCATGGTTTGCACGTTGGCTGCAGGATAGTCCGGCATGGTGGAACGACCTTTACCCGGAAAGACATTGGTAGGATACCAAGATAAGAGGAAAAAGCTCCTCACTACTTTATTACGACAAAAAGCCGTTTCCCGGAATAGACAAGGAGGAAACGGCTTTTTTGTTGTCAGTGTGCTTACTATTATTCGGCACATGAAGTTGTGAAATGGATGCTCTTGGCCGTTTGCATCTGTGCTCAGGCCAAGAACGATCCGTCACAAACAAACATAAACAGGGCTGCTACTAATACTAGTTTTTTGTTTTTTACTTGTTTTTAATTAGGTTAATATATTTATTCGGTTTTGGTTTAGGTAGATTCTACTTTGATGTTGTGGAGTTAAACTTCACACAGTATATATATCAAATGACGTGCCAGAGTGAGGGTGGAAACGGTAAGTCGTTGCAGATTAGCACGCTATTTTTACCGTGAAGGTGCGCAGGGGTGTGAAGATGTGTGGAAGCGGTGTGGAAAGTGTGGAATAGAGTGTGGAGTTTTTCCACAGTTATAACTCTATTCCATATAATTTAAGTTTGTTGTAAAGTGTCTTTCTGTCTATCCCAAGCAGTTGGGCGGCGCGGCTTTTGTTATATCCTGTCTGCTTCAGGGCTTCGATTATCTGCTGCTTCTCGGTCTCTTCGTTACGGAGAGGCATACCTGCTGCGGATGGGGCTACCGGACTCTTCAGTTCGCTAAGCTCGTTCAGGGTGATGAGTTTGTCTTGCGCCAAAAGGGTTGCACGCCGGACGATGTTCTTCATCTGGCGCAGGTTGCCCGGCCATTGATATTCCAATAAAGCTTTGGATGCTTTTTCGTCAAAGCCGATGAGGTGCTTGTCCAGTTCGCGGTTTGCCTGGTCCAGGAAGAAGTTTGCAAAGAGCAGGATATCCTCGCGGCGGTCTTTCAGTTGCGGCATACGCAGGGTAAACTCATTGATGCGGTGGTAGAGGTCCTCGCGGAAAGTCCCTTTCTCGATGGCCTGTTCCAGATTCTCATTGGTGGCGGACACTAAGCGCACATCTACCTGTATCTCCTTGTTGGAGCCGACAGGGCGTATTTTACGTTCCTGCAGGGCGCGGAGCAATTGTATCTGCACCTCGTAGCTGAGATTGCCTATTTCATCCAAAAAGATAGTGCCGCCGTTGGCAGCAACGAACGCGCCCGTCTTGTCGGTCAGCGCACCGGTAAAGGAACCTTTTACATGGCCGAAGAATTCGGAAGCCGCCAGCTCTTTGGGGATAGCTCCGCAGTCAATGGCTATGAACGGTTGCTTGGCGCGGCGGCTCAACTTATGGATGCGTTGCGCCACGTACTCCTTGCCTGTTCCGCTGGCCCCGTTGATGAGGACGGACATGTTGGTGGGAGAAACCAGGTTCACATAATTATAAAGTTGCCTGGCGGCATCGCTTTCGCCTTCCAGGTAGTCGGATGAAGAGTTCTCTGCACCTTTCCGGCAGGGATTCTCATTGCTTTCGGAACGCATGGTCTGTTCCGAAGCAACGGATGAGGACTTCAGGGCTTCATCCATTTTCTTCAATAACTCGTCGGGGTTTACGGGTTTTGCAATGTAGTCGCATGCGCCCAGTTTCATGGCTTGCACGGCAGACTGTATGTCGGCATAGCCCGTCATGATGATAAGAGGGATGTGCAGGGAATGTTCTCCCAGCCACTTCAGCAAATCTATGCCGTCGCGGTCGGGCAGGCGCAAGTCGGACAGTATCAGGTCCACCGTCTCGGCTTCGATATGCTTCTGGGCACGGGCTATACTGCTTGCCGAACTGACTAGGAATCCTTTTTTGCCAAGCCATGTTTTCAATATCATGCCGTAAGTGATATCATCTTCTACGATTAATATGGATTTCATCCCTTCTGCTTTTTATCTCTTTTATGGCACAAAGGTAAATCGTTTTGTCCGATTTTAGTATATTTGCAGGCTTAAATTAAACAAAAAGACAGATGAAAAGAAATCTCATTGTATTATTAACCATACTGGTATGCGGTCTGACAGCCTGCAAACCGGGACAAAAGAAAGACGGAAATATGGAAAAAGAAACGAAGTTGAAGATTGAGACAAGTGCGGGTGACATCATCGTGAAACTGTATAACGAAACGCCGAAGCATCGCGATAACTTTATCAAGCTGGCCGAGGAAGGTACTTATGAAGGTACGCTGTTTCACCGTGTCATCAAGGACTTCATGATACAGGCGGGCGACCCCGAATCGAAGAATGCCCCGAAAGGCAAGATGCTGGGAGCGGGCGATGTGGGATACACTGTTCCTGCGGAGTTTGTCTACCCGAAATACTTCCATAAGAAAGGTGCGCTGTCTGCCGCCCGTCAGGGAGATAACGTAAACCCGAAGAAGGAATCGTCCGGTTGTCAGTTCTATATCGTGACCGGAAAGGTGTATAACGATTCTACGCTTCTCGGCATGGAACATCAGATGAACCAGGCACGCCTGAACAATGCTTTCAATGCTTTGGCGCAGAAGCACATGAAGGAAATCTACAAGATGCGTAAGGACGGTGACCAGGAAGGGCTGATGAATCTGCAGGACACGCTTATCGCGCAGGCTGAGGCTCAGGTGGCCGGCGAACCGGAGTTCCGTTTCACGCCGGAACAGGTAAAGGCATATACCACTGTAGGCGGCACACCGCATCTGGACGGCGAATATACCGTGTTCGGCGAAGTCGTTGAAGGCATGGATGTGGTAGATAAGATACAACAGGTAAAGACAGACCGCAGCGACCGTCCGGAAGAGGATGTGAAGATTGAGAAGGTGACTGTGATTGACTGATAAACAGAATTGCGTCAAACCTTTGGGAAGAGAGTCTCGCCCTGTCACACAAGTATGAAGATAAATAAGCATTGTTTCCCCAACGGCCTGCGGCTGGTACACTACGAGGATACCAGCACGCAGATGGTGGCGCTGAACATCGTTTACGATGTCGGTGCGCGCGACGAGCATCCCGAGCATACCGGCTTTGCCCATTTGTTCGAGCATCTGATGTTCGGCGGTTCGGCGCATATTCCCGATTACGATACGCCTTTGCAGTTGGCGGGGGAGAAAACAATGCCTGGACCAATAATGACATTACCAATTACTACCTCACCGTTCCGAAGCCGAACGTAGAGACGGCCTTTTGGCTGGAGTCCGACCGTATGCTGGAGCTGGCTTTCAGCGAGCAAAGCCTCGAAGTGCAACGCGGTGTAGTGATGGAAGAGTT
>OGQW01002202.1_pt1 | contig 10121 bp, 8 predicted proteins | sample 1553301 | NCBI WGS metagenome assembly OGQW01 (sample SAMEA2579974, study PRJEB22360) | human gut metagenome
ACATGAAGTTCATGCTGAACGGTGCGCTGACGCTGGGCACCATGGACGGTGCCAATGTGGAGATCAGCCAGCAGGTGGGCGAAGAGAACATTTATATCTTCGGCCAGACCTCGGATCAGGTCATCCACCGCTACGCCGTAGGCGATTACGACCCGGCCCAGTGGGTGGAGGGCGATGCCAACATCCGCCGTGCCATCAGCTTCCTCACCGGCCCGGAGATGCTGGCTGCCGGCCATGCCGAAAACCTGACCCGCCTGCACAATGAGCTGATCCACAAGGACTGGTTCCAGACTCTGCCGGACTTCAACGCCTATGTCGTCCGCAAAGGGCAGGCCCTCAGCGATTACGCCTGCGACCCCATGGGCTGGCGGCGCAAGTGTCTGGTGAACATTGCCAAAGCCGGGATGTTCTCCTCCGACCGCACCATTGCCGAGTATGACCGCGACATCTGGCATCTGGGGAAGTAATCGTTTTTACTTTGCGTCATCCCAGCATCCAGCAGTTTCTTGTAGAAGATGCACTGCTTTTTATGGGAAGAACTATCATTTCGGTACGCCGGAGCATCTGCGGACGCTCCGGCGTACCATTTTCACAGGGAAGGCTTCTGCTCCAACAGGTCTGTCATGCTGCGCAGGCTGATGCCAAGGGTGGAAAGGTTATGCAGCATCGCACTGGTGGCAGGAGGCAGGATGCCCAGAGCCCCCAGAAGGATGAGGGCCGAGTTGAAGCTGAGCACAAAGCGGTAATTGCTGCCCACCCGCTTTTGCAGGGCGTTGGCAATGGCTTTTAAGGTCACCAGCTCTTCCAGACTATCCGCGCGGATGGTCACATCGGCAATCTCCCGGGCGATGGCGGCACCGGAATGGATGGCGATGCCGATATCTGCCGCCGACAAAGCGGGCGAATCGTTGATGCCGTCGCCGATCATCACAACGGTATGTCCCTCGGCTTTGGCGTCACGGACAAAGGCGGCCTTATCCTCCGGCAGCACCTCCGCAAAGCAGCGGTCTACCCCCACCTGCGCCGCAATGGCGCGGGCAGTGCGGTCACTGTCGCCGGTCATCATGACGGTCTGAGTGATGCCCAGCTTTTGGAGCTGGCGCAGCACCTGTGCCGCCTCCGGGCGCAAGGGGTCTGCGATGCAGATAACCCCCGCCAGTACCCCGGAAGCTGCCAGATACAGGTGGGAATACTGCGGATCCAGCCCATCAAACTTTGCCTGTTCTCCTGCCGGGATGGTGCAGCCCTCGTCCTCGAAAATAAAGTGAGCGCTGCCGATGACCACTCGCTTGCCCCCTACCCGGCTGGCAATGCCATGGGCCACGATGTACTCCACCTCGGAGTGCATCTCTTCGTGAGAGATTCCCCGCTCCTTGGCAGCACGGACCACGGCGTTTGCCATGGAATGGGGGAAATGCTCTTCCAGACAGGCGGCAAGCTGCAATACCTCCTGCTCCCCGCAGCCGGAGAAAGGCACTACCTGCACCACCTGTGGGGTGGCACGGGTGAGGGTGCCGGTCTTATCGAACACGATGGTGTCCGCCTTTGCCAGCGCTTCCAGATACTTGCCGCCCTTTACGGTGATGTGATATTCCCCGCACTCCCGCATGGCAGAGAGCACCGCCAGCGGCATGGAAAGCTTCAGTGCACAGGAGAAGTCCACCATCAAGATGGAGATGGCCCGGGTGACGTTGCGGGTAAAGGCATAGGTAGCCACCGTACCGGCAAGGCACCACGGCACCAGACGGTCGGCCAGCTGCAAAGCCCGGTTTTCGGTGCCGGACTTGAGCTTTTCCGATTCCTCGATCATCGCCACGATCTTATCATAGCGGTTGGCACCGCCCTCCGCCTTGGCCACAAGGACGCATTCGCCCTCTTCCACCACTGTTCCGGCGTAAACGGTGGCACCGGTGGTCTTGCGCACCGGCATAGACTCGCCGGTCAGGGCAGCTTGGTTCACCATGGCTTCGCCTTCCAGCACCATGCCGTCCAGCGGGATCATGTTGCCGGAGCGCACCACCACTTCGTCCCCGGCGTGAACGCGGGTCAACGGCACCAGCACCTCGCCCTGCGGGGTGCGCACCCAGACCTTATCCACATTCAGCGCCATGCTGCGAGCCAGGTCGTCCAAGCTCTTTTTCCGCGTCCACTCCTCCAGCAGACTGCCCACCGTCAGCAGGAACATCACCGAACCTGCGGTGCTGTAATCGCCCCGCAGGAGGGAGGCGGTGATGCTGAGCGCATCCAGCACCTCAACTTCCAGCTTGCGGTGCAGCAGGCAGCGGATGCCTTTCCAGACAAAGGCGATGGAGCGCCACACCGTATATGCCGCCGCGATGGGCGCGGGCAGGAACACCTTGCGGAACACCCGGCCCGCCACAAGGTTGACCATCTTCTCCTGATATTCCTGATTGATTTTCCGGCTGTCGTGGGAAGTGACCAGCACCTCTAATTCTTCGTTGTCAAAGCGGTAGGCTGCCAGCAGGGCGGCGGCATCCTTCCGGCCACCCCGGTAGGTCAGCACCACATCTCCGGTGCGCTCGTAGACGGTGGCTTTTTGAATGTTGTCCTGCCCGTTCAGGTAGGCTTCCAGCACATCTGCCCGGTGCAGGGTCATGCGCACGGCGCAGACGTGCACCCGCATCCGTCCCTTACCTTCATGTAAGATCGTACATTTCATTGCTTTTCTTACCCCTCTGCGTAAAAAAGAGCCGCCCAAGGGCGGCTCCGCTGCGTTGTATCACTGTGCAGTCTGCTCTGCGTGCTGTTCAGCCGTATCCTCGATGACCTCCTGTGCAGCCTCGGCGGCGCGGCTCTCGTTGATGGCCTTTGCATCGGCAAGGATGTCACCGGCCTCTTCCTGCACCTTGTTCACAGTCTGCATGGTGCAGTCCTTCATCCGCAGCACCGCAGCGGTGGTCTGGGTGTAGACCTTTTTGGCGTCCTTGCTGGACAGCACCTTGAAGCCGGCAGAGCCGAACACTACACCACCCAAAAACAGTGCAAGCTTTTTTGTATCAAACATATTTATCCCTCATTTCTATGTTTCCTATCTGAGCGCCCATCCCCTTGAGCGAGGGCAGGCTCTTTATCTTTGTATTGTAGCACGCTTTCGGACTTTTTCAATGGTTTTTGATGATGTTAGGACGTATTAACATTGTTAGCAGAAGCTTGATACGTAGGACAATTTTCGTCATGCTCACTTGCAGAGATCAGCAGGCCGCAGCCTATAAAGACAGCAGAAAGATTAACCGCCCCGCAACACACCCGATTCATTTTGCCGCCGATTCACCCGGCAAAATCATCGCTGCGCTTCGCAAACGCGGTCCCACCCCAAACCCTGCTCATGGTTCGCACCTGACGGTGCGAACAGCAACGACGTGTCGTACTTACATAACTTCACCGAGGAGTTATCGTGCAGACATGAGGTACAATGACCAAAACGAATGTTCAATCGACCCCTAGCAATTCCCAGCACCACGACACGCCGAACAACAAAACAAGAACAGAGTAGACCGTTCTTCTTTCACACATCCCTCAAATAATTTTTCTGAACCCGCTTGACGAATATTACGGTTAGTGATATATTTATTACAGTAACCGTAACAAGGAGGTCAAACCATGCGAGATAATACAAAAGGTGGTGCGCTTACAGAAGTCACCTTTTATATTTTGCTCTCTCTTTATACGCCAAAACACGGATACGCCGTCATGCAATTTATTGAAGAAAAAACAGGCGGACGGCTTTCATTAGGTGCAGGTACTTTATATGGAGCATTAAACTCTTTGCATGACAAGAAGTGGATTGAACCTTATGGAGATAGTGAGGGACGAAAAAAAGAATACCACATTACAGCACAGGGAAAAGAAATTGCAGAAAAAGAGCTTGCAAGACTAAATGAGCTTGTACGCATCGCGAGTGAAATTATTGGAGAGGTACAGTATGAGTAAAAAATGCTATCGCTTCTTTGGTGGATTGCTAAATGCACAGGCAAAATGGTTAAACAAAATGTCTCAAAAAGGCTATCGACTTGTCCGGACAGGAAGAATGCTCTATGAATTCGAAAAATGTAATCCCGACGAAGTGACCTATTGTGTAGAGTTTATCGGAGAAAAATCAAAAGAGAACGCAACGGACTATGCTAACTTTTTGGAGGATATGGGTTACAAGGTATTTTTCAAGAATATCAATCTAAACTATTCTGTCGGAAAAGTTCGATTGCGTCCATGGGCGGAAATGGGCGGTTGTATTGCAACAAACGCAACAACTTTTAACAGGGAACTATTGATTGTAGAAAAATCAAACGACGGAAAGCCTTTTGAACTTCATACTTCTTATGCCGATAAAGAAAAATACTACCGCACTTTGCGTAACCCATGGCTATTCCTACTACTCCTGTTTGCACTGTTTGCCCTTATCAAACATTCTCTCGCCTTGGGTATTTTTTCATTGATTTCTGCAATTCCCAGCATTCTGTACCAGATCCAAATTATAGTTGTCCGACAAAAAGCCAAAACGTGGGAATAAATAACAATCAAGAGGGTGACAGCAAAAGCTGTCACCCTCTTGATTGTTATTTATAGAAATACAAAAAAGATTACTCAACAGCCTTTGAGGAGCAGCATCGTGCAGAGCTGACAGCGTACCGGGCGGCAGCAGCCTATTTCAAGGCAAACGACCTTACCAAGCTGCCAAGCCCGAAAAAGCTGCGCACGGCAGTGACCGCAAGAGCACCGATGCAAAATCAAGTTCGCTAAAAGCGAACTTGATGGTCATGCCGAACATATTGCCCCGCTTGTACCACTCCGGGTCGGCAGAGCGTGCCTTGTCCAGCGCCTTCAGCTCGGCGCTGCGGGCGTTGTAGGCTTCTGCCATCTCCCGCTCCAGAACTTCCAGCCCTTCCCGGTTGTGGTACAGTTCCATGAACAGCCATTCCAGCTCGTCCTTATGTTTGGCGAACCGGACTGCAAAATTATCTTGACTCGTCATCTTCCTTTATCCTTTTCGTGTAAGATGAAGCTGCACGCTGGGGTAATCGCCAAACAGCTGCGGCAGGACAAACCCCGCATACAGCAGGGTGCTGCCGCTGAACCGCATCCCCTTGTGAATGCCGTCCTCTACGTCGTGGGCATACCGGGAGCCGAAATAGTCGATGCCATCCAGCTCATACACAGCATCTTCTTTCAGCCCACGGAAGCACAGGTGGATGGGCAAGGGGTTTGCCTGCGGATGGGTCACCACCAGATTCAGCAGTGCCTCGCTGCCGTCCTCTGCGGCAAACTGCCATGCCGTGAAATATGCATTTTCTGCCGGGTCGGTCAGCCGGTAATAATCGCCGGTACGGATCAGGTCGTTCAGCCGCTTGAACCGCTTGATCTGGTTTTTCACTGCAGTGCACTCGGCGCGCTTCAACTTGCCCAGATCCAGCTCGTAGCCAAAGGTGCCGCTCATCGCCACCACAGCACGGGTGTCGATGGGCGTAGTGCGGCCGGTCTGGTGGTTGGGGCAGGCAGAAACATGAGCACCCATGGTGCAGACCGGATAGCCAAAGGAGGTGCCGTGCTGGATGGTCAGCCGTTCAATGGCATCGGTATCATCACTGCACCAGATCTGGGGATAGTAGCACAGCATTCCGGCATCAAAGCGTCCGCCGCCGCCTGCGCAGCCCTCAAACAGCACCTCCGGGAAGCCCTGCGTCAGCCGCTCTGCCAGCGCATAAACGCCCAGCATATAGCGGTGCATGATCTCACCCTGCTGTTCGGCAGGGAAAGCACGGCTGTACACATCGCTCATGCTGCGGTTCATATCCCACTTGATATACTCAATGTGATGCTCCCGCAGCAGCTTGCCGATAACCCCTGCCAGATAGTCCACCACCTCCGGGCGGGAGAGATCCAGCACCAGCTGGTTGCGCCCCATGGCAGGCTTGCGTCCGGGCAGGGTCAGCGCCCAGTCCGGATGGGTGCGGTACAGCTGGGAGTTCTCGTTGACCATTTCCGGTTCGATCCACAGGCCGAATTTCATGCCCAGCGCATTGATCTGCTCGATCAGCGGGTCCAGTCCACCGGGCAGCTTTTCGCAGTTCACGATCCAGTCGCCCAGACCCTGATTGTCGTCATTCCGGGTGCCGAACCAGCCATCGTCCAGCACCATCATCTCCACGCCGAGAGAGGCCGCTTTTTCAGCGATCTTTACGATCTTTTCGGTGTTGAAATCAAAATAGGTGGCCTCCCAGTTGTTGATCAGCACCGGGCGGCGTTTGTCCTTCCACGGGCCGCGGCAGATGTTGCGCCGCAAAAAGCGGTGGTACTGCTGGGAAAGCGGGGTCAGACCCTCTGCCGCAAAGGAGAGGATCACCTCCGGGGTGTCAAAGGTCTCGCCCGGCTTCAGGTTCCACGCAAAACGTTCTTCTTGAATGCCGCTCACTACCCGGACAAGCCCGGTCTGAGAGCGCTCCACGTCCATCTGATAGCTGCCGGAATAGACCATCATCACCCCGTAGCAGGCACCGCTGGTCTCCGTTGCATCCTGCTGGCAGAGGATCAGGAAGGGATTATTGTGGTGGCTGGAGCTGCCCCGCACCGAAGAAATGGTCTGGATATTGGTGCCCACAGCTTCCCGCTCCAGCTGCCGTTCCATAGCGTGTCTGCCGTGGAAATGCAGCAGATCCCATCTGCCAAAGGGCAGATCCAGACAGGCAGATGCCGCCTTGTCCAGCCGCAGCGGGGTATCTCCGTGGTTTGTCAGCCGCGCCGCACGGGTGATGACATCCTGCTGTGCAAACACGCCGTACAGCAGCTCCAGCGTCAGACCGGTGGCCTCGTCCTGCATTCGGACGATCAGGGTCTCGGCATCGTTTTCCTCTGCGTGGGCACAGGGCAGACCGGTCAGCTGATATTTGCCAGCCTCCACCGTGTGGCTCACATAGGTAAAGTCTGCGCCAAAAGCGCCACGGCTGTCGGCCACCGTCAGGCAGGAGAGACGGAAATCGCCCACGTTGCAGCCGGTATACTCCTGCGGGAGCAGATCCGGGGAAACGCCCCGGTGGGTGCGGTAAGCGTAGTAATCCGGCGAGAATCCCCGGTCTGTGCGGGGATACAGCTGCATCAGGTCCCCGGTGCCGATGGTTTTGCCGTAGTACAGATGCAGCAGGTGCCCCAGCGCATCCACCTTCATGTGGTAGCTGGTATGGGCGGTCTCCAATACAAAAATGCGTGCCTCGGAATCAAATCGAATACTCATGGATCCTATACCTCAACGAGATTATTTTTAATAGAAATGCCGACAGACAGGCGGCCGGGTCGATTTTCCTGCTTTTGTCAGCTCTTACAAAAGCGGCGAGAGAATTTTGTGCATCATCACATTGCGCAGTTTCTTTTCTCTTGTTGTGCCATTATTATACTATCTGCCAGTAGTTTCGTAAATGCAAAAATGCGACTTGTTATATCTCAATTTGAAGGAATACTGCGAATTATGTTGAAGTCATAACGCATTTTAGTATATCATAAGAAAAAGCGGACAGGGTTTTCTGATCGCTCCCGGTCAGGTCACCACCTACCGTGCCGATGAACAGGAGCCGTGGGAATACACATGGATCGAGTTTGACGGTCTGCGTGCCCACGAAGCCCTGAACCTTGCAGGCATCAGCGGACAGACCCCTGTGTACTCGCCCGCAAGCGTCAAAGCCGGGCAGCTGCTGCAAGAGCAGATACGCCTTTCGTTTTTCCGACATATAACAACACCCCATTTGTCAGACCGAATACGGTCGGACAAATGGGGTGTTGTTCATTCAGGGGCGCGCCCTGTTTTTTTACTATGCTTCATCATTTTCCACGCGAAGCATCCGGTATCCGACACCAACATGGGTCTGGATCAGATGCGGCGCATCCGGGCATCGTTCCAATTTTTTGCGCAGGGATGCCATGTAAACTCGCAAGGAAGCAATGTCGTTTTCCTGCGTACTGCCCCATACTTTCTGCGTGAGGGAGGTATGCGTCAGCACTTTGCCCACATTATGCGCCAGCACACACAGCAGTTTGTACTCGATGGGGGTCAAATGCAATTCATTTTCGCTCAACCAGACGCACCCGGCCGAGAAGTCGATCTTCAAAGGACCATTGACAAAAACCGGGCTGTTTATGCCGTCAGAAGCCAGCAGATTCAATCGGCGCTGCGTTACACGCAGTCTTGCCAGCAGCTCATCCACGGAAAACGGCTTTGTCAGATAATCGTCTGCGCCGTTGTCCAGTGCCTCGATCTTATCAGAATCTTCGCTCCGGGCACTCAGGACGATGATGGGCAGGTTCGACCATGTGCGGACGCTGCGGATGACCTCGATGCCGTCTATATCGGGCAGCCCAAGATCCAGCAGCATGATGTCCGGATTGTGGCTGGTAGTCATCATGATCGCCGTTTCCCCATTGGAAGCAGTCAGATATTTATAGCCGTGGGTTTTCAGGGTCGTTGTGATCAGACACCGTACAGGAACATCATCCTCTACGACCAGAATGGTCGGCTTATTCATGAATATTCACCTCACTTTGCGGCAATGCAAAGGAAAAGACACTGCCATTGGGAATGTTGTCACGCAGGGTCAATGTTCCGCCGTGAGCCGTCAGGATCGCACGGCAGAGGGGCAAGCCCAGTCCAAGGCTGCGGTGGCTGTCTGCGATGCGGCTCTGCCCGGTATAAAACATCTCGAACACCTGTGCTTTTGCGCGATCCGGAATGCCGGGACCATTATCTGCAACTTCCACTACAACCTGATGGTCTTTCCGGTAAGCCGAGATCTGAATGACCGAGCCCACAGGGGTGTATTTGATGGCGTTATCCACCAGATTGACAACGACCTGCATGATCAGCCGTGCATCCACATTGACCAGGAGGATCTCGTCCCCATACTGTGTTGTGATGGTGTGTTCGCAGCTTTTCCGGTTGACATGATGCAGTGCTTCTTCGATCATTTCGTCCATCAGCTGCGGCGAGATCTGCAGATTCATCCGCCCATCCTCAATGCGGGTGATGGAAAGCAGATTTTCCACCAGACCGATCAGCCATTGTGCATCGTCAAAAATATCGGTGCAGATCTTGTTCCGGGTCTCTGTATCCAGCGTTTCTCCGTTGGAAAGCAGATTGCTGGCATTGCCGGAAATGGAGGTCAGCGGGGTGCGCAGGTCATGGGAGATCGTGCGCAGCAGGTTTGCCCGCAGCTCTTCATTCCTTGCCTGCAATGCAGCTTGCTCTTTTTCCAACGCATTTCTGCGGTTTTCGATTGCCAGCGCACCTTCACCCAGAATGGAAAGCAGCACACTGTTTTCAAAGGCATCCAGCGGTTTTTCGGACAGATCGATCCCGATCACTCCAAACACGCCGCCTCCAGTCCGAAGCGCAAGATAAAGCCCCTTTGCATCCGGGTAGCTATCTGTGCCTGCGCCGGAACGCTTTTTGTTGGCAAACGTCCAGTTTGCTGCATCACGTTCTTCCGGTGCAGAAAAGATGTTACACGGCACTTCCCCATCAATCTCAAAAACCTGTTCTGACCCAAGATCTCCGTTTTGTTCCGGGTAAACAATCAGGCTCCGGTTCAGCAGCTTCATCAACTGGGACGCTGTCTGAGAGAGGATTTCTTCCTCGCTTTTTGCTCTCTGTAAAAGCTGATTGGTATCAAACAGTATTTTTGTACGGAACGCTGCCTGCGCAGACATTTTTGCATGATCCTTCAGCCGCGTTGTCAGGGTGCAGGTAATGATTGCAGAGGTCAGCATCAGGGCAAATGTAACCTGATAACCGGGATCATACGCATGGAATGTCAGGCGCGGTTCCGTCAAGAAAAAATTGTATAGCGCAACACTGGCAATGGAGCCCAGCACACCGCAGGTGTAACCGCTGGTACACAATGCGGTGAACAACACCCCCAGCATATAGAACGTAATAATGTTATAGCGCGCAAAGTCCAATTGTAAAAAGAGAAAGCCGATGAGCGTGATGCAGCTCAAAATGCCTGCGGTGACCAGTAAATCGCGGACAGAAGGCAGAAACGGACGGATGAACAGCTTTCTTCCTGAGCCGTAGCCGTTCTCTGCAGAAGCATCCGGGATGATGTAAATATCCAGATTAGGCG
>OGQW01002207.1_pt1 | contig 10109 bp, 2 predicted proteins | sample 1553301 | NCBI WGS metagenome assembly OGQW01 (sample SAMEA2579974, study PRJEB22360) | human gut metagenome
AGTGGATAGCCTTTTTCTTTTATAATGATTTTACTTTGTAAGTTTCATTTTCTTCTTAGCACTCCATGGACCATACTTCTTGTTTTCATTGATTACTGTGAATGCTCTTGCCTGTACATAGTACTTCTTGTTCTTCTTAAGTTTCTTAAATGTAAGCTTATTACGTTTGAATACCTTTGTAATAGTCTTCTTAGCCTTAAACTTCTTAGTTGTTGAAACTCTTACTTCATAGCCCTTAGCACCTGCAACCTTCTTTAATGAAATCTTTGCTTTAGTTGTTCTCTTCTTCTTTGTTGCCTTTGTTACTTTAGTCTTGCCAACTTTTACATTAATATCACTTGAAGCACTTGGTACTGCAGTTGTGTTGCCACCATTACCAATGTCTGATGTATTTTCACCTGACTTAGTTGTTTCGTCAGCCTTTGTTGTTGCCTGTGTTGTTTCTCCAGGTTTTGTTGTTACCTCAGTCGTTCCACTAGGGTTTATAGTAGGTGCCTGAGTTGTTGTTTCACTAGGTTTAGCTGTTGTTGGTGTCGGTTTAGTTGTTGTTGTAAGTTCAGGTGTTGTTGTTGGCTGATTAGCTACTACAACTTCTTTTGTTACACCCTTTGATTCAATTCCATTTAATCTTGATGTTACCTTAACAATATGTGTTCCGGCATCAATATTGTTGTATGTATGTGTTCCGGCTGATGCTAAGTTCATATCCTTAACCTTGCCATCAATGTAAACCCAATATGTCTGTCCGTTATCTGCACCTGTCCATGTTACTGTAACAGTATTATAAGTTGGGCTTTCTACAACTAATCCTTCAGGTTCAACAGGCATATAAATGTCTGTTCCCATAATTGCTACTTCTGAAATCTGATATCCCCAACCGTAACTACCATCGTTAAGTTTAACTCTTACATATCTTACTGTATCATAATTATATGTTGAAGGGTCAATCTTATTTTCCATAACATCTTTGTACTTAGCATCCTTAACATTAATCATTTCCTGGAAGTTCTGTCCATCTGCTGAGAACTCAACTGTATAAGTCTTAGCATATGTATTGTTTGCCTTAAATGCTATTAAAAATTCTTCAATATTAGAAATTGGATAATTTTCTCCAAGGTCCATATTGATTGTTGCCGTCTGTGCTCCATGTTCTGTGTGAACACAAACACCGTTGTTATCTGATACGATACCATCTGTTAATGATAATACATCCTGGTTTCCTTCACCTTCGTATACCTTGTCAACAGTTATCTTTGCTCCCTTTGAAATATTTCTTACAGTGTTAATGTAATCCTTTAATGAACCGTCATCTACTTTAACTTCCTTTGAGATGCCCTTAGATGTTAACTTGTTGTAATATGAAACTACCTTAACTGTATATGTTCCTGCATCTAAGTTATCAATTGTATATGTTCCTGCAGTTACTCTGTCACCTACAAGGTTGTTGTTTAAGTATACCATATACTTGTAATCATCCTGATTTTCACCGGCTTTAATTGTATATGTAATCTGGCAATACTTATCAGATTTTACTGTTACTTCTGCAGGATCATCACAGTACTGTAATTCTGCCTTCTTAGCATTCTTGTCTGTACTTAATGCTGCAATTTCTCTTACCTGAACACCCCATGTGTATGCTTCAGGATAATAGAATCTAATGTATCTTACTGCGCCTGTTACTCCTGTCATATCCTGAGTATCTACACAATTCTTGTTTTCGCAGGCATCCTTTACAGAATCTCCTGTTACTTTTTTAACTGTTTCAAAATCAACTCCGTTAGTTGAGTACTGGATTTCGTAACCGTTAACAGGAGTATCTCCTCCATTGTTTTCTTTGTATTTTACAACTAACTTATCAATAGTTGCGCTGTCATAAGCATCTCCTAAATCAAGTGTATAACTTGTTCCTGTTGTGGCAAATGCTGTAGCAATATGTTTGCTTTCAAAGTTACCATCTGTAAGGTCGCTTTCGCTACCGCCTTCACCATCCTGCTTATTAGGAAGTGCTACAACATTCTTACCTAATCCAATGTTAAATTGTCCATCTGCAACCATTTCTTCTACAGTTATAGGTAAAACTGTCACTTCACATGTTGCCTCAAACTTACCTATCTTAGCTGTAATAGTTGTTGTTCCCTCTGACTTAGCTGTTACTGTTCCTGCATCATTAACTGTTGCAATCTTTTCATCCTTTGATGTCCATGTAACTGTTGTGTCATCTGTTGTGTTGCTTGGATTAATTGTAAGCTTCAATGTTTCTGAATTCTTATTCTTAATTTCAAGATTCTGTGGAGCAATTTCAATTGATGTAATATGTACAGGATCTGTTACTGTAATCTTACATGTTGCTTTCTGTCCGTTTGCAGCTTTTGCTGTAATTGTAGCCGTTCCCTTTGAAACACCTTCAACTAAACCGTTAGCATCTACCTTGGCAACACCTGCATTATCACTGCTAAATGTAACTGACTGGTCTGTTATTGCTGAAAGCTGTAACTTGTTTCCAATTGCTACTGTTGCTTCTGTCTTATTTAATGAAATTGTTCCTTCAATAACAATATCTGACTGAACAGGATCTGATAATAACATTCCCTTTCTATATGTTACAGCCTTAATTGTTACTGATTTGTCTACTGTAATTGGTCCTTCATAAGTAGCTGAATCTTCTGTTGGAGTTGCTCCATCAGTTGTGTACTTAATTTCAGCACCCTTTACTGCTGTTGACATTGTTACTGTCTGTGTTCCCTTGTAAGTTCCACTTACAGGTGTAATTGTTGGTGCCTTAGCCTGTACTGCACCAAATACCTGCATTTCATAAATTGAGTAACCATACTGAGTTCCTCTTGAAACACCCTGCATCTTTACGTATCTTGCCTTTGTTGCCGCAAAACTTGATGTGATTTCTCCAACCATACCATTTTCCTTAGCAACTGTTGTCCATTCTTTTCCGTCTGTAGATACCTGAATTTCGTATTTTGCCGCATAAGCTGCTTCCCAGTTAATTGTAACTGCATTAACTGCCTGTACTGAACCAAGATCTACCTGAATCCATTCATCATCTGCTTCATTGTCAGCCTGCCATCTTGTGTCTGTTGTACCATCGAAAACCATATCGGCTGTATTTGCACCCTTTGATGAAGATGCTGTTGCTTTCTTCTTAAGTCCTAAATTATCACTACTGCTTACTGTATCTCCGGCAATTTCAAATACTGCTGCTGAATATGCTGAATCAAGATATCCATCCTTAACTGCAACTGCCTTTAATGTAGTGTTGCTTGAAATCAAAATCTTTCCTGTGTATTCTTTTGATTCTGTTGTTGGAATTGTACCATCTGTTGTGTAGTAAATCTTAGCATCTGCATCTGAGCATGATAATTCAACTAACTGTGTATCATCAAATGTTACTTTTCCTGTTACATCTTCTGTAACTTTTCCTGTTGCTAAAGCTTTAGCCTTAACTGTAGGTGTTGCTGTCTGAGTTAATTCAAACTGTTTTTCTTTGTCAATGTTAAAGCTTACAAATGCCTTTGCACCAATGTTAGCTTTACCAATCTGTTTTCCAAACTTATCTTTAATTGCTACTGTCTGTGTCTTGTCTGTAGCATTCCAAACTTCTGCTGTGTATACTGTCTTGCCGTTTGTATCCTTACGATATACAGAACCTGTAATGTTGCCTGTTACCATGTAGTCATTTGTTCTGTAGCCTAACTGATCCATTGCTGAAATAAACCATAATGTATTAGCTCTATCTTCAACCTGTACATTTGTTACGTTAGCTTCAAACTTGTCATATGCACTCTGTGCATTAGTCTGTGAAAGGAATGGCCATGTAATATGCTGCCATCCGTTATCAGGTGTTACATACTTGTCCGGATTGTGCCATGAATCATCTGCACTAACTCCGTTTGCCAAATCCTGATCAAATAATTTCTTTTCTATGTTTATTGCATAATTAGTATCATCTACTAATCCCTGATATATCTTGGCACATTTTTCCTGATTCATACCATAGTTTGTAAGGTATTCAGAAATAGGTAACCACTGGATACCATATACATAAACAGGCTGTCCACCAAAATATGTTCCATATCCCATTGAAGCGCCATAAATCTGACCTGTTCCCTGGAACGGATAATCATAAGCCTGATCTGCTGCTCTGTCAGGATGATCACCTAACCAGTTAGTTTCATCATAGTCGAACCAGTACTGCTCAATCGCTTCCATCTCTGTTGTGAAGCCGTAAGCTCCGGCATCAATGTAAGTGCTATTCTGTGATACTTCACCCCAGAGATACATACCTACCCAGCTGAACAATGCTTCTGAAGCTGATTCCTGGTTGTTACCTGAATCGCTGTCTGCATATCCGCCTGCCCATGAGTGTCCTGAATACTGGTCAAATGCTCTAAACTTACAGAACATGTTACCATCATCTTCAGGTTCCTTAGGATCTGCGTAATCCCTTACAAGAAGTTCAATCATATCTTTGTAATCGTTGTAGAACTGCTTGTCGTATGTAGCAAGTACTGCTGCACCAAACATAAAGTATCCATATGTAAAGTGGTGGTCGCAGATTGCTGCGTTGGCACCAAATGAACTTTCAGGATAATAAAGTGTTCCCCAATCCTTATTGTAGATTAAGTAACAGTCATCATCTTCACCGTCATATGTGAACCAGTCAACCATAATGCTCTTTAATTTCTTTAATAATTTTTCTCTAATTTCTGTTTCACCTAACTGGTCAGCCGTAAGAGCGCTGATTGCAAGTGGGTGAACATTCTTACCTTCCCAGTAAGCATCAGCAACAGGTGCTGTGTTAATCTTAGATGCTACTACCTGGTTAAGGTATTCAACCATTTCAGTTGTATTAAACATGCTGCTGTCAGGCTTTGTAAATGTTGGAAGTAAACCTGAGAACTGCTGTGTTGTCTTGTATTCATTAGCCCAGATAGATTTCATGTCGCCACGAATTGAGTAATATGTTGCATACGGGTTATCTGCATCTGATGAATATTTCCACTGATGTGGGAATAAACAATGCATTGTTTCATTTGAGAATCCCTTTCTCATAGTCTTAGTTGTAGCTGTATATGTTGTTACAACCTTATTGTTAGCCTGATCAAATGTGTAGCCAACGTGTGTGTTTGTTACAAATGCGTAACCATGTTTATAATACCGGTCAATGTCACCTTTCTTTGTCATAGCTGCAAGTGACATATAATTTTCATTCTTTGAAGGGAATGTCACCTTAACGTTATATCTTGAACCTGCAACCATTACCTTAAATGTTGTTCCTTCAGGTACGTTCATACAATAATAAGAACCATCGTTTTTAGCCTTAGTATTTTCATTATCCATTGACTTAAAACCAATGTGGTCTGTTGTAATTGTGTCCCCTTCTTTAGCTAAAATACTATTTCCATTGCCATCAAAAAATTCTGTAATTGATGATGAGTTAATGAAAAATGTTGTGTTATCACAGAACTCACTGAAAATGTAAGGTGAACCCTTAACTACAGTTGACCTCATCTGCATTCCACTGTTGTCCATCAAACCTAACTGTACTGAGTAATCACCATAGCTTTCTACTCTGTCATAACCCTTTTTAGAGTTGTATTTTTCAGGTAATACATAGAAGTCAATTCCTGTTTCAGTAGACTGGTCTGTTCCAAGGTCAGTTTCCTTTCTTGTTCCAACCCATCCTGCCGTTGCAAGCAAAACTCCAAGTCCCTTAGTTGAGAACTTAGCCTTTAATGGTGTTGAACAAAGTAAGTTACTAAATGTCTGAACCATTGCTGATGACCACCAGCTGTTTGAATCGATTGGTGTCTTTATAGTTTCTTCATTAACAAATGTTGGTAACTTATTCTTTTCCTTATACATTTCACCTGAAACATATGAACCTTTACCATTATTGTTGTTAATAACCTGTCTTGTTGGAAGTGGAGCGATTGTTTCGTTTTCCTTACTATCGCCTTCTCTGTATTCATAAACATTTAATTCGTTAATTCCTACACCACTACCGCTTTCAACCTTAGTATAGCCTAAGATTCTTACATATCTGACATTCTTTTGATACATGGTAACATCATCAATCATATTAGCGTATCCTCTAAGATTTCTATGAACTGTTGTCCATGCCTTAGCATCACTTGAAACCTGAATGTCATACATCTTTGCAGCATCGCTGTTAAAGTTAACAACAACTCTACCGATTGCGTATTCCTTCTGAAGGTCTACATAAATCCATTGGTCATCACCCTGATATGATGTAAATGATGATTTTGTATTTCCATCTACTGCGTTTTCAGGTTTTACATTGTTATATGCATCCTCTCTAAGATTTCCATCACTGTCATACATCCACCATTCATCACGAGTGTTTACTTCTTTTTCAGTGTCTCCACTTTTAACTATATTTGATTTTGATTTAACAGGCTTATTTAAAGCAAGATTTTCACCATAATCAACAGGTCTTTCAACCACGCCGTTTGTACCATAAACCTGAAATTCATATAATGAATATCCATAAGCCGGCATAGCCTTTTCTGTCATTAATACTCTAACGTATCTTGCCTGTCGGCCTTCTTTGTTATCAATAACCTTAGTTAAATCAATTGTCTGTTCCTTATCATCTACAACCGGTGTTGTTTCACCTGAATTAGTTGGTGCTTCAGTTGTTTCTTCAACTTTAACATCACCTGAGATTGTAACTTCACCGCTTGTAATAACTTCACCTTTAGAATTGTAAGCTCTTACAATGTACTTATGAATTCCTTCTAATAATTTAACTTCATTATTAAGGTCAAGTCTTGAATCCTTATCGAAAGTAAATCCATCAGGTGCTGTTGCTACTTCTTCCTGACCGTTGTTTTCAACGAAAATCTTGTAAGTAACTGCTCCTGAAACTGCACTCCATGAAAAGTCGGCACTTACTGTACCATTGTCCTTTTTTTTCTTGCTTCCAACACTGATTGCCATAGCTCCCGGCTTAACTGTTTCTTCAGGAGTTTCTTCTGAACCTGAACCGTTACCCTTTGTGTAAACTGTTGTCCAGTTCTCTTCATCGTTAGAAAACTGAATCTGATATGACTTAGCATAAGCTGCTTCCCATTTCAGATAAACATGGTCAAGGTCTGCTTTTGCTCCCAAGTCCACATACATCCATTCTATTTTGTTCTTGTAATCACTTTCCCATCTTGTAGATGTGTCACCATCTACTGCATAGTCTTCATTCTTACCTGAACTTACATATACAGGTCTACCTTCTGATATGCAATATGGTGTATTATCAGCCGCTGATATGTTTACAAGTTGTCCTTGAGGACATATGGTGACTACCATAGCCGTAACCAAAGTTAAAGACAATGCTTTTTTCATATTTTTTAGCATAATATTCCTCCATTCCCTAATATTATACTTAATATTATAAATTGCCTTTTTTTTATCTCAATGTTAAAAAAAGTTTTAGTTTCTTTTCAGCAAAATGCCTAATTCATTAGGCAAATATAACATTAAAATCTGAGTTTAAAGTATTATTTTTACCCTTGTTTTGTTAACTTTGCCCTAATAAGGTAAAATTAGTAAAATTGTTTTTATTAGTTAATATAAATATTTATTTTTATTGTTGTTTATACAAAAAATCACTATTGTAACAAATTCGATTTTTCTGTATTGTTTTGTCATTTTGTGATTTTTAATATATTGAATTTCAATTTTTTTATTAACAAAAAAAGAAGCTACGGAATAGTACCTCTTACTAGTACTAATCCATAGCCTCTGTTTACTTAATTATGATTACCTTCTGTAATCTTATTTTTTTAATCTAATCTTAGTTGCCTTTGGCCACTGGCTTGCAACTGTCTTTCCGTTAACTTTCTTGTATACTTTAACTCTTACATAGAGTTTCTTCTTACCTTTAAGTTTCTTAGATTTAACTGTAAATACTGCCTTCTTAGATGTCTTCTTAGCAACAACTTTCTTGAAGTTCTTTGTTGTTGAAATCTGTACAGCGTATTTGCTTGCTCCTGCTACTTTCTTAACTGAAAGTTTAACCTTGTTAGAAGATAACTTCTTAGCTGTTGCCTTAACCGTTGTTTTCTTAACTGTTGTTTTCTTAACTGTTGCTGGAGCTGCTGTTGTACTAATAGCCTTAGTTGTTGGTGCAACTGTTGTTGTTTCATTCTGCTTAGCTGGTGTTGTTGTTTCATTCTGCTTAGCTGGTGTTGTTGTTTCGTCCTGCTTAGCCGGTGTTGTTGTTTCATCCTGCTTAGCTGGTGTTGTTGTTTCATCCTGCTTAGCTGGTGTTGTTGTTTCGTCCTGCTTAGCTGGTGTTGTTGTTTCATCCTGCTTAGCTGGTGTTGTTGTTTCATCATCTTTCTTAGAATTATCAACACCGTTCTTGTTGTATACATATAATGTAGCCTTAACTGTTCCAGCTCCATTTGTAATTACAACATCACTGTACATATCTGTAAAGTTTGATAACTTGAACCAAATTCCGGCTCCAGCAACTTTAATATCTGCTGCTTTTCCATTTACTGTTATTGTTCCAAAATCAGCATCTGCGAATGATACATATAATCCTAATGTATCATCAGCTTTCTGAATATTAACGATTTCATTAATTGCTCCATCTTTGATTGCCTTATATGTATCATTGTATGTAGCATCTGTTGAGCCAATAAAATCTTCTGCTGACCAATCTTTTTCTGCTGCTACAGGTACTGTTGGTACTACAGGAGCTGGTGTTGTTGTTTCATCCTGCTTAGCCGGTGTTGTTGTTTCATCCTGCTTAGCCGGTGTTGTTGTTTCAACTGTTCCAGGTTCTACAACTGGTGTAGTTGTTTCAACTTCAGCTACTTCTGTTCCATATACACCCATTTCCCAAAGAGAATATCCATAATTAAGAGCATTCTTAACGCATTCAATTCTTACATATCTTGCTTCAACTGCTTCATCTAATGGCACTTCTATTGTTTCTGCTTTATCTGCTGTCATAGTTTTTACTGTGTCATATGCTTTACCATCTTTTGAAACCTGAATGTTATATTCTGTTGCATATGCACCTTCCCACTTGAAAGCAACACTTGAAACTTTATATGTCTTACCCAAATCTACTCCAAGTGTCACGCCACTCTCATATGATGCTGCTGCATATCTTGAACCTAAATTTCCGTCAAAAGCTTCTTCTGGCTGGTAGCCTGTTTCCTGCACAGAATTTGAAAATGCTGTCTTTCCTTTGGCAATGTTTTCATCACCAGTTAATAAAGCTTCAACTCTTTCCTTTTCAATCTGTTCTTCTGACTTTTCTGTTTTCTCTAATTTAAGGTTTGAAATTGAAACATCATATGTTCCAACTTCATCATCACTAAATGAACCAAAAGCAACAACAATATTTACCTTATCATTATTTGCTGCAAATGTCTGCTCAATATGTCCTACTGTTGTATCGTATTCCTTTTCAACATATTCTCCACCTGAAAGTGTCTGGACTAAAATTTTTTTAGCTGGTGTAGAACTTACATCTAATGATACCTTATATGCCTGTCCTGCTTCAACTGTTACATCATTAACTTTGGCTTGTCCTTGCCATTTGCTATCTCCACCCCATGAACGATCTGTCTCGAAGCCTTTGTATTCTGCTCCGCGTACTTCTTCTGTGGAAGTATTTTTAATTGTCGCTTTTCCTAATCCGTCAGTTAATTCTGACCACTCTAAGGCTTCTGCTGCATTTGCTGTCTGTGGCTGAACTGTAATACCTGCGATGACCATTGCAATAGCACTTACAATAGCCACTAGTTTCTTGAAACTTTTACTCATATTAAAGTCTCCTTTCCCCTTTTAGTTTCTTACTTTTGTTTAAAGATTTCTCTTCTTTAAAACAATAATTGAATTTTATCACAATCTCTTATGCGATTCAATAATCTGAAACGTTTAAAAGTGTTTTTATTTGTGCATTTTTAACAAGCTATATATGTGACTTGTTCCTTTTTTATAACATTCCTTTTACATATGCTACATTTTCAATCTCAAAAAATATACGCTTAAATTCCTAAGTAATATAATGGTCTCATAAATTAAGACACTTTTTCGGACAGTTTTTAATGAATCTG
>OGQW01002209.1_pt1 | contig 10103 bp, 10 predicted proteins | sample 1553301 | NCBI WGS metagenome assembly OGQW01 (sample SAMEA2579974, study PRJEB22360) | human gut metagenome
ACCCTCTGTATGGTAAGTATGGATAGTTCTTCCACCGATGGCTGCAAGGGTATCCTCCACACATCCCCCCTCATTTAAGGTATCTGTATGAATGGCAACCTGCACGTCATACTCATCCGCAACATTCAGGCAGTGATCAATCACTGCCGGCGTTGCACCCCAGTCCTCATGGATCTTCAGTCCCATGGCACCGGCTTTTACCTGTTCGATCAGCGGAGCCTCATCGGAGCAGTTTCCTTTTCCGAGGAAACCAAGATTCATCGGATATTCCTCGGCAGCTTTCAGCATCATCTTAAGATTCCACGGTCCCGGAGTACAGGTTGTTGCGTTTGTTCCATCTGCAGGACCGGTTCCGCCTCCGATCATGGTAGTGACACCGCTGTACAGGGCACAGTCAATCTGCTGCGGGCTGATGAAATGAATGTGGGTGTCAATACCACCAGCTGTAACGATCATACCTTCTCCTGCAAGTGCCTCTGTAGAAGCACCTACCGTCATTCCGGGAGTCACACCATCCATGACATCCGGGTTTCCCGCTTTTCCGACTCCGACAATTTTTCCGTCTTTGATTCCGATATCGGCCTTGACAATTCCTGTGGCATCCACAATCAGGGCATTGGTAATTACAAGATCCAGATCTCCGTCACGGCTACATGTTTTTACTGACTGGCCCATTCCGTCACGAATGGTTTTTCCACCGCCGAATTTCACCTCGTCTCCATATGTGGTGTAATCTTTTTCGACCTCGATTACAAGACTGGTATCTGCAAGTCTTACCTTGTCACCAACTGTAGGGCCGTACATCATTGCATATTTTTCACCGGAAATTTTTACGCTCATTTGTGTTCCTCCTTATAAGAATCCCTTTAATGCTGCCTTTTCCATGGAGGCTTTCTTAGTGTCCTCTGCTGCCCTTGCTCTTGTCAGGTCATTCAGCCCAAATACGCGTTTTCTGCCGCCCATCTCTGTCAGCTGTACCTCTTTTTCTTCACCCGGTTCAAAACGTACCGATGTACCGGACGGAATATCCAGATGATATCCATAAGCGGCCTCACGGTCAAAAGAGAGGCATTTGTTTACTTCAAAAAAATGAAAATGAGAACCTACCTGTACAGGACGGTCGCCTTTGTTGGCAACCAGAATTTTTGTGGTCTTTTTCCCTTCGTTTAGTGTAATTTCTCTGTCTGCGGGAATGATTTCACCAATTTTCATGTCAATTCCTCCTTACTGAATCGGATTGTGTACAGTCACAAGCTTTGTTCCGTCAGGAAATGTTGCTTCCACCTGTACTTCGCCAAGCATATCTGCCACGCCTTCCATCACCTCGTCCTTTGTGAGGATCTTGGTTCCAAGCTGCATCAGTTCCACGACTGTTTTGCCGTCACGTGCAAGCTCCAGAAGCTCTGAGCTTATATAAGCCAGCGCTTCCACATAATTCAGTTTCAGTCCGCGTTCCTTCCTCTCCTTTGCCAGATTTCCGGCCATATGGAGCATGAGTTTTTCCTGTTCCTTCGGGGTAAGTCTCATCGTTTCTTCCTCCTTTTTGCCTGTCATTGATTAGTTCTGACTAATTTAGTCCAAATAAAAAACGCAGGCAAAGGAATTTATAGACTCCTTTGTCTGCGTTAATGAGTGGATTATATATGATTTTTTTGTGGAAGTCAAGCCGCCTGTGGCAAAATCATTCCCTTCATCTCTTCTGCTTCATCAGTTCACGCAAAGCTGCCAGAAAAATATCCAGCTCTTCATCTGTGCATTTGTTCATCAGCAGGTTGATTTCATTTACACGTTTTGCATGGCCGGTAGACTGCGTTTCCATAAGCATGGCATCCATGGAAAAATTCAGTACATCCGCAAGGGAAAACAGTACATCTACGGAAGGTTTCCTGTGTTCACTTTCGATGTGTTTCATATGTGTGGGACTGATATTGATCGCTTCTGCCAACTGCTCCTGCGTCATCTTATTGTCCATTCTCGCCTGTCGGATCGTGTCTCCTAATAATCCGTCCTTCATTTGTATTCCAACTCCTTTTTTGAAAAGGATACGTGGATAATTGAAGGTTGGAAATCATCTTTAAGAGATTTATTATTCTCTCAGAGAGATCTGTTTGTTATCTGTCATCTGCGATTTTCCGCTGTACGGATCTGTACCAGAATAATAATTTCAAGTATTGGTATTGCAACTGCTGCAATGAGAATAAGCGGATTTGTGGATAATCCAAGAGTTTTCTGAATCCAGTCTGCCAGCGGCCGGATCATTGACTGCGTCAGGGATGAGGAAGCCCGGTAACCATAGCTGTACCCCAGGCCAGCCTCTTCAAACAGCTGTTCTATGTAAGATGAGAAATCATTTCCATATCCATACATACCATTGGTAATTCCACGGGCCGTTGCCGCAAGCGCCAGAGACCAGATAAGGGTCAGCAGTTTCCGGAAAGCAAGGAATCCCAGTCCAACCATGGAATAGATATAAGTTGAAATACCGTTTCTTCCCCCTTTAGCTGCTTTCGACAGATCTTCTACCGTTTTTCCCAGTGTTCCATAATAAGCCAGTGTAATCAGAACCACCACTAAACAGCCAATGGCCCAGCCGATCGCAATTCCCGTATCATAAGCCGCCCACGCAATTGCACCTCCCACTGTAACCGCCAAGCCAAGAAGTGTAATTCCTACAATTTTTATTATCATAATGACAAACACCATTGTAAATCCGGCGGAACTGGGGCTGTTGGTTTTTACGGAACTGTACGCCATCCAGATTCCGGCGCAGGTCAGAATACTGAAAATGCTGAAAAATATCTTGAATATGGAAAATCCGGAAAAAATATCATATACCAGAAGCAGCGAATACAAAATCGCAAATGCCAGAAACAGATTTCCGCCAATCACAGCCAAACCGTTTCCAGTGCCCTGTACAGCAACTGAACCACTGTTTCTGTACGTCCTTATCTGGCGCTGTCTCATCCAGCCCGGCTGTTCTGTCTTTCCCCAGAAAATGCTGTAAAACGTGTCACTCTCCTCAAGAAACATCAGAACAACACCCAGTATTATCAACATATCCAGAGAAGGGGAAAAGCTTGTAATTCCTATGGAATATCTGTAAAAAAACAGTATTCTGAATATGGAAATCCACTGTGTTAGCAATGAAAGAACTATGGAAGATCCTGTCATAATAAAAATTTTGGAGGAATTTTCCTGAAGATACTCTTCCTCCAGAAACAGGGCGCCGGCAACTGCAGCTCCCGCAACCAGCTCTATAATATTCCATCCAGAAAAATAATATCCCATACTCAGCTGCACCAGACAGAGCAAAATTCTTCCAACTGTACTGGAAACGCCGTAAATAATTACATACATCCACTCTCTGTGATATGCATAAACAATAACCATTCCTGTTGCAAATGCCTCCAGAAGCTGCAAAAGCCAGGAAAACGGAAAATAAATTCCTGCTGCATAAGTAATCCAGGTAAGCTGAAATGGAAGAATTGCAATAAGAAGTGCAATAATATTCAGGCTGGTCAGATTCTTTGCTCTTTGTTTTTCATTTGTTGTATCCATACAATCTCTTCTTTCTTTTTCATACATTCTGTCTTCATCAGGAAGATTAAAAATTTTCTCTCTGACCCTTAATCAGATATCCTTATAATAGGATGGCGAAATTACATCATACTCTCTGCAGGAACAGCCATTTTCATAACTGTCACAACAGTCACAGTTAGAACAATACATGTGGGCATCACTGATATAGAATAATCCGCCATACTGCATGGACGTCCGCTGATTTTTGGATTTCTTTTTGCTGTTATCATAGTACGCTCCGTTGGGGATCATCATGTTCTCCGGGGAAAAACCGCTGAAGTCAAAGAAATGGGATTCTGTTCCATGATGAGGTACCTTGATACACCAGTAATGCTCATGAAGCGGAATCTTTCCATCGTAGTTCTCTACAATCATCTTCATATACTGTGGCTGTACGTCACCGGTAAACAGAAGGTTCAGTTCACCATCGCTGGTATTCTGGAATGCCAGGCTGATCTTATGACGGAACTGCCGCAGGGAATGCCCCTGTTTTTCCGCACTTTCCAGAAGTGCCTGAAATTCTTCTGTCGCCTGTAATTCACGGAATTTCTTTTCCAGCTTTTCCGGTCTGAGACGGCGCATTTTTTCTTTTTCAACATCTTCCAAAGCTTTCTCTTCGCTGTCAAACTCCAATTTTATCTGCGTATGCTCCGCAGAAGATTCTCCGTTCTCCTGCTGTTCTGTAACTTTCTCCTCATCCTCGTCTGCCGATGAAAGTCCGGCTTCTTTTTTATCTTCTGTCATGGACAGAAACAGCTCTCTTACTTCCTCCGCAATGTTCACAAGCTCTGTCATTGCATTTTCGTGATTCTCGATCAGAGAATTAAATACCTCCTCTGTCTCCCGGCTGACTTCACTGACATCCGGCCAGAGTGCTGTATATTTTCCTTCAAATTCTGAACCTCTGGATAAAAGATCGATCTTTACCTTTCTGGCACAAAGGGCTTCTGCCAGGGCAAAAAGGCTGACACGTCTTCCCGGAAGGCTGGCTTTTTTGGTCACATCCGCAAGGAGCAGAAGTGCCAGTGTGTATTTCATTTCCGGACCGGAAAACACATCAGGAAGATAGATTTTTTCAAATTCGTAGGCATCTCTCCGATAACGCATCATATAAAGAAGTCCGGAAACATGATCCGGATGAAAATGTGTCAGAAGAAGATTTTTTTTGCGGATGGTGGTAAGGTCTGAGATGATCACGTCAAAAACTTCTCTGCGCGGCCGTCCTTCGATCTTGCTGTTGGCTGCCCCGAAATCCACAAGCAGGCTGCTTTTTCTGTCACGAATGCAGAAACAGTCCCCGAATCCTACATTGTACATTCGTATTCTCATTTGTTTTTCCTCTCTCAGAACCAGATCTGCATATCATACCAGGTTGCTCCGCCGTGGCAGGAGTCTGCAACGCCCAGTTTCTTCAGTCCGTGGCTCTCATAGAATGGAATCATATGCTCCTTACAGGTAAGGATCAGGGCTTTTTTTCCACGCTCTTTCGCAAGGTTCTTGAAGTATTCCACAAGTTCTCCGGCGATTCCCTGATGACGGTATTCTGGGATCACGTTCAGTCCGAATACGGTCTGGATCTCTCCGTCTTTTTTGTGAAGAGTGATATCATGATAAAATTCGTCCGGAAGTACCGGTTTATCTGTGGTTCCTCCGTTGATAAATCCTACGATCTGATCGTTCTTTACCGCTACTACAAAGTTCTCCGGGAATGCTCCCATACGGTTCACAACGTCCTCATGACTTGCTGCCTCCGCAGGCGGGAAACAGATTGCCTCGATTTCTGCCAGACGGTCTGCCTCCTTTGGATCTGCAAGTCTGATCTGTAAATTTTCTGCCATTTTTTGTGGTCTCCTCTATATTATTTATTCCGTTTTCATCCGGTTTTGATTCTTTTTTAATTATATCGGGTGAGGGAAACTGCGTCAACGTGTAACATACAAAAAAGCCCTCAGTATTCGCACTACTGAGGGCTTCATTCTTTCGTCTTTGTATGCGGCATCACAGCACTGACTCGATCAGCCGCTTCGTATACTCCGTCTTCGGATTTTCAATGATCTCTTCCGGTGTTCCTTCTTCTTCCACATGTCCGTCATGCATCACGATCACCCGGTCGCAGAACATCTGAACAAGGGCCAGGTCGTGGCAGATAAAAAGGAAGGACAGCTGTTTTTCTTTTTTAAGCTTCATGAGAAGCTCCATGATCTGTTTCTGTACCGTCACATCCAGGGCACTGGTTGCCTCATCACAGATCAGAACTTTGGGTTCTACAGCCAGGGCTCTGGCAATGGCCGCTCTCTGACACTCCCCTCCGCTGACCTGATGAGGATAACGGTCTGCATATTCCGGAGTCAGGCCGCAGGTAAGAAGAAGTTTTTCCACACGGTTCCTGGTTTCCTTCTTACTTATCCCCATATTCCGGAGACTTTCCCCGATTCCGTCCCCAATGGTGCACCTGGGATCAAAGGATTCTGCCGGTGTCTGAAAAATCATCTGCATTTCCCGGTAGATTTCCCGGAGATTTTTTCCCCTTGCATGTGTGATATTCTTTTCCATGAGAAAAATTTCTCCGGCGGTGGGTTCTGTCAGATGTGTGATCATCTTCGCCACAGTGCTTTTTCCTGAGCCGGATTCACCTACGATTCCTAATACCTCCCCCGTTTTCAGAGAAAAGCTTATGTCTTCTACAGCCGTGAAGGATTTTTTACCGGTGGTGAAGCTTTTTTTCAAATGATGTACTTCCAGAATATTTTTATTTTCTGCCATCATCTGCCTCCATTTCCGGTACCTGTACGTTTCAAACGAGGTACCGAACTCATAAGCTCTTTTGTATAGGGATCCTCCGGATCTGTCAGAACCTGAGCTGTTTTTCCGTATTCCCTCACCTTTCCGTTTTTCAGTACCAGAACCTTATCTGCCATTTTTTCCACCACACCGATGTTGTGTGTGACAACGATCATGGCTGTTCCGTATTCCTTACGCATCAGCAGCATTTCCTCAACTACCTGTTTCTGTATGGTTACATCCAGGGCACTGGTAGGCTCATCTGCCAGAAGAAGCGACGGATTCTGCAGCATGGAAATACAGATTCCCACACGCTGATTCATACCGCCGGACAATTCAAATGGGTAGCTTTGCAAAACACGTTCCCCATCCTTGAGACCAATCTTAGCCATCATCCGGACGGCGCGCTCAGCACACTCCTTACGGCTGATCCTCTCATGCTCCCGCATACTCTCATAAATCTGATCGCCCACGGTGCGGATGGGACAAAGGGCTGCTCCTGAATCCTGAAAGACCATGGCGATCTCAGGGCCCAGAAGTCTGCGTAATTCTTTTTCCTGCATATCCACTACATTTTTTCCTTTGTACCAGATATCTCCTTCTGTCACCATGCCTTCGTTTCCCAGAAGTCCCATGACTGCCTTGATGATGGTGCTTTTTCCGCTTCCGGACTCTCCTACCACTCCCAGGATCTCTCCTTTATTCAGTTTCAGATCCACATCTTGTACAACCGGTTCTCCGTTGTAACAGATCGTCACATGCTCAAGCTTCAACAATGATTCCATCTTATTTCACTTCCAGATCTGCCGTGATCTCGTAATAATCACATGGGTGAGCAGTCAGCCCTGATACATTTGACTTTGACACAAGCCCCATGTTCAGATGAGAAACAAAGAAATACGCATCATCATCCAGAATGGTCTGCTGTGCTTCCACAGCAAGCTTACCTCTCTCATCTGTATCAAAGGTCTCATGCAGCTTCGCTACGATATCATCAAGATCCGAATTGCTGTATTTGCCATAATTTTTGGCAGCATCAGATACAACTGTACTTGTGAAGAAATATTCCGGATCACCGGTAGGTGCAGTTGTAAGCGAGCTTACATATACATCAAATTCTCCATTCTTTGCATACGTCGCATGGTCTGCTGTATTGTTGACATCGACCTCAATTCCGATGTCCTTTAAAGTGGACTGTGCATATTCTGCAAGCTTAGGCTGTTCCAGACGGGTCGGATAGGTCAGCCATGTGATGGACAGCCTCTTTCCGTCCTTATCTGCATAGCCATCTCCATCCGTATCTGTCCATCCGGATTCTTCCAGAAGCTTTTTCGCCTCTTCCGGATCATAGGACGGTGCCTTTACTGCATCGTTTCCATAGGAAAAGCTGCTTGGGAAGGCTCCCACTGCCGGAACACCTCGTCCTTCCATGATCACACTGCAGAAGCCGTCCTTATCGATTCCCATCTCAATGGCTTTTCTCACATTCTGATCCTGCATCAGTTCAGACTTCATATTAAACTGTCCGAAGAAACAGCGGCTTGTTGCCACAGAGCTGATCTGATAGTCCGGATTTCCGTCAAAAAGCGCATAGTTATCATACTGAAGTCCATAGGTTCCCTGTATATCCCCTGTCTGCAATGCTGCTGTCAGGGCACTTCCGTCTGAGAAGGATTTTACGATAACGTTGTCTACCTTTACATCTCCGCCCCAGTAATCCTCATTTTTTACCAGCTTGATCTCTGTTGGGGATACCTCTGTTGCAACATAGGGGCCTGTTCCTGCCACATTTGCAGAGCCGCCCTCTCCCTGTACACCATAATCCATATCAATGATGGCACCATACGGATCACCGAGGTAATTGATCAGTGCCGGACATGGTTCGGAAGTATGGATCGTTACTGTCATTCCATCTGCTTCGATCTTATCGATCTTCATATCGTAAGGTGCACGGTCATGGTTTGCGATCAGATCCTCCAGACATTCCTTTACCGCTTCTCCGTCCATGGTTCTTCCGCTGGAAAATTTCACACCATCACGAAGGGTGATCTTTACTGTATTATCGTCTGTAAATTCATAGTCTGTAGCAAGCCATGGCTCTACCTCCATGTTGTCATTGTACTTAAACAGTGTTTCTCCTACGCCATAACGAAGACAGCTCCATCCGGAATAATTGTCGTGAGGGTTTAATCCTGCATCTCCCATTTCTTCACTATATCCGGTAGTTCCGTAAACAAAGGTAGTTCCTTCACTCTTTTCTTTGCTTTTTGCTGCTGCCGAAACTCCTGTCATGCTCATGACCATTGCCGCTGCAAGCACTGCTGCCAGAATCTTTTTCTTCATAATCTCCGCTCTCACTTTCTCTGTTATGTTTATTTATAAGTGCCTGTTATCCTTTTCTCCTGTTTCGTTCCTTCGGATCCATATAATCCCGGATCGTATCTCCCAGAAGATTAAAGATCATTACCGTAATAAAAATCGCCATTCCCGGCGCAAGTACCATCCACGGTGAAATCTGCAGCATACTTCTTCCATCGTTGATCATACTTCCCCATTCTGCCATTGGAGGCTTTACACCAAGTCCGAGAAAGGAAAGTCCTGCCAGCTCCATCATCATGGTTCCAATATCAAGAACTGACGTAACAAGTATGGGGCCTGCAATATTTGGAAGGATATGTTTGAGCAGAAGCTTTCCTGTACTGCTCCCGGAAAGCTTTGCCGCCATAAGATATGCAGAGTCCTTCTGAGTCAGGGTAAGCCCTCTGGCAAGTCTTGCAAACTTCGGCCAGCTGATCACCGCCAGAGCAATAATGGCATTTTGGATACCGCCTCCCAGAACACCTGCTACTGCCAGGGCAAATACCAGTCCCGGAAAAGCCAGGAACAGATCGGAGATACGCATCAGAACGGTATCGGCTTTGCCGCCCTTCCAGCCACAGAACATACCAATAGCCGTTCCCACTACTGTTACAATTGCTACCAGAAGAAGCGTCGCATAGATACTGATCGTACTTCCCACCAGCACCCTTGAAAACATATCTCTTCCATAACGGTCTGTCCCGAGCAGATGCTCCGATCCCGGCGGTTTCTGGGCAAGTGCCAGATTCTGGGCATAAGGATCATAAGGGCAGAGATATTTTGCAAATGCCGCTACAAACAGAAGCAATGCTGTAAGCACAAGAAAAAAGACAAGCTTTGCTTTTGTATGATTTTTCCGGATCTTCTGCTTCCGGACTGTGATATTATTTTTTCCACTCATGCTCTGTCACCTCCAAGTCGTACTCTCGGATCCAGATAGTGGTAAATAATATCTGTTACCAGATTTACCAGAACATAAATAACCGCCATCCAGGCCACATAAGCCTGGATGATCGGATAGTCACGCATGGTGATCGCATCTACCGCCAGTTTTCCGACACCATCCCACATAAAGATATTTTCCACAATGGCAGTTCCTCCCAGAAGATTGCCGATGGACAGAGCCAGCAGTGTGATGATCGTCAGCATGGAAGCCTTCATTACACTCTTCCAGATGATCACACGACTGCGAATCCCTCTTGCCCGGGCTCCGGTCACATAATCCTTATTCAGTTCTTCAAGAACCGTGGCACGCACCTGTCTGGTATATTTTGCAGACATGGCAAGAGCCAACGTAAGTGCCGGCAGGACCATCGCTTTGAAATCAGTGCTTCCTCCTGCTACATTTACCCAGCGAAGCTGTACACCGAAGATACTCAGTAAGA
>OGQW01002223.1_pt1 | contig 10049 bp, 10 predicted proteins | sample 1553301 | NCBI WGS metagenome assembly OGQW01 (sample SAMEA2579974, study PRJEB22360) | human gut metagenome
TGGTGAGCAAGGGCCTGCTGCTGCTGGTCCTGTCCATCTGTCTGGGCGTGTTTATGCTGCTGCTGGTGATGGTCATCAACATCCTCAACGGCATCCGCCCGCCCGAGTCGGGGCACTGGCTCAACAACCCCCATGCCGACGACCTCGACTTCCAGATCGAAGCCGATTTCGCGGGGCTCATGTCCCCGGGCATGCCCAACGCGGCCTCGGAGTTCTGCGACCGCGCGGGACACATCATGAACTACGGCGACGGCTGGTACGGCGGAGTTTACGTGGCAGCGATGTATTCGCTTTCGTTCGTCTCGGACGACATCGGGTTCATCGTCGAGGAAGCCTTGAAAACCATCCCCGAACAGAGCCGCTATCACCGGTGCATGAAAGACGTCATCGCCTGGCACAAGCAGTATCCCGGCGACTGGAAACGCACGTGGTTCGAATGCGAAAAGAAATGGAGTTCGGATATCGGCTGCCCCGACGGGGTATTCGTGCCGTTCAACATCGACGCCGTGACCAACAGCGCCTACATCCTCATCGGCCTGCTTTACGGCGAGGGCGATTTCTCGAAGACGCTCGACATCGCCACCCGTTGCGGACAGGACTCGGATTGCAACCCGGCATCGGCCGGCGGTATCCTGGGCGCAATGCTCGGGTACAGCAAAATCCCCGAAAAATGGATGCGCAACCTGCGCGAAGTGGAAGATATGGAGTTCGCCTATACCGACATCTCGCTCAACCGCACCTACAAGATGAGCTTCGACCAGGCATTGGAAGTAATCCGCCGCAACGGCGGTTCCGCAGGTGAACCCGACGTGACCATCGCATGCCAGCAACCCGTACCCGTCCGTTTCGAACAGTCGTTCGAAGGGCATTATCCGACCGAACGCCGTGCAATCCACCAATCGCTCCCCGAAGCCGGCGTAATCGAATTCGACGGCATCGGAGCGGTATTGACGGGCGCCCTGCGCTGCCCCGACGAGTCGTACGTGGCCGAAGTAACCTTCTCGATCGACGGGCAACCGGTCGAACGCGTCAAGCTCCCGGCGCTTTACCGCACCCGCCGCCATGAACTGTTCTGGCGTTACCGGCTCCCGTCCGGCCCCCACCGCATCACGGCCGAATGGCATAACCCGCGCAAGGATGCATCGCTGCAAATCCGCGACCTGTTGGTATACGGCAGCACTCCGCAAGCTGCCGGGAATTAATCCGAACCCCGTAAATTCGACGCATTATGTTTATCGTTCAAAGTTATCCCCTGGCAATCGCTTTTTGCTTCATCACCATGCTGTGCTGGGGCTCCTGGGGCAACACCCAGAAACTGGCGGCCCGCACGTGGCGCTATGAACTCTTCTACTGGGACTATGTCATCGGCCTGCTGCTCTTCTCCGTGCTGTCGGCCTTCACGCTGGGCAGTTTCGGGACGGAGGGGCGCAGTTTCCTCGCAGACCTTGCACAGGCAGACGCAGGCAACCTCTTCTCTGCATTCATGGGCGGCGTGATATTCAACGCATCGAACATCCTGCTTTCGGCAGCCATCGCCCTCTGCGGCATGTCGGTAGCTTTTCCCGTGGGTGTAGGGCTCGCACTGGTACTGGGCGTAGTGATAAATTATTTCAGCGCGGCCAAAGGCGACCCGACCTTCATTTTCCTCGGGGTACTGCTCATCGCCGCAGCGATCGTCATGAACGGATTCGCCTACAAGAAAGCCCAGACCGAAAAACGCAAACTCACGACCAAAGGCATTCTCATCTCGGTTGCGGCCGGCATCATCATGGCATTCTTCTACCGGTTCGTGGCCGCTTCCATGGATCTGAACGATTTTGCCGCCCCCACAGCCGGCAAAATGACACCCTATACGGCCGTATTCATCTTCGCCGTCGGAGTTTTCATCAGCAATTTCCTGTTCAACACCGTCGCGATGAAACGTCCGGTGGACGGTGAACCCGTGCGGATCGCCGACTATTTCAAAGGCGGTCTCAAAACCCACATGGTCGGCGTGCTGGGCGGTATGATCTGGTGCCTGGGAGAATCGTTCAGCATGATCGCCTCGGGCAAAGCCGGGGCGGCAATCTCCTACGGCCTGGGACAGGGGGCGACACTCGTTTCGGCACTTTGGGGAATACTGATCTGGAAAGAATTCAAGGGAGCACCCAAAATCTCCCACAGGCTCAACCTGGGAATGTTCCTGCTGTTCCTCACCGGGCTCGGGATGCTGATCTATGCGGGCGCATAGGCGACTGAATACCCTATTAAAAAATCCCGAAGCATTGGCTTCGGGATTTTTTATTCTGGGCAGCAACCATCCCCGCACCCAACGCCCGGGCACCGGATGCGGGCTGGAGTAGCCAGGCGCCGCAACGCTCGGAGTACCCGACAATGATCCGGAAGCGGCATTCTCTGCCGCCCGACAACACGGTCTCGAGCTCTTCCACCCGGATGTCCTTGCCGGGCAACAGCTCCTCCATGACATAGAGGATGCTCTGGCGGGAGCATTCGCAATGGGCCGGAGAGTCCACGAACCCGGCGTCGACCTGCGGGCAGAGGCACCGGGGATACCCGACCTCGTAAACCCGCCCCGGCTCGATGATGTCCGCAAAAAAATACTCCGAGCGGCCGTATTTCGTATACTGCCGGTCGAGATCGCGGCCGCATTCTTCGAATTGCCTGCGGAGCTCCCTCAGGACGTCGTCCTTCACACAATCGACGGCACACGGCCGGTAAAGCGCCCCGCGCACATCGGCCGGGAGTTTAGCGACGCCTTCCTCCAAAATCCGGTAGAAGGACTTGACCCGCTGTTGATTATCGTTTTCCATAGTTTATTTCTATTATCCGAAGGGCATACTCCGAACCGGCAGAAGCGCCCGGAAGCCGCCCCGGGCCCTTTTCAAGCGGGCCCGATATATTTTCCGACGAACTCCCCGACGCGGCGCGTGTATTCCTCCCGGTTGTCGCGGTAGGAAGCGGCATGTCCGGCACCCGGCACGAGCCACAGCTCCTTGTCGCCCGGCTTCGCCTCGAAAAGCGGGCGAACCATCCAGGTGGGGACATAATCGTCGGCATCGCCGTGGATGAAAAGCATCGGCAGGCGGCATTTTGCGACCTGTGCCAGCGACGAGGCCTCGCGGAAATTCCACCCGTATTTCAGGTCGCACAGCCAGCTGGCCGTATACAGCAACGGGAATGCCGGCAGCCCGAACGACGACTTCAGTTCCTTGGAGAACTCGTCCCAGACGCCCGTATAGCCGCAATCCTCGACAAAACACCTGACGTAGGGCCGTTGGGGCTCGCCCGAGGCCATCATCGTCGTAGCAGCCCCCATCGAGATGCCATGCACGACCATCCGCGTATCGCCGCCGAAAATCCCGTCGGCAATCTCCATCCAGCGCAGCAGATCGAAGCGGTCGAGCCACCCCATGCGGATTGCCCGCCCTTCGCTCTGTCCGTGGTAATACAGATCCGGCAGCAGGATGTTATACCCCAGGTCATGGTTATAGAGGTAGCCGATCATCAGCATCCGCACGGCGCAGTCCGTATAACCGTGGACGATGACCGCCGTGCGGTCGGTCGGCACGGGAGCCGCCGCGTAGAGGGCGTGCAGCCGGACACCCTGCGGATCGGCGATCACGGTGTCGCGCAACGCCCCGGCCGTCTGCAAACTGTCCACCCACGGGCGCAGGAATGGGTATTCGGCATACATATATTCATAGGCCGTGGCATTCTTTTCCCGCATCCTGGCGTCGGGACGCAGCGAGAACGCGAGCATATAGAAACTCCCGCCGATAACCGCAGCTACCAGCAACAGGATAAAACCGGTAATGATTCGCGCAATTCGTCTCGTCGTCATAACTTCTGGTTATAGGTCTGCACGCTCGGAAAGCGACATGCCCTGTGTTCCGGCATAAAACATCACCAGCTCCAGCTCCCCGTCGCCCCGGTTCTCGCCGTAATGGCGCGTACCGACCAGCTCCACGATGCCCTCTCCGGCCCGGAACATCCGTTGGGCACCGGTTTCGGCAATGACGGTCAGCTCGCCCCGCAGGATCACCCCCGCATTGACCAGGGCGTGCGTATGCATCGCCAGCGCAGTATGCGGCGGCACCGTTGCCCGGAGTATCGTCACCCGCGGCGCACCCCGCGGATAGGAGGGCAGCGGCGCCCCGTCCCAACTGGCCGCGGTTTCGACGACACGGGATATGGCAACGCCATCGTCCCCCGGATTCACTTCGCGGCGACTTTGGCACGGATATGCTCCAGCATATCGTCCGTCATGCGCGAGAGATCCCATTCGGGTTTCCACCCCCACTCCTCGCGGGCGCAGGTATCGTCGAGCGAGTTGGGCCAGCTCTCGGCGATCTCCTTCTTCACGGGGTCGACGTCGTAGTCCATCGTGAAGCCGGGCATCCGCTTTTGGATTTCGGCGCAGATAATCTCCGGCGTGAAGCTCATCGACGCGATGTTGAAACTGTTGCGGTGCACGAGCTTCGCGGGGTCGGCCTCCATCAGTTCGACGCAGGCCCGCAGCGCATCGGGCATGTAGATCATGTCCATATAGACGTCCGACGGTACGGGGCAGGTGAACCGGCCCGACCGGATCGCCTCATAGTAGATCTCGACGGCGTAGTCCGTCGTACCGCCGCCCGGCAGCGTGACGTTCGAGATAATGCCCGGAAAACGCACCGAACGGGTATCCACACCGTACTTATGGTGGTAGTAATTCCCCAGCATCTCGCCCGTGACCTTACAGATGCCGTAGATGGTCGTGGGCTGCATGATCGTGTCCTGCGGGGTCTTGTCCTTGGGGGACGAGGGCCCGAAGGCGCCGATCGAACTGGGCGTGAAGAGGGCGCAATGGTGTTGGCGCGCCACCTCGAGCGAATTGTTGAGCGCCCCCATATTGACATTCCAGGCCATCTGCGGATTACGTTCGCCCACAGCCGAGAGCAAAGCGACCAGGTTGAAGATCGTATCGATGTGGTAACGCGCCACGACCGACGCCATCGCCGTCGCATCGAGCGCATTGAGCACTTCGAAAGGGCCGGCCTCGCCGAGGGCCTTGCATTCGCGCATGTCGGTAGCCACGACATTGTGGTCGCCGTAAATTTTGCGCAGATAGACTGTCAGCTCGGAACCAATCTGGCCTCCGGCACCTACTATTAGTATACGTTTCATGTGCATGGGTTATAATTCAAAAGTAAAGATAGAAAATAATTATGAATTATTCACAATTTTTTGGTCTTTTCATTTTTCTTATGTACTTTTGCACCACTCGAACGGGAAATGTTGCTGTTGTAGCTCAGTGGTAGAGCACTTCCTTGGTAAGGAAGAGGTCACGAGTTCAATCCTCGTCAACAGCTCTCGAAATCAAGCGGTTGCCAAAACAAGGCAGCCGCTTTTTTCGTGCATATATGGCAAAAAAGGCATGATTCGGAGCGGTTTTTCACCCGCATTTTTACCCGAATCCGACGGGTAAACGGCGAAATAGAAACGCGCGCTGCAAATAACGTAAAGCTATGAATATCACCGTTAACGTTGTTTGTCGCAAGGATAAGGCAAACAAAAACGGAACTACTCCCATCCATCTGCGATTTACCCGAGGCTCGAAAATTCGCTGTGTCAGCACCGGAACAGCAATCGTTCCTACGGCTTGGGATGCCCAAAACCGCCGTATCATCATTCAGAACGAGGAGCCGCAGGAAATCCAATACCGCATCGACAGCCTGCTTGCAGAATACCACAAACGCCTGAAACGACTTGAGATTTTGGAAGCAGACATCACGCTCGATAATCTTCTCGAAAGAAACGGGCGGAAAAACGACGGTACGACAGCCGAATATTTTGCACAAGCGATAACCCGGCAACAAGAACAGGGCAAGATAAACACAGCCACCAAATACCGTTTCACACTGGTATCATTGCAGAAAGTCCTGCCCCTACTCAAATTCGACGAACTGACACTTTCGCACCTGCATAATCCGGAGCAAAAGCTCCACGAAACGGACTGTTCCGCTAACAGCACAGCGGCAAAGATTAGCGTATTGAAAGTCGTTTACAAACGACAAAACCGACAATCGGCAGGCCCTTTTCCATCTATTTCACCAATATTATTCCCAAACAGAACTATGCGGAAACCGTGTTTGCCGTAACTTTGTGTTGTAAACGGACTCACATATGAAAATAACGATCAACCCCGCAATACGGCATGTGCAGCCATTCATCGAGCGGCTCCCGGAGGTTTTTCCCGTCTCGGGCGAAGTGCTCCACGAAGGGCGCAACCAGATACGGGCTTTCGACATCGGGGGCGAAAGCCTGGTCGTCAAACGCTACAAACGCCCCCATCTGTTCAACAGGGTCATGTATTCGTTCTTCCGCAAGAACAAGGCCCGCCGCGCCTACGAGCACGCCCTGCGCCTGCGCGGGATGGGTTTCGACACCCCGGAACCGGTGGCATGGAGCGAATACCGCAAGGACGGCCTGATCGCCGACACCTATTTCGTCTCCCGCCGGTCGGAGCTCACCCCGCTCCCGCAGACCATGCGACGCTTCCCGGCGCCGGACACGCTGCCCGTGCTCGAAGCCTTCGCCCGCTTCACCGTCCGCCTCCATGAGCAAGGAATCTGCCACGAGGATTTCAACCAGACCAACATCCTCTGGGAATACGACGGCACGGCAGGCAACTACCGCTTCCAGCTGATCGACATCAACCGCATGAGATTCCACGCACGGCCGCTGCGCCCCGACGAATGCATGATCAACCTGCGGCGGCTGAGCTGCCCGGCCGTCCCGTTCCTGTACATATTGGATCGCTATGCCGACATACGCGGGTGGGACATCAACGACACGCTGCTGCGGGGGACTTTCTTCCGCCTGCTCTTCGGCCGCCGGCAGCAGTTCAAAAAGCGGTTCCGGGAACGGAAATCGGCCGCCGCAGGCAAAAAACAGGGCTGAGAATTTGGATTCCGCAAATATTTTACTACATTTGCCGCTGTTAATCCCCACAAGAGATGAGACTTTACGGTTTTGCATATTACTTTTTTTACTTTTTCTTTTATAGCAGGAGGAAGAGCGGGGTTGTATGCAATTAGCTGTATGATACGATAGAGTGAAAACACGAAGGATCCCGTTCTGCAAAGAGCGGGATTTTTTAATGCCTAAAATTCGATTATGAAACGCATCACCATACAGGGACAACCCGGATGTTTCCACGAGACCGCAGCCCGGTGCAGTTTCCCCGGCGAGCAGGTCGAAATCCTGCCCTGCGACAGCTTCGACCAGCAATTCGCCCGCATGGCCGCCGACCCGACGCTGCTGGGCATCGCGGCCATCGAGAACACCATCGCCGGCAGCCTGCTTCCCAACCACGAGCTGCTGCGGCGCAGTTCGCTGGCCGTCATCGGAGAATACAAACTCCGCATCTCGCACGTACTGGCGGCACTGCCGGGGGAGGCGCCCTGCGACATCGGCGAGGTACACTCGCACCCGATCGCCCTGATGCAGTGCGGCGACTACCTGAAAGCCCATCCGGCGATGAAAGTCGTCGAACGCGACGACACGCGGGCAGCGCCCGCGAAATCGCCGAGCAACGGCTCCGCGGCACGGCCGCCATCTGCGGCGCCGGGGCGGCGGAGCTCTACGGGCTCGAAATCCTGGAACGGGGCATCGAGACTAACAAACACAACTTCACGCGTTTCCTCCTGCTGGCCGACCGCAGCCGCACCGCAGGGTTCACCGACCCGGCGCGCACGAACAAGGCATCGCTGGTCTTCTCGCTGCCCCACACCCAGGGAAGTCTCTCCAAGGTGCTCACCCTGCTCTCTTTTTACGAAATCAACCTCTCGAAAATACAGTCGCTGCCGATCATCGGCCGCGAGTGGGAATACCGCTTCTACGTGGATGTCACCTTCGACGACCCGGTGCGTTACCGGCAGGCCATCGAAGCGGCGAGGCCGTTGACAAGCGACTTCCGCATCCTGGGCGAATACGCCGAATGTCCCAACCCGGCAATCTGACAAGGAACAAACGATAAAAACGAAAAACATAAAACCATGAACGACTTACAACCCATCAATCTCCCGGGGCTCGACCCCCGCCGGCCGCTGGTCATCGCGGGGCCGTGCAGCGCCGAAACCGAAGAACAGGTAATCGAAACAGCCCGCGAACTGGCCGCGGAAGGCTTCAAGCTATTCCGCGCCGGACTGTGGAAACCGCGCACCAAACCGGGCGGGTTCGAGGGCGTAGGCGTCGACGGCATAGCCTGGCTGCAACGCGTAAAACGCGAAACGGGGATGTACACAGCCACGGAGGTCGCTACGCGCAAGCACGTCCTGGCGGCGTTAGAAGGCGGCATCGACATGATCTGGATCGGGGCCCGCACGACAGCTAACCCGTTCGCCATGCAGGAGATCGCCGACGCGCTGCGCGGGCACGATATCCCGGTGCTGGTGAAAAACCCCGTGAGTCCCGACCTCGAATTGTGGATCGGCGGCGTGGAACGCATCTACAACGCCGGCATCCGCCGCCTGGGTGTCATCCACCGCGGGTTCACGTCGATCGACAAAAGCCTCTACCGCAACCACCCGATGTGGTCGATCCCCATCGAGCTGCACCGCCGCCTCCCGGGGCTGCAGATATTCTGCGACCCGAGCCATATCGGCGGGGGGGGGGGGGCGGCCGGCCCCCCCCCCCCCCGATATCGCGCCCGCCATATCGGCGGGCGCCGCGAGCTGATCGCCCCCCTCTCGCAGCAGGCCATGGATCTGGGGCTCGACGGACTGATCGTCGAGGCACACTGCTCGCCCGACTGCGCATGGAGCGACAAGGCACAGCAGGTGACGCCGCAGGGACTGGCCTACATCTGCCGCAACCTCGTGATCCGTGAAACCAACGCCACGACCGAAAGCCTGACCGAACTGCGGTCGCAAATCGACAAGCTGGACGACGAACTGCTCGAACTGCTCTCGCGGCGTATGCGCGTCTCGCGCGATATCGGGCAGTACAAGAAAGAGCACAACATGCCCGTGTTGCAGGCGCAGCGCTACGGGGAACTGCTGACCCGGCGGGCGGATCAGGCCGTCCGGATGGGTATGGACCGGGAATTCATGCGTTCCGTCCTGCAGGCCATCCACGAGGAGTCGATCCGGCAGCAGATGGCCGTGCTGGGTGAGTGAGAGTCTGTTACATTTCGGTTAAATATGCGGCACGGGAGGTGCAAAAAGCGGTTTGTTACGTACTTTTGAGCCGGATTCCAATCCGTAACAGTTATGACAAAGTACAAAATCCTGGTAGTCGACGACGAAGAATCGCTGTGTGAGATTCTGCAGTTCAACCTCGAGGTCGAGGGCTATGAGGTTGACGTGGCTTACAGCGCCGAACAGGCACTCGACATGCACCCCGAACGTTATTCGCTGATCCTGCTCGACGTCATGATGGGCGAAACGAGCGGATTCAAGATGGCGCGGCAGCTCAAGTCGCGCCCCGAGACTGCCGGTGTGCCGATCATTTTCTGCACGGCCAGGGACACCGAGGACGACACGGTGGCAGGACTCAACATCGGGGCCGACGACTACATCGCCAAGCCCTTTTCCATCCGCGAGGTGCTCGCACGCGTACGCAGCGTGCTGCGCCGCACGGCACAGCCGGCCGCCGAAGAGAAGGCCGTGGCGTTCGAAGGGCTGCGGATGGATCTCACGCGCAAGGTCTGCACGATCGACGGGGAGCCGCTGGCGCTGACCAAAAAAGAGTTTGAAATCCTGGCGCTGCTGCTCTCCTCGCGCGGCAAGATCTTCTCGCGCGAAGAGATCCTGCGGCAGGTGTGGAGCGACGAGGTAATCGTGCTCGACCGCACCATCGACGTGAACATCACGCGCCTGCGCCGCAAGATCGGCCCTTATGGGGAACACATCGTAACACGCCTGGGCTATGGCTACGGTTTTGAGGAGTAGGTTTTCCTACCACAGGCGGCTGTTCCTGCTGCTGCTCGCCTTTTCGTGGGCGCTGGTGGCCTGCTTCGTCACCTTCCAGTACAGCCGCGAAAAGCGTTTCAAGGCCGAGCGGCT
>OGQW01002225.1_pt1 | contig 10038 bp, 7 predicted proteins | sample 1553301 | NCBI WGS metagenome assembly OGQW01 (sample SAMEA2579974, study PRJEB22360) | human gut metagenome
TTATATTTATATTTTATTATCATATTTATCAAAACGACTATTTTTGTCTCAAAACAACTACAATTAGTTCTTAAAAGCTAAATTGTAGTATCAAAAAGAATGCTCTTATGAGATTCACAAAAATGCAGGGTGCAGGTAATGATTATATTTATCTGAATGGTTTCGAGAAATTACCGGCAGATTTAAGTGCATTATCTCGACGAATGAGTGACAGGCACTTCGGCATTGGAGCCGATGGGATAGTTGTTATTATGCCCTCAGATCATTGTGATTTTCGAATGAGAATGTTCAATGCAGATGGTACAGAAGCAGAAATGTGTGGAAACGCCTCTCGGTGTATAGGGAAATATGTCTATGACAAAGGACTGACTTCCAAAACCCAATTGACTCTTGAAACGCTGGCTGGAATTAAGCACCTGATTTTAGATGTAAAAAATGGAACCGTAAATAGGGTTTCTGTCGATATGGGAAATCCTATCCTATCTGCCCCGAAAATTCCTGTAAATACATCTTTGAGTGAAATTATATCTTATCCGTTAGAGATAGAGAATAATACATTCAATATAACTTGTGTTTCGATGGGAAACCCTCACACCGTCATTTTTCTCAATGAGATGGAGCGATACGACTTACATCATATAGGAGCGCTCATAGAACACCATGAACTGTTTCCTAAAAGAACCAATGTCGAGTTTGTAGAAATTTTATCTCCCGACCATTTAAAAATGAGAGTTTGGGAGCGTGGAACGGGCGAAACCCTCGCTTGTGGAACCGGAGCTTGTGCTTCGTTAGTCGCTGCTGTCCTAAATGGGAAGGCTAATAGAAAAGCTGTATTACACTTGTTAGGTGGAAATCTGGATATTGAGTGGAATGAAAAGAATGATAGAGTTTATATGACAGGAGAGGCCGTTACGGTTTTTGAAGGAGAATGGAACAATAATATATAGGAAAAATGGCATTAATCAATGAAAATTTCTTAAAGTTGCCCGAAAGCTATCTCTTCTCCGATATAAAAAAGAAGGTCGAAGCATTCAAGCATCTTCACCCCGACGCTAATATTATCAGTTTGGGCATAGGCGATGTAACGCGCCCGATTGCACCGGTTGTAATAGAAGCCCTGCATGCTGCCGTTGATGAAATGGGCGATTCGAAAACATTCAGGGGGTACGGACCGGAACAAGGGTACGACTTCTTACAGAAAAAAATTATTGAAAACGATTATATACATCGGGGAGTCGACTTAGCCCCCGACGAAATTTTTATTAGCGACGGAGCCAAAAGCGATATCGGAAACATCGGGGATATTCTGAGTATGCAAAATAGGGTGGCCGTAACCGATCCCGTTTATCCGGTATATATAGATACCAACGTGATGGGAGGTCGAGCCGGAAATATAGCGAAAGACGGACAGCACTGGGATAATATCATTTATATACCTTGCACATCTGAGAACAATTTTATTCCTGAACCTCCTTCGGTACGTCCCGACATTATATATCTGTGTTATCCCAATAATCCAACAGGAACCACATTGTCAAAAAACGAATTAAAAAAATGGGTAAACTATGCTCTTGAAAATGAAACACTCATATTATTTGACTCTGCTTATGAAGCTTATATTCATGACGAGGGTATACCGCACAGCATCTATGAAATAAAAGATGCCAAACGAGTGGCCATAGAATTTCGCAGTTTCTCAAAAACGGCCGGATTCACAGGCCTACGATGTGGATATACAGTTGTCCCGAAAGAATTAAAATTGTACGATACTTCTAAAAAGAGAATAAATATCAACCGTTTATGGAATAGACGCCAGACCACAAAGTTCAATGGGGCATCGTATATTGTACAGCGGGCTGCCGAAGCTATTTACAGTCCGGTCGGTAAAATACAAATACAAGAATCTATCGACTATTATATGCGTAATGCCAGCCTTTTGAAAGATTGTCTTCAAAAGGTCGGATTACAGATTTATGGTGGAGATAATGCCCCATATATTTGGGTAAAGACTCCTAATGAATTATCTTCGTGGAAATTTTTCGATCGATTGCTTTGTGAATGTCATATCGTAGGCACTCCCGGAGTAGGATTCGGCCCGTCGGGGGAGGGATATTTCCGATTAACGGCTTTTGGCAGATATGAAGATACGATAGAATCGATTTCACGAATTCAAAATTGGAAGTTGTAACGAAAAGAAAAATATCAAACCAATCTAATAAGTTCAATTATGTCAATGCTAAGATTTAAGGTAGCAAAGGAAGCATTCAGCCGGAAAGCAGTTCCTGTTAATGAACCCAAAGAACGGCCTTCTGAATATTTCGGGAAATATGTCTTCAACCGGGAAAAGATGTTTAAATACTTACCTAAAAAGACGTACGAAGCAGTTATAGAAGCGATAGACAACAGTACCCCATTGAGTAGAGAGGTGGCAGATAGTGTCGCTGCCGGTATGAGGAAATGGGCCCTTGAAATGGGGGCTACCCACTATACACATTGGTTTCACCCGCTTACAGACGGTACGGCTGAAAAGCACGACTCCTTTATCGAGCATGACGGGAAAGGCGGAGTAGTCGAGGAGTTCTCGGGAAAATTGTTAATTCAACAAGAACCCGATGCTTCGAGTTTTCCGAATGGCGGTATCCGCAATACTTTCGAAGCTCGGGGATATTCGGCATGGGATATATCTTCTCCTGCATTCATTCTCGATAAAACATTGTGTATTCCTACCATATTTATATCCTATACGGGGGAATCTCTCGATTATAAAACACCGCTATTAAAAGCATTGAATAGCGTAAACAAAGCGGCAACAGCCGTATGTGGATATTTCGACAAAAATGTAAAACACGTCTATTCCTATTTGGGTTGGGAACAGGAATATTTTTTGGTAGATGAAAGTTTGTATGCGGCTCGTCCCGATTTGGTACTTACCGGTCGAACTCTCATGGGACACGAAAGTGCCAAAAATCAACAATTGGAAGATCACTATTTCGGGGCTATACCTTCACGAGTAGAAGCTTTCATGCAAGACCTCGAAATCGAGTGTCACATGTTGGGTATCCCGGTTAAAACCTGTCATAATGAAGTTGCGCCCAATCAATTCGAAGTTGCCCCTATTTTTGAAGAGACCAATTTGGCCAACGATCACAATTTGTTGTTGATGTCGGTAATGAGAGAAGTTGCCCGTCGGCACAATTTCAGAGTTCTTCTCCACGAAAAACCATTCAAAGGAGTTAACGGATCGGGGAAGCATAATAACTGGTCGTTGGGGACAGATACCGGCGTATTGCTTTTTGCTCCGGGGAAAACCCAGAAAGAGAATTTACAATTTATCACATTTATAGTTAATGTGATGGCCGCCGTTTATAAATATAACGGATTATTGAAAGCAAGTATATCGTCTGCGACTAATGGACATCGTTTAGGGGCCAATGAAGCGCCACCGGCTATTATTTCCATTTTCATGGGAAAACAGATCAGCGAGGTTTTAGAAAAGTTGGCAGAAAGTACATCAGATGACGTTTTGAACATGAGCGGTAAGTCGGGATTAAAATTAGATGTCGCTCAAATACCTGAAATTCTAATGGATAACACCGACCGTAACAGAACTTCGCCCTTTGCTTTCACAGGCAATCGTTTTGAATTCCGAGCCGTCGGCTCTTCGGCGAATTGCGCTTCGGCAATGATCGCATTAAATGCGGCGGTAGCCTATCAATTGCAAGACTTTAAGAAAAAAGTTGATGCTCTTATTGCCAACGGTAAAGAGAAAACCCAAGCCATACTTTCGGTTGTAAAAGATTTAATAACAGAAAGTAAAGATATTTGTTTCGATGGAAACGGATATAGTGAAGAGTGGAAGGAGGAAGCCAAGCGCCGAGGTTTGGATTGCGAGACCAGTGTCCCTTTAATTTTCGACTGCTATTTGAAAGACGATGTGGTGAAAATGTTTGAACAAACGCATGTCTTTACGCAAGTCGAGCTACAAGCACGCAATGAAGTAAAATGGGAAATATATACAAAGAAAATACAGATAGAAGCCCGTGTATTAGGCGATTTGGCTATCAATCATATTGTTCCGGTGGCAACTCGTTACCAATCTCTTTTACTGGATAATGTATTCAAAATAAAGAGTCTCTTCCCGGCTGAAAAAAGCGAATTGATAGCCACTCAGGATATGGAGGTCATCGAGAAAATAGCATTCCATTTGCTGACTATAAAGGAAAAAGTACATGCGATGGTCGAGGCTCGTAAGGTTGCGAATAAAATTGAAAACGAACGAGAGAAAGCCATTGCCTATCACGATACGGTTGCCCCGCAACTCGATGACATTCGTTATCATATAGATAAACTCGAATTGATGGTCGACAATGAAATGTGGCCGTTACCGAAGTATAGAGAACTACTTTTCATTCGTTGATTTTCGGGACAGTAAAATTTGAATATTATAAAATGAGCTATAACAGAAAAAATAAAAATATCGGGTTATGGCTCATTTTTGTTTCTTGATTATTGATAGAACATTATATGACAGAAATTATTAAGCATGAGTGTGGTATAGCAATGGTGCGATTGTTAAAACCGCTCTCTTATTATCAAAAAAAGTACGGTTCATATTTATATGGGTTGAACAAGTTGTATCTTTTGATGGAAAAACAGCATAATCGGGGACAAGAAGGAGCCGGTTTAGCGTGCGTAAAGTTACATGCTCGCCCAGCCGAGGAGTTTATTTACCGTGAACGTGCCATCGGAACAAGTGCAATTCAAGAAATTTTCGCAAACATAAAGGACCAAATCAAGAACACTCCTCACGATACGGCAGATGCCGACTGGGCAGCCCTACATTTACCGTTTGCCGGTGAGGTTTATATGGGGCACTTACGTTATAGTACGACAGGACGTTCAGGCTTATCTTACGTACACCCTTTTTTGAGAAGAGGAAATTGGCGATCGAGAAATTTGTTACTGTGCGGTAACTTTAATATGACTAATGTAGATGAGATTTTTAATAGTATTGTCGCACAGGGGCAACACCCGCGTAGTTACGCCGATACTTTTGTCTTGCTGGAACAAGTCGGACATGCTCTCGACATGGAGAATCAAAAGCTCTATGACCGATATAAGAAAGAAGGATTGGACGACATCGCAATAACAAAATCGATCGAGGAAAATCTTAATATTGCCGATATTCTCAAAAAACCGGCTCGAATTTGGGATGGGGGATACGTGATTTGTGGAATGACGGGCAGTGGCGATATGTTTTCATTCCGCGACCCGCACGGCATACGACCGGCGTTTTATTATGCCGATGACGAGATTGTCGTCATCGCATCTGAACGTCCGGTGATACAAACTACAATGAATCTATCCGTGGAGCAAGTCAAAGAATTACAGCCGGGAGAATGTTTGGTGGTAAACCGTAGGGGAAACATACACACAGAACAAATCCTGCCACCTCGAAATTACAGCGCCTGCTCATTCGAACGTATCTATTTTTCAAGAGGGAGCGATGTCGATATTTATAAAGAACGGAAAGAATTAGGTCGATATTTGACTTCTCAAATATTGGAAAGCATTGATTATGACTTGGAGCATACTGTATTCTCATTTATTCCGAATACGGCCGAGGTCGCTTTTTATGGTATGCTCGAAGGTCTGAATAATTATTTGAGCGAGCAAAAATTCTATATGTTGCGCAATGCTACTGCTCCATTAAACGACAGTGAGTTAAAACATATACTTTCACTCAAAGTGCGTTCTGAGAAAGTCGCCATCAAGGATATAAAACTACGGACTTTCATCGCCGAGGGAGATACAAGAGACGATTTGGCTGCACATGTATACGATATTACTTATGGAACAGTACAAGCGGACATTGATAATTTGGTTATCATAGATGACAGTATTGTTCGCGGCACGACATTAAAACAAAGTATTATAAAAATATTGGACCGATTGCATCCCAAAAAGATAATAATCGTGTCGTCTTCTCCCCAAGTTAGATTTCCAGATTGTTACGGCATCGATATGTCCCGAATGGGAGAATTTATCGCTTTCAAAGCGGCAATAGAATTACTGAACGACAGGGGAATGCAGCATATCATCGAAGATGTATACAACAAATCCAAAGCACAGCAAAATTCCCCCAAAGAACAGATAACCAACTATGTAAAAGAAATTTATGCACCTTTTACCCAAGAGGAAATATCGAAGAAAATAGCACAAATGTTAACTTCGGAAGATATTACTTCACAAGTGGAAATCATCTATCAAACATTAGAAGGGTTGCATCAAGCTATTCCTAACCACCCAGGTGACTGGTATTTTTCAGGAAACTATCCTACTCCCGGAGGAAACAGATTAGTCAATAATGCTTTTATAAATTTCGTTGAGGGAGTAGACAACAAACGACAGTTATAAATAGATTCAGACAAACGGAAATAAAGCTGGATAAAATAGAAAATTATCCTGCTTTATTTTATAGTATGCAAAAATATGTTATTATTTATACGGATTATAAATAATATACACAGAAAATAGAATAGAAATCGGAACAAATTACGAAATTTGCAATCGAAATTAACACGATAAAATTTTTAGTATGCGATTGTCCGATTTGCAAACAGGAGATAAGGCTGTTGTTGTTAAGGTATTAGGCTATGGAGCATTTCGAAAACGAATTATCGAGATGGGGTTCGTTCGGGGACAAACGGTGCTTGTCGAATTGAATGCTCCATTGAAAGATCCTATTAAATATAAAATAATGGACTATGAAATCTCTCTAAGACGCAGTGAGGCTTCATTAGTCGAAGTTATTACTCCCGAAGAAGCGAATCAACTCGAAAATCGACAGGGAGGAAAAAACAAACTAAATGTAGAAAATTGGAAAACCGAGGAAGACGACTGTATAGAAAGAGCGCTTACCCAAAGTAGTAAAACGATAAATATAGCTTTGGTCGGAAATCCCAACTGTGGAAAAACATCTTTATTCAACGTTGCCTCCGGTGCACATGAGCATGTGGGCAATTATAGCGGCGTTACGGTCGATGCTAAAAAGGGTTTTTTCGAATATAAAGGTTATCACTTCAATATATGCGATTTACCGGGTACATACTCTCTTTCGGCCTATTCTCCGGAAGAGCTATATGTTCGCCGTTATTTAAAAAATGAAATTCCCGATGTTATTGTCAATGTAGTCGTAGCCTCCAATTTGGAAAGGAATCTATATTTGACCACAGAATTAATAGATATGGATTACCGCATGGTGATTGCTCTGAATATGTTTGATGAATTGGAGCAAAGCGGTGGAAAAATCGACTATAAGCATTTGGGAAATATGATTGGAGTTCCTATTGTGCCCACCGTATCACGCTCTGGAAAAGGTGTAAATCAACTATTCGATACCATTATCGAGGTATATGAAGGCCGTGATGAGTCGGTTCGTCATGTTCATGTCGGTTTAGGGAAAGTAATCGAAAACAGTATTACCCCTCTAAAAGACTTATTAAAAAAAGACCCTACTTGTAACCGGGAGTTCTCACCTCGATATTTAGCGATTAAGATACTCGAAGGAGATACGGAAGTCAAGCGAATGCTGGAAGGCTCCGAGTCCTATCCCGAATTGATGAATATCCGCAATGCAGAAGTCGAGAAAATAGAGACAACGCTTAATGAAGACATAGAGTCGGCTATTGCCAATGAAAAGTATGGATTCATATCGGGAGCTTTGGCGGAAACATATAGACCGGGAGATAAAGAGGAAGCGAAAACGACTCGTATTATAGACTCTTTCGTCACAAATAAACTATTCGGATTTCCTATATTTATTTTCTTGATGTGGCTGATGTTCGAGGCGACCTTTTCCATCGGGGCATATCCTATGGAGTGGATCGAAAATGGAGTCGCATGGTTATCCGAAATTATAGGTAATTATATGCCTTCTGGACCATTGAAAGATCTATTGATCGATGGTATTCTCGGAGGAGTAGGAGGGGTAATAGTTTTTCTACCTAACATTTTAATACTCTATCTGTTTATTTCGTTCATGGAAGACTCTGGATATATGGCTCGGGCTGCTTTTATCATGGATAAAATCATGCACAAAATAGGGTTGCACGGAAAATCTTTTATTCCTCTTGTTATGGGATTCGGGTGTAATGTGCCAGCCATTATGGCGACCCGGACTATCGAGAGTCGCAGCAGTCGATTGATAACCATTCTTATAAACCCATTTATCTCGTGTAGTGCCAGAATACCTATTTACATTTTGTTGGTAGGTACTTTTTTCCCTCAATACGCTAGTCTGGTATTTATAGGACTGTATTTATTCGGAATTATTGTTGCGGTTATTACGGCCAAATTGATGCGTCGGTTCTTCTTTAAAGTAGATGAAACGCCCTTTGTCATGGAATTACCACCATATCGTATGCCGACAGCGAAAGCTACTTTTCGCCACATGTGGAATAAAGCCGAACAATATCTACGCAAAATGGGTGGGGTTATATTAGTTGCCTCTGTCATCGTGTGGTTTTTAAGTTACTATCCACGCCCCAAAGCCTCTTATGAAAGAGAACTTACTCCTCATGAGCAAATGGAACAACAAAGCAATTCTTATTTAGGGAAAATAGGCCAAGCTGTTACCCCACTTGTGGAACCATTGGGCTTTAATTGGAAAGTAACGACATCTTTACTTTCTGGAACAGCAGCCAAAGAATTGGTGGTAAGCACACTCGGTGTATTATACTCCGAAAGCGATGCCGACGAAACTATATCTTTGTCTCAAAAAATATCACAGCCGAATCCTGTTACGGGGATTCCCGATTTCACACCGTTAGTAGCGCTTTCCTTTATGGTATTTGTATTACTGTATTTCCCGTGTATCGCCTCTGTCATAGCAGTAGCCAAAGAAGCGGGAAGTTGGAAATGGGGGGCATTTACGGTGTTATACAATACAGGAGTAGCTTGGATCGTTTCATTTTTAGTCTATCAAATAGGACTACTAATTATTTAGTATGGATAAACAAACATTTTTGTCGTCTTATGAAAAAGACGGATATCAGGTCATTGATTCATTTATATATGACGATATAAAAACATTTTTAGAGAGAAACAAACCTCGTAAAAATCATATAATTTGGATCGTTTTCATAAGCGGGTTCTTCATACTGTTTTTTATAGGATTCGCTATGGGAAAACTATGGTCCGATTCGTTATCTTTCTCACAATTCGGGATACAGATATTGAAATGTGTCGTATTTTCTATTCTGGGTTGTGCTCTGATAATTCCGGTACATGAATTTATTCATTGGATTGCATACAAAAAAGAGGGTGCTAATGATGTACGTTTTGGAGCCATCTGGAAGTCATTTGTGTTTTATGCAGCTGCACATAATTTTGCGGCCGATTATAAAACTTTTCGACGAATAGCTCTCGCACCCTTTTATATCCTATCGGTATTATTGATACTATTGCTTTTGTCACCAGTACCTTTATGGGGAAAAATCTCGATCGCCGCAATATTATTGTTTCACATCGTTTCTTGTTCTGGAGATTTATCTATGTTATCTTATATGAAGCGATACAAACGCCGTAATGTTATTACCGTCGATGATATCGATAACCGTTTTACTTATTTTATGGAAAAATAAATTATGAATTCAACGATTCAATCTTTAATAGTAGGTGTTATCCTCTTAATAGTTGTATTTTATGTTATACATAAGATATTCAAGATGGTACGAAATCGCAAGGCGCCAACTTCTGCTTGTTGCGGGTGTAACAAGCCTTGCAAGGTCGAAAAACTAGATAAGAAAAGATAGAAAAAAATAATATGCATGGCGGTATTGGCACTTATGATCGTGCTGCTGCCTGTCATGTCACAGGCGGGAACGTGGAAAAAGAACAGTACCGGCTGGTGGTGGCAGGAAGACAATGGTTCCTACCCGGTATCCCAGTGGAAATGGCTTGACGGAAATAAGGACGGCATCTATGAGTGCTACTCATTCGACGCCAACGGATATATGTACTCCAGCACAACAACTC
>OGQW01002238.1_pt1 | contig 9987 bp, 6 predicted proteins | sample 1553301 | NCBI WGS metagenome assembly OGQW01 (sample SAMEA2579974, study PRJEB22360) | human gut metagenome
CCACAGCAGCCTCGGTCTTCTTGCGAATGTAACGGTTCCACGCTTCCACGCTGGACTTGTTCAGCATCCAGTTACTCGTCCACAGCAGCATGCCCATGGCGATCAGTGCGCAGGTGCCTTCCATGATCTCCTGAATCGGGCCGGAGCCGCCGAAGGCGAACACGAAGATCACAGCCAACAAGCCGGCGCCGAGCAGACCGACGAGCACACCCAAGTAAATCCACTTGACGAAGCGCTTGTTATCGGACTTGACCAAGTAGGCGACGATGGCTGCAACCACCAGCAGAGCTTCAAGACCCTCACGGATAAGCACGAGGAACGCCTGGCCGGAGGAGCTGGTGACCAGCTTGGTGAAACCGTCTTCCTTATCGGCGGCACCACCGTCAAGAATGCCGGCGTCCTTGATCAGCATGGCCTTGAGGTCGTCGATCAGCTTCTTGGTGTCTTTCAGGGATGCGCCGGCGTTCATGGACTTGCGGCACATCTTGAACTGGTATTCCACCTGCGAGACGCGGTTGCCGCTGATGGCGTTCATCACGTTCTTTTCGAAGCCGAGCTTCTCGTAATACTGGTAGTACGCGTTGTTCACGAGCGTGGCGCCCTTGGCACCATCACCCTTTTCGTAAGCTTTGTATGCATTGTCGAGAATCGGGGTCATTTCGTTGGCCACGTCGGTCCATGAACGATTGCCCTTGCCCGGGTTCTTCTTTTTCTTGGCGTCGAGCTCCTTGCGCTCTTTGGCCAGCTGCGCCTGCAGCGCTTCGGCGTACGCCTTCGGCTTGGCGAGATCGGCGTTGGCGTCGAGCTGCTGGGCCGTGGCGTCAAGATCGGCGGTCAACGCATCAATCTGCTGAGCCAGTTGATCGTCGTTGCTAGGCGTGTAGGAAAGATTCTGAACGCTTTGGAATGCCTGCTGTTGGGCGAGCTGCTTGTCCGCGCCAATGGTGTCGTGCACGACCGCGGTGAAGTTGGAGGCCACGTAAATCTTGTTGTACGCGCCCATGAAATCGGAGGTGGCGCCAGCGGTGTTGCCATCCTTGTACGTCTCAAGACCGCTGTTCAGCTGCTTGTCCATCGCCTTGGAGACTTCGACCCAGGTGGCGTAGTCAACGCTGGACGTCGGCGAAGGCCATCGGAGCCGTGACTGCAGGAACCACAGTGGCGATGACCATGGCGAACAGAAATACAATCGCAGCCAGGACTCGCAGCTGCCTCACGCTGGTGTGTTCAACGGACCGAAGAGCAGCCTGGGCGCGACGAACCATGCCTATCCCTCTCTCTCTGCGCGGCTAAGTAATCAAAAACCAACTACTCAATATAAAGAAAAACTTTTTTGAGGAACAGTCTTGATTTTTTAGGATTTAAGAGGTATTAGGCACTGTTTTTCGATCAATTATTACCGCAGATTGTCTCAATATTCGATATTATCCCGCTCACAGCTGGGAGACTTCCCGAATTATGAACTCCCCGCGACTGGCCACTCCCCATCCCTCATATTGCATGACCAACTGTTTCACCAAGGTTCATAGCCTAAAACCACTATGTTGCATCACGGCAAGAGGCTGGCAATAATTCACGCGATGGCATGCGCATGTTCATTCTGGTTTGCCTCGGGTTTGCTCTGACTTGCCTTGAGTCGCCTTGATTTGCACTGGTTCATCCCCCGGTGAGATCACCTGTTGCACACGCCGTACGAACGACCTGCACATCAGCGCAGGCACTCATTGGTGATCCTTGTCCACAAAGCGACACGCCGCAGCCGGCACTGAATGTGCATTTATCCGAAAGCTGTGGTAGCTTATTCGAGTTGCCTACGGAGCTTGCTTCTAGCAAGCACTGCAGTGCATGGAGGATTCGCCTAGTGGTCTATGGCGCACGCTTGGAAAGCGTGTTGGTGTAACAGCCTCACGAGTTCGAATCTCGTATCCTCCGCCCGGATTGGAACCCCGGAAACCGTTGAAAACATTCGGTTTCCGGGGTTTTGCTTTGGTTCCTTCCGATTGTCGGTTCCCTCCAGGTTCCCTCCGTTTCGACACCTTTGGCCCCGACCCGCCGCGCGTGTCACATATCGGAACCAACGATTCCGAAAACGCCTTCGAGCCTTCGCCCGCCGTGCGTTCGTCATCGAAGTCCGACCGCGTCCCATGTGTCCCGTCAGTGGGCCGATTCGAATCCCTTCATGTTCTCCGCGCATTTTTTTTCGTTTTGGTTCGCAACAATCACAGCCTCCGTATCGCAAGCGCATCGCAGCGAATACCGGTCCGGCCCAGCGCGAAGGTTCCCCCTGACCCCCTCCGATGAACGCCACACGAACGCATACGGGTGCCATGAAAGCCCATTCGAACCGTCAAATCAATAGCCTTTTGCGTCCTGATTCCTCCAGTCGCTGGAAGAATCAGGACGCAAAGGGGTCTGTAAGCAGGGTGATTCCTCCATTGACTGGATGTTTTGGGTCGCTGAGCGGGTTTTGATCGGGACGATTCCTCCAGTGGCTGGAAGAATCGGGACTTTTGGAGGCATGTTTGCGGGAAGAATGTTCCAGTGACTGGAAGGATTTGCCCGCTGAGAAGGCTTTGAACGAGAGGATTTTTCCGGTCGGTGGGAGAATCCAGACGCTGGAGTGGTCTGTAATAGAGTGTGTTGCGCATAGCTTGAGGGGAATGGTGGTATAGGCTGTACCTAAGCATTTCTGATACCGATGGAGGTCTTATGAGCCGCAAGAATTATGTCGATGATTATGCAATTTCGTTGGATATCGGAAACGCATCCGTTGGCTGGTCGGCCTTCACCCCGAATTATCGGCTTGTACGTGCAAAGGGGCATGAACTCATTGGCGTGCGACTTTTCGATCCGGCTGATACGGCTGAATCTCGCCGAATGGCACGTACCACACGCAGAAGGTACTCGCGCAGGCGTTGGCGCCTCCGTCTTCTTGATGCTTTGTTTGACCAGGCGTTGTCTGAAATTGATCCTTCATTTTTGGCTCGTAGGAAGTATTCTTGGGTCCATCCTGATGATGAAAACAATGCGGATTGTTGGTACGGTAGTGTTCTGTTTGATTCAAACGAACAGGACAAACGTTTTTATGAGAAATACCCAACTATTTATCACCTGCGCAAAGCATTAATGGAAGATGACTCTCAGCATGATATTAGAGAAATCTATCTTGCCATTCATCATATGGTGAAATATCGCGGTAATTTTCTGGTTGAGGGAACCTTGGAATCGTCGAATGCGTTCAAAGAAGATGAGCTGCTGAAACTTCTTGGAAGAATCACCCGTTATGAAATGTCGGAAGGTGAGCAAAACAGCGATATTGAGCAAGATGATGAGAACAAGTTGGTTGCGCCTGCCAATGGCCAGTTAGCTGATGCTTTGTGCGCAACGCGCGGCTCGCGCTCCATGCGAGTCGATAATGCGCTTGAAGCGCTTAGTGCTGTAAACGATTTGTCTCGTGAACAAAGAGCTATTGTCAAGGCTATTTTTGCTGGACTTGAAGGTAATAAACTTGATCTCGCGAAAATATTCGTCAGCAAAGAGTTTTCTTCTGAAAATAAGAAGATACTTGGTATCTATTTCAATAAGTCTGACTATGAAGAAAAGTGTGTTCAGATTGTAGATTCGGGACTTCTTGATGATGAGGAACGCGAATTCTTGGATCGCATGCAGGGGCAGTACAACGCAATCGCTCTGAAACAGTTGTTAGGAAGGTCTACGAGTGTTTCCGATTCAAAATGCGCAAGTTATGATGCTCATCGCGCCAATTGGAATCTAATTAAATTGCAATTGCGTACGAAAGAGAATGAGAAAGACATAAACTGGAACTATGGCATTCTAGTTGGCTGGAAAATAGATAGTGGCCAACGTAAAAGTGTACGTGGCGAAAGCGCGTATGAGAATATGCGAAAGAAAGCCAATGTCTTTTTCAAAAAGATGATTGAAACGTCTGATCTTTCGGAAACGGATAAAAACAGACTGATTCATGATATTGAAGAAGATAAACTTTTTCCGATTCAACGAGATTCAGATAATGGAGTTATTCCGCATCAGCTGCACCAAAATGAGCTGAAACAAATTATCAAGAAACAGGGAAAGTATTATCCTTTCTTGCTTGATGCTTTTGAAAAAGACGGAAAGCAGATTAATAAAATTGAAGGGTTATTGGCTTTCCGTGTGCCCTATTTTGTTGGTCCTTTGGTTGTGCCTGAAGATCTTCAGAAATCTGATAATAGTGAAAACCATTGGATGGTAAGAAAGAAGAAGGGTGAAATCACGCCGTGGAATTTCGATGAGATGGTCGACAAGGACGCCTCTGGTCGAAAGTTCATTGAACGATTGGTGGATACTGATAGCTACTTATTGGGTGAGCCGACGCTGCCGAAGAACTCCCTGTTGTATCAGGAGTATGAGGTTCTGAATGAGCTCAACAATGTTCGCTTGTCTGTGCGCACTGGAAATCATTGGAATGATAAGCGCAGAATGCGTCTTGGCCGTGAAGAAAAAACTCTTCTGTGTCAGCGTCTTTTCATGAAAGGGCAGACTGTTACAAAGAGGACTGCGGAAAATCTTTTGCGCAAAGAATATGGACGTACATACGAGTTGTCTGGCTTGTCGGATGAATCGAAATTTACGAGTTCATTGTCAACGTATGGCAAGATGTGTAGAATATTCGGCGAGAAATACGTGAATGAGCATCGCGATTTGATGGAAAAGATCGTTGAGCTGCAGACTGTATTTGAGGATAAAGAAACGCTCTTGCATCAGTTGCGGCTGCTTGAAGGCATTTCGGAAGCGGACTGCGCTTTGCTCGTAAACACTCATTACACTGGTTGGGGGCGTTTGTCTCGCAAATTGCTGACAACAAAAGCTGGTGAGTGCAAGATTGGTGATGATTTCGCGCCGCGTAAACACAGCATTATTGAAATTATGCGTGCTGAAGACCGTAATTTAATGGAGATCATTACCGACAAGCAATTAGGTTTTTCTGATTGGATTGAGCAAGAAAACCTTGGTGCAGAAAACGGTAGTTCTCTTATGGAAGTCGTTGATGATTTGAGGGTCTCACCAAAGGTAAAACGAGGAATTATTCAGTCGATTCGTTTGATTGATGATATTTCTAAGGCAGTTGGCAAACGGCCGTCAAGAATTTTCTTGGAGTTGGCGGATGATATTCAGCCAAGTGGCCGGACGATATCTCGAAAGAGCCGTCTACAGGATTTGTACAGGAATGCGAATCTGGGGAAGGAATTCAAGGGAATCGCGGACGAGCTTAATGCGTGCAGTGATAAGGATCTTCAGGATGATCGTCTGTTCCTGTACTACACGCAGCTTGGAAAAGACATGTACACGGGCGAGGAATTAGATCTCGATAGGCTTTCATCGGCGTATGACATTGACCATATTATTCCCCAGGCGGTGACGCAGAACGATTCGATCGACAATCGAGTGCTCGTGGCGCGTGCTGAGAACGCTCGCAAGACGGATTCGTTCACGTATATGCCTCAGATCGCAGACCGAATGCGTAATTTCTGGCAGATACTTTTAGACAATGGATTAATCAGCCGCGTTAAGTTCGAGCGATTGACTCGTCAAAACGAATTCTCGGAGCGTGAGAAAGAACGTTTTGTTCAGCGTTCGCTGGTTGAAACAAGGCAGATTATGAAGAATGTCGCAACGTTGATGCGCCAACGGTATGGCAATAGCGCGGCGGTCATTGGTCTCAATGCGGAATTGACTAAAGAAATGCACAGATATTTGGGATTCTCGCATAAGAATCGTGACATCAACGATTACCATCACGCGCAAGATGCGCTGTGCGTCGGCATCGCTGGACAGTTTGCGGCCAATCGTGGTTTCTTTGCGGATGGTGAGGTTTCTGACGGTGCACAGAATTCTTATAACCAGTATTTGCGTGATTACCTGCGTGGATATCGTGAGAAACTGAGCGCAGAAGACAGAAAACAAGGCCGTGCGTTTGGTTTTATTGTTGGCTCGATGCGTTCTCAAGATGAACAAAAGCGAGTTAATCCGCGTACTGGAGAAGTTGTTTGGTCTGAGGAAGACAAAGATTATCTGCGTAAGGTGATGAATTATCGTAAGATGCTCGTTACCCAGAAAGTCGGAGACGATTTCGGGGCGCTGTACGATGAGACAAGATATGCTGCGACTGATCCGAAAGGAATTAAGGGTATTCCTTTCGATGGTGCCAAGCAAGACACTTCCCTTTATGGAGGTTTCTCCAGTGCGAAGCCTGCCTACGCGGTTCTGATTGAATCAAAGGGGAAGACCCGCTTGGTCAATGTGACGATGCAGGAGTATTCGCTGCTAGGGGATAGGCCGTCTGATGATGAGCTGCGAAAAGTGTTGGCGAAGAAGAAGAGTGAATATGCGAAAGCGAACATTCTGTTACGTCATGTGCCGAAGATGCAGTTGATCCGTTATGGCGGTGGACTGATGGTGATTAAGTCGGCTGGCGAATTGAATAATGCTCAGCAGCTTTGGTTGCCGTATGAAGAGTACTGTTATTTTGATGATCTGTCTCAAGGGAAAGGTTCTTTGGAGAAAGATGATCTGAAGAAGCTTCTCGATTCGATTCTGGGCTCTGTACAGTGTCTCTATCCGTGGCATAGATTCACCGAGGAGGAGCTCGCTGACTTGCATGTTGCTTTCGACAAGCTTCCAGAAGATGAGAAGAAGAATGTCATCACGGGTATAGTCAGCGCATTGCATGCGGATGCGAAAACGGCAAATCTGTCAATTGTGGGAATGACAGGTAGCTGGCGTCGAATGAATAACAAATCTGGCTATACATTTTCCGACGAAGATGAGTTCATCTTCCAGTCGCCGTCAGGACTTTTTGAAAAGAGAGTAACGGTAGGGGAGTTGAAAAGAAAGGCAAAAAGAAGTAAATAGTAAGTATCGGACAAATGAAAAGAGGCTCCCGACATTATCGGGAGCCTCACAGCCATAAGGCCAGGTATAAAACCTTCTGAAGCTTGGTCGAAACCTTGCTTTATTTCAATTTATGCCTGTCAGGTCAATGACCTTGATCATGGATTGCGACCAAACAATCCTCTGTAAGTATAGCACGATGAGGTGTATATGGCATGGCGGAATGTAGTGGTAACTCGGCATTGCAAGATTTCCACAAAAATGAGATTGCTAGTTATTCAGACGGACGATGATGTGTGCCAATTGCCCATGGACGATATCGGTATGTTGATGATTGAAACGACACGGGCGGTAATCACGACATGTGCGATAGCAGATTTGTTGAAACGCGATGTGAAAATCGTATTCTGCGACGACAAGCATCTTCCAATAGGGGAGACGAGCCCTTATGAGACTGAATCAAGTCGACGGGCATACATAATTCAGCAAATACGTTGGGATGAAGCGCGTAAAGATCTGTTGTGGCAGCATATTATTCGTGAGAAAATTGCGCATCAAGTGTCTGTGCTGGAGAAGAATTGTGACAGTCTTGACCTTGAGAAAATGAAGTCACTTGTTGTGGATGTGAAGCCTGGAGATTCGGATAATCGTGAAGCGGTTGCGGCTCACATGTATTTCCCTCGGTTATTCACATATGAGTTTGTTCGTTCCGATGAGGAGAATGGAATAAACGGGATTTTGGATTATGGGTATGCGATTATTCTTTCTGAAGTGGCTAGGAAAATAACGGAAATTGGCTATCTGACGGAATTTGGAATTCATCATGATAACGAGAAGAATCCGTTTAATTTGGCTTGTGATTTGATGGAGCCGTTCCGTCCTTTTATGGATGAAAGAGTCTTTCAATTGGGTGCTGAACACCTTGATTCCAAAGTCAAAGTTGAATTGATGAGATTTATGCGAAGCGATGTGCCCGAGCTTGGTACTACGATTACTCAACTTATCAGTGTGTTTGTGAGAGATGCTCTTCGGTATCTTTCTGGTGAAGAATGCTTGCCGGAATTGGGGTTTGTGCGATGCGGTACAGAGTTATGCGAGTGATAGTTTTTTTTGACCTTCCTATGAAAACCGCTAATGAGAGAAAAATATATGCGGAATTTAGGAAAAATCTGATTCGTGAGGGATTCCTTATGATTCAGGAGTCGGTTTATGTGAGAGTGGCGACCACGCGTGAGTCTGCGCATTTTTTGGAGAATAGAGTAGCTAGTTTTGCGCCTGCTGAAGGTTTGGTTCAGTCGTTGATTATTACGGAAAAACAGTACTCGTCTATTCGGTTTTTAGCTGGGTCGATGATTGATGATGCACAGAATAGTGATGATAGGACTGTGATTATATGATAGATAGCCTTGTTGCGTACCCTCTTGATCCTGTGCAACTTGAGATGGGGCTGAATGTTATAGGATGCGCATCTCCAAAAATTTTTTATGAGTTATCTGCGGGACTTCAGGAAGATGCCGATTCTGTTGTACTTGGCGTGGGAGAAAAAACTGTTTTGGCTTCCAAAAGTATAATTTATATTGGTGATTGCGCGGATGAAGTGGATTATAATGCTTTGTTCCAGAAGCTTGCTGTCAAGAAAATAATCGAAGGATTTACGCCGGAGCAAATCAGTAGATTATTGTCTTTGCAGGCTGAGTTAAAAACAATTATTCAAGATGAGATATGGGGTCAAAATCTACCTCTGACTATTCCCTGCGATTTGGATTTGAAAGCAGCAATTGCAATGGCCAAACCTCGGATTGACACGAGTTCTTTGGGATCCTTGTATGATAAAATTTCGACGGCAGTAGATACTGCCGGTGCTCTTGCCGAGAGCAGGATGCTGGTGACGCTTCATACAACTCAATACTGTGATAACGACCAATTACTTTATCTGCACCGTACTTTATTGCGGTACCAGTTGCAGCTTCTTGACCTGGAATGCTGCAGCAAGAAAGTCATGCTGACAGAGGGGATGAGCCACTATGTCGATGAGGATTACGTTCAGTTCTCATGAACTGTTCAGGAATCCTTAAGGCTATCGGTTTCAGATGCCTGTCAGATCAATGACTTTGACCACTTATCCACTTGGAATCAAGGGCGGTCTTGTGTTTCAGATGCCTGTCAGATCAATGACTTTGACCACGGGATGACACCCACAAAGCTATTGGACAACGTTTCAGATGCCTGTCAGATCAATGACTTTGACCACCGGAGGTAATGTTATTGCAGCCGAAATAGAGTTTCAGATGCCTGTCAGATCAATGACTTTGACCACCCAGCGATCAACCCACGACCCGTCACCAAAGTTTCAGATGCCTGTCAGATCAATGACTTTGACCACCCGAACAAGCATAACGTATCTACTGCACCCGTTTCAGATGCCTGTCAGATCAATGACTTTGACCACTAATAGGTGCACGTGGTTTGGGTAAAACTTAGTTTCAGATGCCTGTCAGATCAATGACTTTGACCACAATACAGGGACGCTTTCATGCGCAGCATGCGTTTCAGATGCCTGTCAGATCAATGACTTTGACCACTCGTGCGGTTGCTGCGTTGCGTGTTCGACTGTTTCAGATGCCTGTCAGATCAATGACTTTGACCACACGGTATCATCAGCGCCGACTCGAACCGTCGTTTCAGATGCCTGTCAGATCAATGACTTTGACCACTATAGTGTCCGGTATGCTGTGTGGTTGACAGTTTCAGATGCCTGTCAGATCAATGACTTTGACCACAATACGGCACGTTTGCACCCCTGTCATATGGTTTCAGATGCCTGTCAGATCAATGACTTTGACCACATGAAGCTGTCACCAGACTTCAGACGTTCGGTTTCAGATGCCTGTCAGATCAATGACTTTGACCACTGAGAGTTTGCATGTCAAACATCAGATTATGTTTCAGATGCCTGTCAGATCAATGACTTTGACCACCAACATGTACATAGCACGTGCGGACGTTGAGTTTCAGATGCCTGTCAGATCAATGACTTTGACCACTGTGTGCGACACTGGTCACAACGATCGACGGTTTCAGATGCCTGTCAGATCA
>OGQW01002244.1_pt1 | contig 9965 bp, 9 predicted proteins | sample 1553301 | NCBI WGS metagenome assembly OGQW01 (sample SAMEA2579974, study PRJEB22360) | human gut metagenome
GTAATTACAATACCCCTGGCAGAGGTGTGCTTAAAGCACCTCAGGAGAAAAAGGGTATTTTTAAGTTTTTTGAAGTCTATGGCAGGCATATGTGGAAGCTTATGGAGCTTAATTTGCTGTATTTCGTTTTCTGCATACCGATGACGCTTATGGTCATACTTATGCTTATGACATCAAATCCAATATGGCTCTTACTGGCGATACCGTCAGTATTGGTAGGACCTGCAACGGCTGCAATGACAAAGGTTTGCCGAAATTATTCTCAGGAAAGAAATGCGTTTCTGTTACATGATTTCTGGGATTCTTTCAAGAAGAATTTCAAGCAGGGCACTATCATGGGTGCCATAGATATCATCTTCGCTATAGGATTTATGGTCGGGATTCCAATGTATAAATATTGGGCAGAGCAGAACTCAATGATATACATTCCGTTTGTTATCTGCATAAGCTGTCTTATTGTATTCTACATGATGCACTTTTACATCTATCTTATGATAAGCTCCACTAACCTTAACATGAAGCAGATAATAAAGAACTCGTTTTATCTTGTGAGTCTTGGCATAAAGCAGTCTCTTTGGTCACTTCTGGCATCGCTTATCGTCATTGTTATGATGTATCTTTTCCTGCCGTATTCTCTGTTCATATTGCCATTTTGGCCTCTTTCGTTCATATGCTTCGTGACTTGCTTCAATTGTTATCCTGTTATCAGAAAACACGTTATCCAGCCTTACTACGATCAGCGTGGTGAAAGCAATCCTGAGTTCGCATACAAGAATGCAGACCCTGACGAACAGCTCTTTGAGGATAGAGCGGCGGAAGAAACTCCTGTCAAGACCAAAGAGAGCAGAAAAAAAGGCAAAACAATCTCATAAAAAACATAAGGACAGCTCGTTTGAACTGTCCTTTGTTTATGCTAATTATTTTTCGATTTCGCCAAGTGAAAGCGCTTTGAGATAAGCGTTTATGAAACCGTCAAGGTCGCCGTCCATAACAGCGTTTACATTGCTGTTTTCAAAACCCGTTCTGTGATCTTTTACAAGAGTGTATGGCATGAAAACATAGGAACGTATCTGAGCGCCCCATGCGATCTCTTTCTGAACACCCTTGATATCCTCTATCTTCTCTAGATGTTCACGCTCTTTTATTTTGATAAGCTCTGCTTTGAGCATTTTCATTGCGTAATCCCTGTTCTGGAACTGTGAACGCTGTGTCTGGCATGATGTAACGATGCCTGTTGGTATGTGGGTAAGTCTTACGGCTGATGACGTTTTGTTGATGTGCTGTCCGCCTGCACCGCTTGCACGATAAACGTCCATTTTAATATCCTCAGGACGGATATCTACTTCAATAGTGTCATCAATCTCAGGCATAACGTCCACCGCTGAGAATGACGTGTGTCTGCTTCCTGAGCTGTCGAAAGGTGAGATACGCACAAGTCTGTGTATTCCTGCTTCGCTTTTAAGATAGCCATAAGCGTTTTCACCCTCCACGATAACGGAGGCACTCTTCATGCCAGCCTCTGCACCCTCGAGATAATCAAGAGTAGTCATTTTGAAGCCGTGACTTTCACACCATTTGTGATACATCCTGAAAAGCATTTCGCTCCAATCCTGCGCCTCAGTTCCGCCTGCTCCTGCATGAAAGTTGATGATAGCGTTGTTGTGATCATACTCGCCTGTGAGCAGAGTGTCAAGCTGTGCGGCGTCAAGACCCTCTTTTAGAGTTTTAAGCTCAGACTGTATTTCGTCGATCATGTCCTCGTCACCCTCATCGGCTGCCATTTCAATAAGCACTTCGATATCCTCAAATGACGACTTGAATTTATTGTATTTTTCCAGCTTGCCCTCAAGATTTCTTGTTTCCTGCAAAACCTTCTGTGATTTCTCCATGTCGTCCCAAAAATTAGGCTCTGCGGCTTTTTCGTGAAGCTCTGCAATCCTTTCCTGAGAACGTTCAATATCGTATACGTCATGCAGCTCGCTGATGATATGTCTAAGAGCTTCAAGCTCTGACTTTAAGTTTTCTAAAAATACCATATCTTTTTCTCCTTATTTTATATCATTATATATTATAAAACTTTTTTTGTGAAAAGTAAAGGAAAAATATAAAAAAACTATAGCATTTTCCTGAAAGTTGTGCTATAATATTATTTAAAGGCTTTAAAAAGCCTGTTTCAGCAAGAAAGGAAACCCGATATGGCTAATTATACAGGAAAAAAATGCTTTTCCTGCGGAGAAGTATTCAAAGATGGTGACGATATAGTTGTATGTCCTGAGTGTGGCACACCTTATCATCGTGAGTGTTATCTCAAAGAAGGAAAGTGCATAAATGACGCTTTGCATGAAAGTTGTCAGAGCTGGGAGCAAACTCAGGAGAGTGTAGAAAGTGAGAATATACGCTGTATACGCTGCGGTTTTGAAAATCCGCCTGACAAGCTGTTTTGTGAAAAGTGCGGAACACCGCTTACGAAAAATGATACTGAGGAACGTCCATTCAACGACATGGACACGCAAAATAACGCTCAGCAGACCGGCCCTGACGGACAGCCTTACGGTCCGTTTGGCAGACAGGTTGTATTTGATAAGGACTCAGATCTTGAAGGCATTAAACTAGATGACTATGCAAAATTTGTAAAGACAAATCCGCTCATATTCTTGTCTAACTTTATACGTTTTGGTAAATTTGGTGGAAAGATTTCCATAAACTTTGCGGCTTTTCTTTTTCCACACCTATATTTTCTGTTTAGAAAAATGAATCTTGTGGGTATCATCATGCTTGTGGCTACAGCACTGCTCAATATCCCTACTGCGATAGAATATCTTAGTGCAGGAACAATGGGTTTCTCGCTTGATATCGGCATCGATGTGACCGGAAGGGTTTTTCAGGGCATTTCCGCTGCGACATGGTATGTTTCAATGGCACTTCAGTTTGTGGCAGGCTTTTTCGGCAATTATATGTATTATAAGTTTGCACAAAAAAAGATCCGTGAGATAAGGTCGGAGGACGGCACTGAGCAGGAGATAGCCGAAAAGATAGTAGCAAAGGGCGGTACGTCATGGGGGGCTGTTATTCTTGGCTTTGCCGTTTATTCTGCGATAGTTGTGTTTGGCATTTTTGGTGTTACAAAGATATTTGCATGATTTTACAAAAAGTTCATAAAAAAACGCAAGTGACACTTGACAGATAATCGGTCTTGTGTTATAATAATTGAGTTATCCTTGCTTGTGCAAATTGCGGCACAGGCGAAATCCAAAAGGAGGTGCAAATGCAATGGCAAAAATTAATGAGTCTTATGAGGCTATGGTAATTTTCAGCTCTAAGCTTGACGAGGAGGCTGTAAACGCACTCACAGCTAAGTTCAATGACTTGATCGAGGCAAACGCAAGTGACGTTACACTTAGTAATTGGGGCAAGCGTAAGCTGGCTTATGCTATCAATTATGAAACAGAAGGTACTTATGTACTGTGGTCATTCACATCTACGCCTGAGTTTCCAGCTGAGCTTGAGAGAATTCTTGGTATCACAGACGGCGTGATCCGTTTCTTAGTAACGGTCAAGTAAAACTGCGAAAGAGGGAAAAGTTATGCTTAACAGAGTTATTTTAATGGGTAGGATCACTCAGGATCTTGAAGTAAGACAGACTCCTAGTGGAAATGCAGTTTTGAGATTCAATGTTGCAGTTGACAGACCAGTCCGTCAGGGTGCTGAAAGGCAAACTGATTTTATTACTTGCACTGCTTGGGGGCAGAGAGCTGAATTTATCAACAGATACTTTTCAAAGGGCAGAATGATCGCTCTTGAAGGTCAGATAAGAACAGGTTCTTATGATGACAAGAATGGTGTAAAGCATTATACAACTGAGGTCAATGTTGACAGTGTGTCTTTCACAGGTGAACCAAAACAGCAGGGAGCAGGTAACTATTCCAATAACTACGGAAATGGTGGTTATCAGCAGAATAATTACCAGCAGAACAATGGTGGATATTCACAGCCTGCAAACAATTCTAATCAGAATAACTATAACAATGCTCCATCAAATGACGCTTTGTCCATTGGTGACCTTGAAGATTTTGAAGAAGTATTGACCGATGACGGAGTACCGTTCTAAGCAGAGGAGTTTTGAAAAAATATTTCTCTAAGGAGGGAAATTTACCATGGAAAAGGAAAGAAATACAAGCAGACCTATGAAGAGAGGTCGTAAGAAGGTTTGTATGTTCTGTGCAGACAGAGCTGAAAAGATCGACTATAAGGATATCGCAAAGCTTAGAAAGTGCATGACAGAGAGAGCTAAGATCCTCCCTAGACGTGTAACTGGCACTTGTGCTTATCATCAGAGAGAACTTACAACAGCTATCAAGAGAGCACGTCATGTGGCACTTCTTCCATATGTAGCTGACTAATAGTGTTTTCTATTTTGAGGTACCTTTATAGGTGCCTCTTTTTGTTAAGGGGAAGTTTCTGAGTGGGGCTTGCAAATGTATCATAAATGTGATATTATATACTAAAGCTGTATAACAAAGCATTACAGTATTTGTAGAGCTGTAAGGAAATGGAGCAACTATGAAAGATAAAACTGATGTTAAAATAAATAATATTATGCCGTGTGTTCCAACGAGAGATCTGGTAGTTTTTCCTGGAATGTCTATGCATTTTGATGTTGGCAGACCAAGAACTATAAAGAGCATGAAAAATGCCATGGACGGCGATCGATTTGTTTTTCTTTGTGCGCAAAAAGACGTTTATCTTGAAATGCCTGAAAAAAAGGATATGTTCAAGGTGGGTACTGTAGCAAAGGTAAGACAGATCGTTAAAGCACCTGATGGAATATACAGATGCTATGTAGAAGGTCTGCGTAAAGCGAGACTTGCTGAGTTTTATCAGTATGATGATTGCTATGAAGCTGATGTAAGACTTGTACCAAATTATTCAAAGGATAGGCTTGACGAGGACGAACAACTTGCTGTTTTTCGTTCGGTCTTAGATGAGTTTGAAGAGTATGTTAAGGTGGTTCCTAAAATGCCTGAAGAGCTTTATGCCCAGATACTCGGTTCTAAAACGCCTGTTCAACTTTTTGAAAGTTTGGCATTTAATATTCCGTTAGCTTTTACTGACAGACAGTCGCTTCTTGAAGCCCCATCTGCTTTAGATAAGCTAATTCTTATGATCACTATTCTTTCACGAGAGACCAATGTTTTATCTCTTGAAAGAAGGATACATAGTCAGGTCCATTCTCAGATAGAAGAAAGTCAGCGCGAATACTATATTCGTGAGCAGATCAAGGCGTTACAGAATGAGTTGGGTGAAAATGAAGACGGCTCAGATGTAAATGAGATCGATGAGTACACACATAGGATAGATTCACTTATACTGTCCGAAGAAGTTCGTGATAAGCTTATGGGCGAGGTCAGGAAGCTTTCCAAGATGGGTATGATGTCACAAGAGGGTGTTGTGCTGAGAAATTATCTCGACACAGTGCTTGCATTGCCGTGGAATGCTGTCACAAAGGATAGGACAGACGTTAAAAAGGCAAAGCAGATACTTGACAAGGATCACTATGGCATGGCAAAGGTCAAGGATAGAATACTTGAAAATCTTGCTGTAAGAGCGCTTACTCCTGATGTCAAGGGGCAGATCCTCTGTCTTGTTGGTCCTCCAGGCGTTGGCAAAACGTCAGTGGCAAAGTCTGTTGCTAGAGCACTTAATCGAAACTTTGTAAGGGTCTCATTGGGCGGTGTTAAGGACGAAAGTGATATCAGAGGTCACAGAAAGACGTATGTTGGTGCAATGCCAGGAAGAATAATGAATGCCATGAAGCTTGCAGGAAGTAAAAATCCTGTCGTTCTTCTTGATGAGATAGACAAGATGAGCAATGATTTCAGGGGCGATCCATCGTCTGCTATGCTTGAGGTTCTTGACAGCGAGCAGAACAATGCTTTCAGAGATCATTATATTGAAGTGCCATTTGATCTAAGTGATGTGCTGTTTATTACAACTGCAAATACTCTCGATACTGTTCAAGCACCTCTTCTCGACCGTATGGAGGTCATAGAGTTGTCTAGCTATACTAGGGAGGAGAAGTTCCATATTGCAAAGGAACATCTTATTAAAAAGCAGGAAGGTAAGAACGGTCTTAAAGCATCTCAGATACGCATCTGCAATGATGCTATTTATAAGCTTATAGACAGCTACACAAGAGAGGCTGGCGTGAGAAATCTTGAAAGACAGATAGGCTCGCTTTGCCGAAAGGCTGCTAAGGAGATAGTTGAAGACGGCGTTAAGAAAGTTACTTTCAAGGCGGATAATCTTGAAAAATATCTTGGCCATGAGAAATATCTCCCTGATGTTGTATCAGATAAAGATGCTGTTGGCTCTGTAAATGGTCTGGCATGGACGTCAGTGGGCGGAGTTGTCATGCCTTTGGAAGTCCTTGTACTTGACGGAAAGGGCAGAATAGAGCTTACAGGCTCACTCGGCGACGTTATGAAGGAGTCTGCAAAGATTGCCGTAAGCTATTGCAGAAGCGTTGCTGACAAATATGGCATCGATAAAGACTTTTACGAGAAAAAAGATTTGCATATACACGCTCCCGAGGGTGCTGTGCCTAAGGACGGTCCATCTGCAGGTGTTACCATGATAACGGGCATTATCTCTGCATTGGGTAATATAAAAGTACGCAGTGACGTTGCTATGACAGGCGAGATAACTCTTAGCGGCAAAGTACTGCCTATAGGCGGTCTCCGTGAAAAGACTATGGCTGCATACAAGGCGGGGGTAAAGACTATTATTGTGCCTTTTGCTAATAAGGGCGATCTTGATGACGTTGACGATACAGTAAAGCTTTGTTGCGAGTTCGTGTTCGCAAAGACTATTCAGGATGTGCTTGACGTTGCACTTGTTCCAAACAGCAAAAATAATGTTCCGCTTGAACTCCTAAGCAAGAACGAGCCGGAGCGAAAAAAATTAACGGTATAGAAAGGGCCGCCTATGAATTATAACAAAGCAGAATTTTATACTTCCTTTGGAAAATTCTCACAGATACCCAAGTCTGACAGACTTGAATTTGCCTTTTCCGGCAGGTCGAATGTGGGAAAGTCGTCGCTGATAAACAAGCTTCTTAACAGAAAAAACTTGGCGAGAGTAAGCTCTATGCCGGGTAAAACTGTTACAATAAACTTCTTTTCGGTGGAGAATATCTATATCGTTGATCTGCCTGGATATGGCTATGCCAGCGTATCAAAGTCCGAGAAAAGGCAGTGGGGCAGTCTTATAGGAGGCTATCTTGATGACGGCAGCAGACAGCTTGCACTTGTTTTTCAGCTTGTGGATATGCGTCATCCGCCGAGCAAAGACGATCTGATGATGATAAATTATCTTATTGACGCTGAGATACCATTTATAATCGTGTTCACCAAGGCGGATAAGCTCAAGCCTAACGCCAGAAAAGCACGTATGGAAGCTTTCAAGACAGAGATACCATGCTTTGAGGACATCACCTGTGTGGAGTTCTCTGCTATCACAGGTGAGGGCGTAGATGAACTGAGGGCAATAATAGACGATATATCCGAGGGGGCTGAGATAACGCCACCAGAGAAACTAGAAAGCGATACAGAGGACGAAGAAGAGGAATACTACGATGATAAAGAGGATATTTCTGATGAGCCGAAGTCATTCGGCGGTTTTCTAACGCCTAATAGAAGAAAAAATTAAGAGTAAGTAAATAAAAAATTCATAATTCTCCTTTACATTTTTCATGACTTGTGTTAAAATATATTTATGGTTTAACACTTTACACCATGAAACGTAAAGGAGATTTTTTTCATGAAAGAGAAACTTGAGATCAAAAATTTAGACGATCTTTATGAAGCAGTGCTTTGTCTTGAAACTGTCGAGGAATGCAGGTTGTTTTTTAAAGATCTTTGCACTATACCTGAGCTGAAAGCACTTTCGCAGCGTTTTCAGGTTGCAAAAATGCTCACAAAGGATCATGTTTACAGCGATATAGTAAACGAAACAGGTGCTTCAACGGCAACTATAAGCCGTGTGAACCGCTCGCTTTCTTACGACGGCTCAGGCGGATATAATATCGTTTTTGACAGATTGGATAAGAAGGAAGATAAGTAATGAGCGGATACGGCAGATTTGCCTGTTACTATGATAAGCTTACAGAGAATGTCGATTACGGAAAAATTGCGGCACGGTGTCATGAGTTTATAAAACGATACAGTTCAGAGCATGAGGTAGTTTTGGATCTTGCCTGCGGCACAGGTTCGCTCAGTGAAGCACTTGCACGTCTTGATTATGATGTGGTAGGCGTTGATCTGTCGGATCAAATGCTGGAAGAAGCCATGGATAAGCGCTATGAAAGCGGTCTGAACATACAGTATCTTATGCAGGATATGACTGAGCTTGATCTGTATGGCGCAGTTGATGCTGTTGTTTGTGTTCTTGACAGCATAAATCACCTTGAAAATGAGGAAGCTGTCAGAAAGACTTTTGAGTGTGTATCAAAATTTACCTGCGATGGTGGACTTTTCATATTTGATGTAAATACTGTGTACAAGCACCGAGTGATCCTTGCAGACAATGCGTTCTGCTATGATCTTGATGGGCTTTTCTGTGCATGGCAGAATGAGCTTAATGATGATGACAGCGTGAGCATATATCTTGACTTCTTTGAGGAGCAGGAGGACGGCTCTTATTGTCGTTTTAGTGAGGATTTCACAGAGAGGATATATACGGACGAGTTTTTGAGCGAGCTTGTAAAGTCAAATGATTTTGAGCTTATAGAAAAGTATGACGGATTTGAGGACTCGCTAGTTAATGATAAAACGCAGAGAGTTCTTTATGTGTGCAGGAGAATAAACAGAGGGTGATTTTATGGGTAGAATAGTTAGAGTTATAAGTAAAGACGCTTCCGTTGTGTGCAGCGCTATCGACGGAAAGGATATTGTTTCACGCATTGAGGAGATACATAAAACTTCCGCTGTGGTCACGGCGGCACTTGGCAGACTTGCTATGGGTACTTCGCTCATGGGATTTGGACTTAAAGGCAAAGATGATTCTATTACTGTAAAAATGGACGGTGACGGTCCTACAGGTGCGCTTATATGCGTTTCTGACAGCATGGGAAATGTTAAGGCGTATGTACAAAATCCAGTGGTGGAACTGCCGCTTAACAATAAAGGCAAGCTTGATGTCAGAGGGGCTGTAGGCTCTAATGGTACGCTTAGTGTGGTCAAGGACATGGGACTTAAAGAGCCGTACTGCGGACAAGTGCCTATTGTTTCAGGCGAAATCGCAGAGGACATAACTAACTATCTTGCTGTCAGTGAGCAGGTGCCAAGCGTCTGCGCTCTTGGCGTACTTGTAAATCCAGATCTGACAGTGAATTGTGCTGGTGGATTTCTTATTCAGCTTTTGCCGTTTGCACCTGAGTCAGCTATAGATCAGATAGAGAAGAATATAAACGGAATGGAGTCTGTAACAAAGCTTATATGTGGTGGTATGACCACAGAAGCTATTGCAATGAAAGCCTTGGAGGGTCTTGAACCGAACGTTCTTGATGATTTTGAGGTTAATTATCGTTGCGATTGTTCGAGGGAAAGAGTAGAGAATGCTCTTATATCTTTGGGCAGGGCAGAACTTGAAGATCTTTCTAAAGACGGTGGTACTGACGTTGAGTGTCACTTCTGTGATAAGAAATATCACTTTACTCCTGAGGAGATTTTAGGGTTAATAAAAGAATAATATTTAATGAATATTTTATGTACACTATTCAAATGCCCGATAATAAAGCGTTTACGGACTTAAACTTTTTTTGAGAAATTTCAAAAAAACTCTTGACAAATGGCTTTGAATAGTGTATAATAAATATCGTCGCTGAGAGATACAACTCAAAACGACAGCTAACGGGAGCATAGCTCAGCTGGGAGAGCATCTGCCTTACAAGCAGAGGGTCACAGGTT
>OGQW01002245.1_pt1 | contig 9962 bp, 8 predicted proteins | sample 1553301 | NCBI WGS metagenome assembly OGQW01 (sample SAMEA2579974, study PRJEB22360) | human gut metagenome
GACAAATTCAAACGCTGAGAAAAAAAACGCGGGCCCCCCCGCCAATAGTGCGAACACCGCAGCGGGTTCTGCTAATAGTGCGGCTTCATCTGCAAATAATGCGGCTACAAAAGCAAATACGGCGGCGGGGAACGCTGATAAGGCAACCACAGCGGCTAACACCGCCACAACCAACGCAAATAATGCGGCTTCAAAGGCTAATACCGCCGCTTCCAATGCTGACAATGCCCGTGAAGATTTAGAAGAGATAAAGGAAGCCGCCGTGACCGCCACCAATTCAGCCAACAGTGCGGCTTCCTCTGCCAACAATGCAGCTACAAAGGCAAATACAGCAGCGGGGAACGCTAACACACAAGCAGACCGGGCAAAGGAACAAGCTGACAATCCCCCGAAAATGGGTGACAACGGTAATTGGTGGAAATGGGATGAAGCTCAGAAAAAGTATGTCGATACAGGTATTCTCGCAAAAGGCGGTGTGCTGTACCCGACATTCAGCATAGACGATGATGACATGGTTCTATACATGGAATTTGAAGATGAAGTAAGCGACAAACTTATCAAGTTTGATGAACAGACGGGAGAACTTTATTTGAATGTTGGATAATTTAAAGTTACACGAATATGACAAAGATACCTTTAGGAAAAGTGGCGTTCACAGACGCAGGTTCTTATAACGCCGAAAAGACTTACAAGCGGTTTGACTTTATTGACACGGAAGATAGTTCCTATTTGTCATTACAAAACAATAACAAAGGACACGCCGTCACTGAAACCGCTTGGTGGAAATGCCTCGCACGTGGGACAACCGCCACGGCTGCAGCCGCAATTGCCAACGCAGCGGCAGCATTGGCAAATGAAAAAGCAACGGCGGCAGACACGGCGGCGGGGCGTGTGAACAACGCTATAACACAAGCCAATACAGCGGCAACAAATGCTCAACAACAAGCGACAGCCGCACAACAAGCAACCGAAGAAGCCATAGACAAGATATCCGAAATGAATGCCGGGCTTGAACGCTTGGAAGAATTAGAGGATACACTTACAGCACAGGCAAGGCAGCAGCCCACATCTATGACTTTAAAGTTTCCCCAAAAAATAACGAAAGGGAACAAAGAAGTTCTGAGAATAACGGCAAGCCTATCTCCGGCAGGAACCGGTAACAATGTCCTTTTCTTGGGCGATGACAAAGCGGTTTCCGTTGCCCCTGACGGTTTTTTGACCGTGAACGGGATAGGCACAAGCAGAATACACGTCATCCCGACAGAGAACACGGGTATTTACCAGACTATTAACATTGAGGTTGTACCCCTGTCTGTCAGACTTTGTACAACCTCAACTTTACGCCTGACCGCAAACGGCGCATTCAGGTTCAATTAAAATAAATTGTTTAACACATAAAACATTTACGATTATGGCACTATCAACAGATGAAGAAAGCAAAGTAAGGGAAATCATTGAAGCGTTCACAAACGGAAAGCGTTTGAGCGACCTGCCTGACGTTTCAGGCAACAACCCGTTCAATCTCTTATGTGAAGTATTGGAAGACGGGGAAAGCAAAAAAGCGGCTCTCGCAGCCTTGCTGCCAAATATGGAAGAAAGCTGCATGTATGGAATTGAATACGACACAACGGTATCATCGCCTGATGTCACTCGTATCGGCAATATGTCACTTCACAAATCCTTGCCCGTTCACAACCGTATGAAAGGCTGTCTTCTTGATGATGACGGCAATGTGGTTGAATACCTCAATCCATCGGATTGGACGGGACAGACCCGTGACGGTTCACGTGGTCAGGTCATGGTAGAACTCCCGATGTATTTTCGAAAATTCGAGACAGAGGGCAACAAACGCCGTGTGAAGTTCTCTGAATATCCGTTACCCGGCTATCATCAAGTGAAGAAGAAATATGTTTCAGCCTATGAAGCCACTGTACAGCGTTCAACTACGACCCTTTGTTCCGTTGTGAATGATGATGCGGATTACAGAGGTGGAAACAATGATTCATCAAAGGACGCAAACAGTAACACTTTGTTGGGAAGACCTGCAACGGCAATTTCACGTACAAATTTCAGAGCCTACGCCCGGAAAAGAAAGTCGTCAACAAAAGAATGGAACTGCATGACGTATGACATTCAGAAAGACTTATTTTGGCTTTTTGCCGTTGAATACGCCACACTCAATTCACAAAAGGCGTACAACGCCGCAAAAGACAGCAACGGCTACGCACAAGGCGGTCTCGGAGACGGGGTTACAACACTTGACGGCAGCAAATGGAGTGCGTTCAACGGTTATTATCCTTTTATCCCTTGTGGTTATACGGATGAACTCGGTAACGGAACGGGCATAAAAGAATACTCCATGCCAACCGAATATGATTCTTCAATCAAGAAAGTCAATGTTCCCCGTTATCGTGGTATTGAAAATCCTTTCGGTCATATCTGGCAATGGACGGACGGCATCAACATTCAAATACAGTCAGCCGCCGCAGGAGGGCTGAGTAAGGTTTTCGTCACAGATGACCCCGAGAAGTTCAATGACAGCAATTATACGGGTTATTCCCATGTCGGCAATGAAGCCCGCACGGAGGCTTATGTGAAGTCTGTCATTTTCGGAGAGGGAGGCGAAATCATGCCTGATGTTGTCGGCGGTGGTTCTACGACTTATTTCTGTGATTACCATTATACCAACATTCCAAGTTCAGGCGAAGTGTTGCGTGGTGTCCTGTTCGGCGGTACTGCGCATCTCGGTGCGAGGGCGGGTCTCGCCTTTGCGAACTCGGCTTACGCCCCCTCGAATACGCATGCGTACATCGGCTCTCGCCTTTGCTTTATCCCCACGGCATCGTAGCACGCTTTGAGTGATAACCTTTTCCCTGCCTCTTTATGGGGCAGGGTTCAAATAATGACAGTATAAAAATAATGATTGAAGAAATGAACAATATACCGAAAGAGGATGACGGAACACTCGCTTTCCTGAATATCCCAAGAGACGAAAACAGCAGAAGTTTCAACTGCGATGAAACGACACAATCAAAACTCGTGAACACCACATTTTGGGTGGTTGATTTCATTGAAGAAGTACCGACAAGGTTCAGCAAAAGTAAAGGGACAAAGGGTCAGACGCTTGTCAAAATCAAGATGACGAAAGACGCTTTGGAATCTGATGCGAAGAAGTTCTTCACGGGTTCTACTGATATTCTTTACGTATTGAAGAAAATCAAGGAGTTAAACAAGTTCCCAAGAAAGGTGACTTTGAGAAGTAACGGTAACAGATATTATTTTGAATGAGCAGACTATGAGATAACAACATAAAAGGTGGGTCATTCTTATGGTGTCCTGTTCAGCGGTAATGCGAATAACAGTGCGAATGCAGGTCTCGCCTATGCGAACTCGAATAACACCCCCTCGAATACGAATGCGAACATCGGCTCTCACCTATGCTTTAAATTGGTTCTGACAATATGAAACAAAATAAAGGAATGACAACCTTGCCACTTGGCAAAAAAATTCAAGCAAACCTCCTAAAAGTGTTGGTAGGAACGCCCGTTGTATGGGCTACCGAAGGCTCTGACTAAGAAAAGCAAAGCAGAAATATGAAAAGAATAGGAAACTTATATCACACAATAATATCCGTTGAAAACTTGCGGGAAGCTGACAGAAAGGCTCGCAAGGGTAAAACGCATACTTACGGGGTCAGGGTTCACGACAAGAACCGTGAAGCGAATATTCTTGCCTTACATGAAGCCTTGCTGACAAAGACGTTCAAAACCTCTCCTTATGATGTCTTCACGATTTTTGAGCCAAAGGAAAGGCTTATATTCCGTCTTCCGTACTATCCTGACAGAATAGTACATCATGCAATTATGAATGTTCTTGAACCGATATGGGTCAAAACTTTCACGTACAATACTTATTCTTGTATCAAGAAACGTGGTATAGAGGGGTGCGCCCGTCAGGTTGATAAGATAATAAGGGAGTTTGAGGGAAAACCCCTGTATTGCCTGAAAATTGATATTAAGAAGTATTATCCCTCAATCAGTCACAACGTGATGAAAAGGCTGATACGCCGTAAAATCAAGGACGCTGACCTGTTGTGGCTTCTTGACGAAATCATAGACAGCGCACAGGGACTTCCAATCGGGAATTATCTCAGTCAGTATCTCGCCAACCTGAATTTGTGCTATTTCATGCACTGGGTAAACGAGTGCTTGCCTGAACTTGTCAGAATGGCATTGAAACTGAAAGAGAAGCCGCATATCGAAGCGGTTGAATATGCAGACGATATACCGTTCTTTGCGGAAAGCAAGGATGTTCTCCATCAGGTTTTCAAGTTCATCAAAGGTTATATAGAGGAAGAACTTGAACTGAATATCAAAAGCAATTATCAAATATTCCCTATCGCAAAGAACCGTTACGACAGAAGCGGGCGTGCGCTTGATTATGTCGGTTATAAGTTTTATCGCAATCAGAAACTTATTAGAAAGAGCATAAAGAAAAATTTCTGCCATACCGTTTCACGGCTTAACCGCCGCAAGCCTCCGCTTGACGCAAAGGCTTACAAACAGGCTGTCGCATCGTGGCTCGGTTGGGCAAAACATAGTGATAGCAAACATTTATTAAAAACAATCATTAAACCGTGTTATTATGATAGCATTTTATGACAATCAGCCGACCAAATTGGAGGCTGTCGGAAACGGAAGTTACGTTTACCGCTTCAACATTCAGAAAGTTGAAAAACCCGCCACCGTTGAACCAAGCGAACTCGCTTCTGATGATGAAGCCCCGGTTCAGGAACAATGGAAATGTGAAGAAGTTACCGTGTGGGCTCCGCTTTCTTCAAACAAGATAACTGAAACAGTTATCACGGAGAAGTGGGACAACAACCGGGAACAAAAACTTGTGAATGAGTTCAACGCAGCGAACCTCGGTATGATTGGAGGCGCGAAGTCAAGTGAGGAAGCCAAGGCAAAGATTGAGGCATACAAAGCCTATCTTTCCGAGCGTGCCACCCTGAAAGCACAAGTGGATGCAGATTGTCTTGAATACGGTATTCTGTAACTTGTAAAAACCTCTTCCCGTCACGTTATTCAAGCATAAGATGTGACGGGAAGAATTATTATTCTTAAAAAAGCCTTTTTTAGCCCCGTAGAACGCCTAAAAAGTGATTACAATATAATCACACTATTTTAAAAAGAAAGTTCAACCACGGGGAAATTCGGGAAAAATAACTCAAAGTTTAGAAATATGATAATTTACAATAATGTCGGGAACAAGGTTCTTGAAATCGAGGTTGACGATAACAGTTATCGTAATAGGGCTGTCATGGGAGACCATAGTTTAACGTTGTACTATTCGCTCCCTGAACACGTTGAAATCCCAGTAGGCTCTTACTGTGAGTTTCAAGGCGAAACGTTCACGCTCAAACGCCCGGAGAATTTCAAGATGAAACATAAAAGACTGTTTGAATACACGGTGCTTTTTGAACCGCCCGAAGCAAACGCAAAATTTTGGAAATTCAGAAACCCGGTTGACGGGCGATTGAAATTCACGTTGACAGCAAAGCCGCATGAACATCTTCAAATGTTTGTTGATAACATGAACCGCCGTGACAAAGGCTGGACGGTTGGCGAATGTATTGACGGTGTTGAAACCCTGATTGCCTATGACCATGATTTTTGTATTGACGCTCTAACCCGCATGGCTTCAACGTTCAAGACAGAATACGAGTTTACGGGAAAACGTGTGTCATTACGTAAGATTGAATACAACAAAAGTAACCCCCTCCCGCTGTCCTATGGACGTGGCAACGGGTTCAAGCCGGGTGTCGGACGTTCAAATACGGGAGACAACCCGCCAACGGAAATTTTGTTCGTTCAAGGCGGTACGGACAATATAGACCCCTCAAAATACGGTTCTTCCGAGCTTCTTCTTCCCAAGAACCAAACACTCGCTTATGACGGCGAACATTTTGAAGATGAAGACGGCTTCATAGCCAAGAACGCCCGCCGTTATGTCGTTGATGAAGCAGGGCTTTCAATACGCCGTGATGACAAACAACTGTCATCGCTCGCCGAAGATAGTCTTGACTGTTCTGAGATTTACCCGAAACGTGTCGGTACGGTCAGCACGGTTGTTGCTGTTGATGAGAAAAACAACTTTTACGACATTGTTGACACGTCAATCCCGTCTTCACTGAATTATGAAGAATGCTTGATAGCGGGGGAAACTATGACCGTTGTTTTTCAGACGGGTATGCTTGCCGGACGGGAGTTTGAGGTTAAATATTATCATAATGCCGTTAAAGGAAAGGCGGCACGCCGTTTTGAGATTGTTCCCGCAGACATAGACGGGCAAACTATGCCAAATACCACATTCGCCCCTAAATCGGGCGATAAATATGCCGTATTCAAATGTATGCTTCCCACGGCTTACATTTGTGATAACGCCACGAAAACAGGCGCATCATGGGATATGTTCCGGGCGGCTGTAAAACACCTGTTTGATAATGAAGACCTGAAATTCACTTTCACGGGGGAACTTGACGGGATATGGTCGAAAAAAGATTGGGTAAACATCGGGGGGCGCATCAAACTCGGAGGATATATCCGTTTCTCTGACGATCAGTTTCAGAAAGACGGTGTTCTCGTGCGTATAACGGGTATAAAAGATTATATCAACAAACCGCACAGCCCCGTGATTGAACTTTCAAACACAACGGTAAGCGGCAGTGTTTCATCAACATTGAATGACCTGAAAAGTGAGGAAGTCATCGTTGATGACCTACACCGTGACGCTATTCAATTCACAAAAAGACGGTTCAGGGATGCAAAGGAAACAATCAGCATGTTGGAAGAAGCCCTGCTCGATAACTTCACGAACTCAATCAACCCGATTGCCGTTCAAACGATGTCAATGCTTGTAGGCGATGAAAGTCTTCAATTCCGTTTTGTGAACTCAAAGACAAGCCCCGTCCCGGTTACGCACAGAATTGTCTATGACAATGAAACGAAGCAACTGACAGCGGAAGCGGGTATCATACAACACATGACCCTCGGCATCAATACGGTCAGTGCATCGCACAAGGTTTCGGAATACAAATTTTGGGATATGACAGCCTACACAAGCGCAGTGCTTGATGACGGGAAGAAGAAGTATTATTTATATGCCAAAGTCTCAAAGACGGCACAAACAGGTGTTTTCATCCTGTCTGAAAACGCAATCAAATTAGAGGGTGTTTCAGGCTTCTATCATCTTCTTGTCGGTGTCCTGAACTCTGAATACAATGAAGAACGGAGTTTTGTCACTCTGTACGGTTTTACAGAAATCCTTCCGGGGCGTATCACGACAGACAAGATTGTTTCCACAGACGGGAACACTTATTTTGATTTATTGAAAGGTATCATATCCGGGCAAATAAAGTTCAAATCAGGTTCGTCGGGCTTATATGAACTTGATGAATGGGAAGCCGTGAACGGTTTGATAACTCAGGCTCAGAACACCGCCAACGCCGCCGTTGAGAGCGCAAAGAACGCCAATATCGCCGTTGGAGATTTAAACGACTATGTGGACGGTGCGTTCGCTGACGGCATTATTACGGAAGCGGAAGCGAAAGCGATTGAGAAGTACATCAACACAGTGAACAACACGAAAGCCGCCGTGGAAGCTGCGTATAACAAACTGTACACAAACGCCTATCTTACGGGAACGGCAAAAACCGGGCTTATGAATGCCAAGATTACGCTTATGGGTAGTATTGAGAACCTTATCAGCGCAATCAATTCCGCTATCGCCGATGGTAGAACCACTGTAACCGAGAAAAACAATGTTGATAACAAATATGCCACTTTCAACAGTGCGTATGCCGACTTTAACACAGCCGTAGAAGCCGCCAATAAAGCTATTCAAGACACGCTGAAGGGGTATTCAGATTCGGTTCTCAACACCGCCAACGCCGCCGTTGAGAGCGCAAAGAACGCCATTGCTAAAGATTTGGGTTATGCGAATTTTGATGATTTGGCGAAGAAAGCAGCTGCGAATGAAACCATCATTGTAGGAGGCAAAATCAACACGACATTGATTAATGCTGAACTTATTGTCACGGCGGCTTTGCTTGCCAAACTGGTCAAAGTGACCGAACTTGTTGCGGAACACCTGACTGTTACCGGGAGTTCAAAGATAGCTGGGTTCAGCGTCAGCGGAAACGGGCTTACAAATACCCCGTTTAACAATGATGCGTATGTGATATTCCGTAATGACGCACATAAATGTTTTGCGGGTATTGGAGGAAACGTGCTGCCGACATCATCAGGATTGAGAGCCGTAGCAAGATTTGAGAATGAAGACACGTCCGATTGGTGGGGATTGAACAGGAACATAGCTACTTTGTTCTCCGCAAAAAACGGGCGTTATAACCATGCTTTTTTAGGAAGCGGAAACGGGAATTTGGACGGATGGATAGGAGGCTACAGATACAGCAAATATAATCTGACAAGAGCCAATACTATTTATAGTGGTTATTCAAATCTTAAAGATAATAACCGATGGGTAATTTATAGCAGCGTGGATAATTCAGGCATCACTCTGCCGAAACTTTCAGAGGTAAGAGACGCTCTTAGTATAGGAAGCAGCACTAAGTTCTGTGTGGAATTCACAATTATCGCAGACCTTGATTCAAAGTATTTCGATATATACGGAAGAAACAGCAAGAAAAGTAGTGACAACACCTATCCGTGGAACACGTCTGAATACCCCAATCTGGTACATTGGGACAACGACCATTGGGATAGTTTGGCAATGGGAGCAGGTGACAGTCTCACGGTGTTGCTTATATATGATTCAAGTAAAGGAGGCAGCAAAGGCGGCTATCCCCTGACCTATACAGCGAGAGTAATCAATAGACAGAATTAAAAGAAATAATGATGAAAAGATTTCAAAAGTGATTATATTGTAATCATGTTAATTATCTTTGTACCATATTAACAATAAAAATACGAGGAAGTTTTTATGAATACAACAACCGAAGCCCTACAAGTCGCTAAGGGTATAAGCGACTATGGCATTATGATTATCATTTGTGCCGTTTTTCTTATTCTTGCATCAGGTCTGATGATAGCTTGTTTCCGCTGGTTTAGAACCGTCATAACAAATATAATGACAGACTATTCAGCGCAATTGAAAACACTTCAAGAAACAGCCACAAGAAACGGCGAGGCAATGATTGATATAGCCGAAGGTCTTATTCCTGAGACACAAATGAGAGTGAAAACTATTTCGGGGGCTTTCTTTGATATGTCTGTAGAAAAAGTATGCCGCCTGATAAAAAGAATAAGGGAAGAAAACCACATCGCCAATGAAGAAGCTACGAAAACAAAAATACGGACACTTCTTCACAATATGTATGAAGACAGAAACAGCCGTTTTGATTGTTTCAGGTATAGAGGAAAAAAACTCTCAGAATATTGTAACCCTGAATGGGTTGAATGGGTGTCAAAAGTTATTGAGGGCGAAATTTATAATGAAGCAGGGATAAATAACGACAGAGCATATACCAATGTGAAAGCTGTATATGATAACATTAAACTTGATTTTTATCACAATTTAAACAATTAAAGAAATGAAGGTTTTAATCGACAACGGTCACGGGGTTGACACGGCGGGCAAGCGCTCCCCTGACGGCTCTTTGAGAGAGTACAAATACGCAAGAGAAATCGCCGAAAAAGTTGTATCAGAGTTGAAGAAACGAGGCTTTGACGCTGAACGTATCGTCACAGAAGAAAATGACATCAGCCTATCCGAACGGTGTCGGCGTGTAAATTCCATTTGTGACAGAATAGGAACGAAGAACGTCATTCTCGTTTCTATTCATTGTAATGCAGCGGGAAACGGTTCTCAATGGATGAACGCACGTGGATGGGAAGCGTGGACTTCTGTCGGTCAGACAGCCGCCGATAAATTGGCAGACT
>OGQW01002248.1_pt1 | contig 9957 bp, 9 predicted proteins | sample 1553301 | NCBI WGS metagenome assembly OGQW01 (sample SAMEA2579974, study PRJEB22360) | human gut metagenome
GGGGAGTGAACGGATATCACCGGAAATGCTGAACGGGTATCCGCCGGAATATGCAGACGGAGCCATTTTTCGGGCACACATTTCTTTTAAAGATTCATTCTCTTTTCTCAGCTTTTTCAAGTTCCTTTTGCTCATTTTTCTTTGTTTTTGGGTTTCTATGCGGCTAAGTTACAACCTTGGGAGAGGGGTTTGCAAATATTTCGCAGCTTTAGCAGATATTTTTCCGTTTATCGGAAATAAATGCCTGACGTGGTGTCTGTCTGTCTTTTTTTTGTTACCTTTATGCTGTAAATGATATCGTTCCACTTGGCTGGCACGACCATTCTACCTGGGTGGAGCGAGCATGTCAGCCGGGTGGGATGGTCATTTCATCCGGCTGAAACGATGAGGAAAAAACGTATGAAATAGTCAGTAAAAGGAGAAGATTATGAAGGTGGAATATGATTTGTATAAGAGCCCTCCCCGTGAAGTGGATGGGAAGGAGGTGGTGCATCTGCACGCCCGTGTAGCCAGGTCAAAAACGATTAGTATTTGGAGTTTGGGAGATGACATACAGAAAGCGACCAGTTTGACAAAGAGTGATTTGAGGGCAGTGTTGTGCGAAATGAGTGACCGTTTTGTGGAAGAACTGCAAAAAGGTAATTGTGTGCATATCGACGGTATAGGTTATTTCCAGATGACATTATCGTGTCCGGGCGATGTGGAGAAGGAAGGAGAAGTGCGTGCGGAATCCATCCGTTTTAAGTCGGTGGTGTATAAGCCGGAGAAGGCTATATGCGGTAAATTGGAGGGACTGAAGTTTATCCGTTCCGAAAGAGGGGGACATACGAAGAATTATTCGGATATCGAACTGATGGGGATACTGAGTGACTATTTTAAATACAACAGTTACATCACTCGTCTTGAATTGGAGCGTGTATGCGGCATGACGCGTAGTACGGCTTATCGTCGTATAAAGTCTTGGATGGCGAGGAATATGTTAGAGAAGGTTGTCGGTATTGATGCTTATCGTCCGGTGCCGGGAGTATTTAGAGTTTCACGTTAATCCGCTTATTATAAGCGGATTAACGTGCTGTTAGGTGTGAAAGCACCTTTATGAATTACTTTACTCCACAGCTTTCAGGGCTGCTTCGTAGTTGGGTTCTTGAGTGATTTCGGGTACTAATTCCGTATATACCACTTTGCCTTCCGGGTTGATGACCACTACCGAGCGGGCCAGAAGTCCTGCCAAAGGTCCGTCTGTCATCAGTACGCCGTATTTTTGTGCGAAATCGGAAGTATATCGGTAGTCGGACAAGGGAACGACGTTGGCGATGCCTTCTGTGGTACAGAAGCGTCCCTGTGCGAAAGGCAAATCTTTTGAGATGGCCAGTACCGTCACATTCGGGAGGTTGGCTGCCAATTGATTGAATTTACGCACAGAGGTGGCGCATACGCCTGTGTCCATACTCGGAAAGATATTGAGTACCAAATACTTTCCTTTTCCGTCTTTCAATGTATAATTACTTAAATCACCTTTTACCAATGTAAATTCGGGTGCGGGAGTTCCTACTTTTACAAATTCGCCGGCTAATGTTACCGGTGTGCCTTTGAATGCTGTTTTTGCCATAATTTTATTGTTTTAGTTCTGATATTGTAATTATAACAAACGTAAGTAGAAAAAGGTTCACTTATTTTCGTCCTTTGTAAATAAGGAAGCCCACTACCAATACACCAATAGCAATGAAGCAGTAGCCCAATTCGTGGCTGTACTCGGTTACTGTGCTCAGAAGTTGTTCTTCGGGTACCACTGATTGCAGATAATAGCCGATTGCCGCCAGGATACAGTTCCAGATGCCTGCACCTAATGTAGTGTAGAGCAGAAAAGTGGACAGCTTCATTTTGGCTAGGCCGGCAGGAATTGAAATCAACTGGCGTACTGCCGGAATGAGGCGGCCGATAAAGGTGGAAAGAGCACCGTGCTTGTCGAAGTAATGCTCGGCGTTCTGTACTTTTGCCTCGTCTATCAGACACATGTGACCGAAACGGCTGTTGGCAAATTTGTATACCAAGGGTCGGCCGACAAAGTAAGCAATGTAATAATTGATGATGGCACCGATATTGGCTCCTATGGTGGCGAAAATAACTACCAGAAATACATTCAGGTCACTATTTCCTCCTGCAGCTTTATAAGCGGCCGGGGGAACCACCACTTCCGACGGGAAGGGGATAAAAGAGCTTTCAATGGCCATTAATAACGTAATAGTCCAATAATTAAGGTGATCTAAGCACCATTGGATAAATGCAACTGATTCCATGATTAATTAATTATAAGAAATTATCTAAGTCTACTTTTCCATTATTGACACTGTCTTTCAGGTTACGCATTAATTCGTTAAAGCGTGTATCGCTCAGTATAGAGTCGCTTGTGCCCAGGTTGCTGTACGCATCGGGCAGTTCGTGCTTCATCTTTGCGATGTAATGCATGCAGGAGATGGCTTCTTCCAGATAGAAATAGCAATAGGCCAGAAAGAAATAAGTGGCGGGTGCATTGTCGGGAAACTCACGGTTTATTTGTTCGTAGTATTGTGCGGCAAGCTTGAAGTTCTGTGTGTCGAAACAAGCAGCGCCGATAGTGAACAGATAGTCCAGCCGTTCGTCTTCCATGATTAAGTTCAATGCCTGTCGGAAATATAGTTCTCCTTTGGCCTGGTTTTCTGCTTTGGCAGTCTCGTCATTGCATGCTTTGGCTTCCATCAGGAAGAATCGTCCTGCAACGATAAGCGTATCGGGGTCGTTCTCGTTCAGTTCCAAAGAACGCCGGATGGATGCTTGTCCCACGCCGATATGCTTCAGGGCGGCATGGCATAAAGCTATGTCGCCATATAGTTCGGACAGTTCGTATTTGCTTAATGCGTCTTTATTGTCCAGCAGTGCTTCTATATAATAGATGGAGGAGGTATAATCCTGCATCTCAAAATAGGTCTTTGCCAATGCCAGATAAGCACGTGTTTTATTTTCTTGTTGCTCTGCCAGGCGGAGATAGTAATCACAGGATTTTTGAAGTTCACCGCTTTGTTGGTAGCAAAAGGCTTTAAGCGTCAGTGCCTCCGCATTGCTGTCATCGATGGCCAGTGCGAAGTCTATGGCTTCGTGTGCCTCTTCATAGTCATTGGTGCTCAAGTAGCATTTGCCCAAACTGTTCCAATGATTGATGGAGTAGGGATAGCAGTCGAGTGTGGCTTGCAGAAGAGGAATGGCCGCTTCGGGATTATTGAAAGTGATATAAAAGTCACACAATAGGTCTCTGAACTTCTGGCTTTTTTGGGAAAGGGAGGCAAGATCGTATGTTTCGCCCACGTGCTTGATCCATTTCTTTGCCAAAGCTTCCTGATTGGCATCTATATAAGCGAGGATAATATCGATAAGGGTTTCCAGTTTTCCTTCTTCGTAGGCAGCTAGTTCTTCGAATACATGGTCGGCTTCTTCCATGCGTTTTTCTTCCATCAACAAATCGGCTTTCAAGAACCTCACCTCGCGATCCGACCGGTCTTCAATCAAGTCCATAACCATATATGCTTCGTCCAGCCTGCCTTTCATGGCCAGGGAACGGGCACGAAAAATCAAGGCATCCGTATCGTTGGGATGCAGTTGTAAAGCAAAGTCTATTGCGGCTTCTGCTTCTATTTGTCTTCCTTTTGAAGCATAATATTCGGCGATGTCTGTCAGTTCGTCAGCATCAAAATAAGCGGGGGTATGGTTTTTCACCATACCCTCGTATTTTTCTAACGCTTCTTTAAATTCCGGGTCTTCAAAATAGGAAGACAGGTCATTATTCATAAGCAGTTTTTTATTTATTAATTTTACTCCAGGTATCTTTTAAAGATACGGTACGATTGAACACCAAGTGTTCGGGCGTGGAGTCTTTATCTACATTGAAGTAGCCGATGCGCTGGAACTGTAAGTAATCCAGTGGTTTGGCTTCTGCAAGGTATTTTTCTACATAACATTCGGTCAGAACATGCAATGAATCCGGGTTGATCATTTCTTTCATGGCTTCCAGTGCATCGCATTTCTTGGCTTCGCGGGTGGCAGCCATTTCGTCATGTGGGTTTTCTACCTTCCATAGGCGGTCATACAGGCGTACTTCTGCTTTCAGGCAGTGAGCGCAGCTCACCCAATGCAGTGTTCCTTTCACTTTGCGACTGCTGCCGGGCATGCCGGTTTTGGTATCGGGGTCGTATTCGGCATATACTTCTATTATGTTGCCCTCTTCGTCTTTCTTGCAACCGGTGCATTTCACAATGTATGCATTTTTTAGGCGGACTTCTTGTCCCGGAGTCATACGGAAGTATTTCTTCGGAGCGTCTTCCATAAAGTCTTCGCGTTCCATCCAAAGCTCACGGCTGAACTCGATGGTATGTGTGCCGGCTGTCGGGTCTTCGGGATTGTTGATGGCTTCCATCTCTTCCACTTGTCCTTCCGGGTAGTTGGTGATGATAAGTTTCACCGGATTGATTACGGCGGATACGCGAGTGGCACGGGTGTTCAAGTCTTCGCGCACCGCACTCTCCAACAGCGCGAAGTCGTTCAGGGCGTCGTATGTGGTGTAACCGATTTTGTCAACGAAGTTGCGGATGGACTCAGGAGAATAACCACGGCGGCGGAAACCGCAGAGGGTCGGCATACGGGGGTTGTCCCAACCGTTTACTAAGTGTTCCTTTACCAAAATCAGCAGGTTACGCTTGCTCATCAGCGTGTAGTTCAGGTTCAGTTTGTTGAACTCGTACTGGTGAGGGCGGTTGTTGTCCAAGTCTTTTCCTTCTTTTACCCAATCCACAAACAGGTCGTAGAGCGGACGGTGAGGAACGAATTCCAGTGTACATAAAGAGTGGGTTACACCTTCGAAAAAGTCGCTCTGGCCGTGGGCAAAGTCATACATGGGGTATGCTTTCCATGTTTCGCCTGTGCGGTGATGGGGTGTTTTTACTACGCGGTAGATAATAGGGTCGCGAAAGTGCATATTGGGGCTTGCCATATCTATTTTGGCACGCAACACCATCTTTCCTTCTTCTATTTCTCCGGTGTTCATCTTTTGGAACAGTTCGAGTGTCTCCTCTATAGGGCGGTTGCGGTAAGGGCTTTCTACACCCGGCTGGGTGGGCGTGCCTTTCTGTGCGGCAATCACTTCGGAGCTCTGTTCGTCTATATAAGCTTTTCCTTCCTTGATGAGACGGATGGCGAAGTCCCACAATTGCTGGAAGTAGTCGGATGCATAATATTCATTTCCCCATTGGAATCCGAGCCATTGGATATCTTCCTTGATGGCTTCCACATATTCCATGTCTTCTTTGGTCGGGTTGGTGTCGTCGAAACGCAGGTTACATACTCCACCATAGCGTGCGGCTATCCCAAAATCCAGGCAAATGGCCTTGGCATGACCGATGTGGAGATAACCGTTGGGCTCAGGCGGGAAACGGGTTTGGACCTTTCCTCCGTTTTTACCTTCCTTCAGGTCGTTCTCTACTGCCTGTTCGATGAAGTTCAGACTTCTCTTTTCTGTAGCTTCTGTAGCGTTCATTTCAGTCATAGTGATATTAATTTTACACTTTAAGGTGCAAAAATACGTATTCTTTTTGGGATATGCGTTATTTCACGGGAATATATCCTCCCTTTTTTATAATATTTTGCCCCGCAGGGGAAAGTACATACTCGATGAAAGGGCTGACTTTCGCTTTGTCGGACACATTATAATAATAGTAGAGCGGACGCACTACAGGATATTGTCTTTTGGTTCCGTTTTCCATGGTGGGGAGTACATAGTGTTTTCCTTCGTCATACGAGACGGCTATCGGCTTGACACGGTCGGACAGATAGGCAAGACCTACATATCCGATAGCTCCTTTGGTTTGGCTGACGGACTGGATGACGGCGCCGGTTGCCGGCATGGAGAGGCTGCCGCTCATATAGTTCTTGTTTTTTAGGACGCTTTCTTTAAAGAATTCGTATGTTCCCGAAGAGGTTTCGCGAGAATAGACAATGATTTTCATATCGGGGCCTCCCACTTGCTTCCAGTTTACAATTTTTCCGCGGAAGATGCCTTCCAATTGTTGCCGGGTGAGGCGGCTGACAGGGTTGTCCGGGTGGACGATGATGGCAAGGGCATCGTAAGCGATAATTACTTCTTTTACTTCTTGTCCGGCAGCTTTCAACTTCATTTTTTCACTGAACTTGATGGGGCGTGAAGCCATGGCGATATCGGTGGTATGGTCCATGAGGGCGGATATGCCGACTCCGGTCCCGCCACCGGTGACGGTTACCCGCTGCTCGGGGTGAGTGTTCATAAATATTTCTGCAGTCTCTTGTGAGACAGGTAATACGGTGTCGCTGCCTTTGATGCGTTGTGCGGCAGTGTGCAGGCTGCAAATTGATAAGACAAAGAAAAACAGGGCTTTTAACTGATTCATAAGTTATTATATTAATTCATGTGCAAAAGAAACGTTTTCCTGTGTCATTTGTTTTACTTGTGTATTACGATTCCGTTACAAGGTGAGGTTTGCTTTTCAGGTGAAGGAGTAGACTTTTCTGTCCGGGTGTAACAACTTTGTAATATAATTGTAGCAAATACTTCAAGCTCCTTTCATATCATTTTAATATCGAGAAGCTTTTTTTGCATCGATTACTAATAGAAGACTAAAACAGTATGAAACAAGTTTGGGAAAAGATTGTCGAAGGAATATTGACTTGCAGCGGCTTTATCACAAGTATTACGATAGTGCTGATTGTCATTTTTCTGTTTACGGAGGCATTCGGACTCTTTGGCAACAAGGTAACAGAAGAAGGGTATGTGCTGGCTGTCAACGGGAAGAATCCGGTCAGGGAACTGAGTGCGGTGCAAATTAAAGATGTGTTTGACGAAGAGATAACCAATTGGAGTGAAGTGGGAGGTCCCGATATCGGAATTAAGGTATTCCGGTTGGAAGATATTACTTCTTATTTTTCGGAAGAAGAGTTGGGGGCGGAATACGACAAGGCGGGAGAATGTATCGGTAAGGTAGTGGCAGACCATCCGGGTATCATTGCTTTTGTCCCGGCAAAGTTTATAGAGAAGGACTTTCCGGGTCGTTTGCTGAAAGATGAGCATATCTCTTTCTCGGAAGTGTTTGCCGGTAAAGAATGGTTCCCGACAGCAACTCCGGCCCCGCAATTCGGTTTTGTTCCTTTGGTCATGGGAACACTTTGGGTGAGCTTCTTTGCGATTCTTTTTGCATTGCCGTTCGGATTGTCTGTGGCTGTATATATGTCGGAAGTAGCAAGCAGCCGCACACGCGGATTTCTGAAACCGGTTATTGAATTGCTGAATGGTATACCGTCGGTGGTATACGGATTCTTCGGGCTGATAGTTATTGTACCTCTCATTCAAAAGGTGTTCGATTTGCCGGTGGGAGAGACCGGTTTGGCTGGAAGCATTGTGTTGGCTATTATGGCTTTGCCTACTATTATCACGGTCAGCGAGGATGCTATGCGTAATTGTCCGCGTGCCATGCGCGAGGCGAGTCTGGCTTTGGGAGCCACGCATTGGCAGACCATCTATAAAGTGGTGATTCCGTTTTCCATTTCAGGCATTACATCGGGAGTGGTGCTGGGCATCGGACGTGCCATTGGTGAGACGATGGCTGTGCTGATGGTGACCGGCAATGCGGCTGTGATACCGACAACGATTCTGGAACCGCTACGCACGATTCCTGCGACGATTGCTGCCGAATTGGGAGAAGCTCCTGCAGGTGGTGCACATTATGAAGCTTTGTTCCTGCTGGGGGTGGTGCTGTTTCTGATTACCATGATTATCAATTTTAGTGTAGAGTATATATCATCCAAAACCGGAGCGGGTTTCGGAAGAAAGTCATAATACGATAGAATATGGAAGAAAATATATTTAATGCCCGACAAGGGGTACGCAAGAGACGTTCACAGTGGATTGCGTTCGGAGTGTTCAAACTGCTTAGTTACAGTATTGTACTGATTTTGTTTTGCATCTTGGGCTTTATTATATATAAAGGTATAGGAGTTATCAACTGGAAGTTTCTCACTTCGCCTCCCAGCGACGGAATGACGGGAGGAGGCATTTGGCCGGCTATCGTGGGTACTTTTTATTTGATGATAGGCAGTGCATTGTTTGCTTTTCCTGTGGGCGTGATGAGCGGTATTTATATGAACGAATATGCTCCGAAAGGTAAATTGGTCCGCTTCATACGGGTGATGACGAATAATTTGAGCGGCATCCCATCTATCGTTTTCGGTTTGTTTGGTATGGCGCTGTTTGTGAAGTACCTGGGTTTTGGCGATAGTATTCTGGCGGGTTCACTCACATTGGGTTTGCTTTGTGTGCCGTTGGTTATCCGTACTACCGAGGAGGCTTTGAAAGCTATTCCGGATAGTTACCGCGAAGGCAGCCTGGCGTTGGGAGCGACCAAATTGCAAACTATCCGCTACGTGATTCTTCCGATGGGGATGCCTAATATTATCACGGGGCTTATTCTTGCAATGGGAAGGGTATCGGGAGAAACCGCACCCATTCTGTTTACTTGTGCCGCTTACTTCCTGCCGCAGTTGCCGCATAGCATATTGGACCAATGCATGGCCCTCCCTTATCATCTTTATGTCATATCGACCAGTGGAACCGATATGGAGTCACAATTGCCCATTGCTTACGGAACTGCTTTAGTGCTTATCCTTATTATTCTGGTGGTCAATTTGCTGGCGAACGGACTTCGCAGGTATTTCTCGAATAAATTAAAAACGAATTAATCTATAATATATGAATAAGATAGATGCGCAACATGTGAATTTCTTCTATGGAGATTTCCAGGCATTGAAAGATATCAGTATGGCGATTGAAGAAAAAGCGGTAGTGGCTTTTATCGGTCCGTCGGGCTGCGGAAAGTCTACCTTTCTCCGTCTCTTTAATCGTATGAACGATTTGATTCCCGGTGCACGCCTTGAGGGGAAGATACAGATAGATGGCGTGAATATCTATGATAAATCTGTGCAGGTGGACGAACTTCGCAAGAATGTGGGAATGGTGTTTCAGCGTCCCAATCCTTTTCCGAAAAGTATCTTCGAGAATGTGGCTTATGGACTTCGTGTGAATGGAGTGAAGGATAATGCATTCATTCGTCAACGGGTGGAAGAAACGCTGAAAGGGGCTGCGCTTTGGGATGAAGTGAAAGATAAACTGAAAGAATCGGCCTATGCTTTGTCCGGCGGGCAGCAGCAGCGTCTTTGTATCGCTCGTGCAATGGCGGTATCTCCTTCAGTGTTGTTGATGGATGAGCCTGCTTCTGCACTCGACCCTATTTCTACGGCTAAAGTGGAAGAATTGATTCACGAATTAAAGAAGGACTATACGATTGTGATTGTAACGCATAATATGCAGCAGGCAGCTCGTGTAAGTGATAAGACCGCGTTCTTTTATATGGGTGAAATGGTGGAATTTGACAATACGAAGAAGATTTTCACGAATCCGGAGAAAGAGGCTACGCAGAATTATATTACAGGTCGCTTCGGATAGAACGGCCCCCCTTGCCTGTGTTAGAAACAGAATATTAATCATTTATATATAAGTAGACTATGGTAAAGTTTATAGAATCGGAACTTGTTCTATTGAAGAAGGAAATTGACGAGATGTGGACGTTGGTGTATAATCAGCTTGACCGTGCCGGGGAGGCTGTTTTGACACTCGACAAGGAGTTGGCGCAACAGGTAATGGTCCGTGAACGCCGGGTGAATGCCTTCGAACTAAAAATAGACAGTGATGTGGAAGATATTATCGCACTATACAATCCGGTAGCAATCGACCTTCGTTTTGTATTGGCTATGCTGAAGATTAATACGAATCTGGAACGCTTGGGAGACTTTGCGGAAGGGATTGCCCGTTTCGTGATACGTTGCAAAGAACTGGTGCTTGACGCTGAGTTA
>OGQW01002256.1_pt1 | contig 9914 bp, 7 predicted proteins | sample 1553301 | NCBI WGS metagenome assembly OGQW01 (sample SAMEA2579974, study PRJEB22360) | human gut metagenome
TCAGAAGTGATAGAGGAGTGATAGAGGAAAACGTCCTGTATCACAGCCTCTAACGATTGAATATCAATAACTATAACCTTCGCAGTGATAGAGTGATAGAAGGATTTACAAAATGGCTCTTACGCTGTAATGTCTGTCTTTTCTTAAAATAATCTACATTCCCAATACATTTTCCTCCGGCCTGTCGTATATTTGTAGTTTAATTATTAGAAGCAATGGCAATTCAATTCAGCATACACATAACTTTCTGTTTATGAAAAAATATATATTCCTACTCTTTCTACTCTTTACCGCCGTCTCGCTTCAGGCGCAATACCCGTTGCTCAGCAAAGATGCCGAGATCAGCCTATTGACAGTTTCGCCATCGGAAGACGAAGTGTACACGGTCTACGGACATACAGCTTTGCGGGTAAGAGATGCATCGAAAAAACTCGATACCGTATTTAATTACGGGATATTCGACTTCTCGAAGCCCAACTTCATCTATCGGTTTGCAAAAGGAGAAACCGATTACAGACTGGCAGCGCAATATACACGCGACTTCCTAATCGAATATGAGATGCGGGGAAGCGAAGTCACCGAACAAATCCTGGATATCGATTCCGCAGGAAAAGCACGGATATGGGAAGCGTTGATGATCAATAACCGGCCGGAAAACCGCGTATACCGTTATAATTTCTTTTTCGACAATTGTGCGACGAGACCCGCTGCCATCATCGAGAAGCTGGCAGGTGAAAAAATAGATTATAACATACCGTTCAAGCAGCAGACGTTCCGCGATCTCATCAACTACTGTACGCGTAACAAACCCTGGCTTACGTTCGGATGTGACCTGGCACTTGGCAGTCCGACCGACCGGATCGCGACTCCCCATGAAATGATGTTCCTACCGCCCTACCTGAAAGAAGCGTTCGGTACGGCAACCATTACCGGTGCAGACGGTTCCCGGAAGGAATTGGTAAGTTCAACCAAAACATTGATAAACGGACTCACCGATGACGTAAAACCGGATACGGGCTTCTTTACGCCGCTTGTCTGCTGTTGGGCCTTTTTCCTGGTTGTGCTGGCTGTCACATTCGTTGAATGGCGACATAAATCCTATTTCAGGATTGTTAATTGCATCTTGTTTTTCACAGCTGGAATAGCAGGAATCGTACTGTTTTTCCTAAGTTTCGTTTCGACACATCCATGCGTTTGCCCGAACTGGAATATTATCTGGTTACAACCTTTTGACTTAGCAGCTGTTATTTTGTTTACAGTAAAAAAGTTAAGAAAGGCCGCATATTATTATCATTTTATTAACTTTGCGGCGCTTACGCTGATGCTGGCTGGCTGGCATTTCATTCCGCAGCATTTAAATACAGCATTTATCCCGTTGGTAATGAGCCTTTGGCTCCGTTCGGGATATGGCGTTTACAGAAAAATATGGAACATCGGGTACGAAAAATATTAACATCGCTCATCGCAATTCTGGCAGCAACCAACCTGGAGGCTCAACAAAGCACTCCCAAATTGGTCGTGTGCATCACTGTCGATCAATTGCGGGGTGATTATATAGAATACTTTTATAATACATTCGGCGAGCGTGGTTTCAAGCGGTTGATGAATGAAGGACTGGTGTATAACAACATACGGTTCGAATTCTCAGACATAGATGAAGCCAGTGCCTTTGCCACCCTATTCACCGGAAGCAATCCTAATTTCAATGGAATAGCGGGAAAGAACATTTACGATTTTGACAAGGAAAAGGAAGTTTCGGTCTTATATGACCCGGACTATATCGGCAATTATACGAAAGAGCATTATTCTCCCCGGAAACTGATCAGCTCCACAATCGGAGACGAACTGAAAATCGCTTCCAAAGGCAGAAGTGACGTATATGCCATTGCTCCCAACCCCGAAAGTGCGATCCTTTCCGCCGGACATGCGGCAAACGGTGCTTTCTGGATGGACGATTACAACGGCAAATGGGCAACAACGACCTACTACAAAGGGCTTCCTTGGTATGTGGACCGCTACAACAACGGCCCGGAATCTCTGTCGGCACGTTTGGAGCAGATGACTTGGACTCCCTCCCTGTCACTGGATAAGTTCAATGCATTTCCGTACGTGTTAGATGAAATTCCATTCAAATACACATTCAAGGAAAATACAAACGAGTGTTTCTTCAACTTGAAGACATCCCCTTTTATCAATAAGGAAATCAACCGCTTGGCGCTTCAGTTCCTCGAATACGGGGCTTTCGGTACACGTTCCTGTCCGGATATGCTTGCCATCACTTATTATGCAGGCAATTATCGCGGCAATATGCATAAGGAATACACCCGCGAGATACAAGACACCTATTATCAGTTGGACAAGGATCTGGAGCAGTTGTTGGACAAGATCGACAAGAAGGTCGGACTGAACAACACGCTGATCGTCTTTACCGGTTCAGGATATTATAAGAGTGAAGAAGAATATCCAGACGGCATGCAGCTGACAAATGGCGAATTCCATCCGAAACGTTGCGTCGCCTTACTCAATATGTACTTGATGGCGATCTACGGCCAACATACGAATTGGGTAAAAGGATTCTATAACAACCATATCTATCTGAACCGCAAAGCGATAGAAGACGCGAAGCTGGAACTGACGGTCATACAGGAAAAGGCGGCCGAATTCTTGCGCGAATTCAGCGGCGTGCAATTCGTTGCAACCGAGAATGTCCTTCGTACGGGCAACTGGAATGAAAAGACTTCCAAATACCTGCACGGCACCCACCTTTCAAGCCGTGGCGACCTGATCATCGAGTTACAGCCCGGATGGACCATCAACAACGACGATCCGAAAGCGAAAGTAAAAGTAATACGAAATAATGCAGTTATAACCCCGCTGGTATTTATGGGCAACGGTATCAAGCCGGAACATATCTACCGCGAAGTAAAAGCCACAGAGGTAGCCCCAACGGTAACCCATGTGCTGAGGATCAGACCCCCCAATGCGTCCCTCAGTCTACCACTTAGAGAATTGACAATTGGCAATGGACAATTGACAATTCCATCTAAATAAATATCCATTGACAAATACAAACAAATAAAATTAGTAACCATCCAATTGAAATCGTCAATTGCATTGTCAATTGTCAATTGTCAATTGTCAATTTAATAAGTTATGGGATTTAATGAATTTATGACGAAGCTGTTCGGCAATAAGTCGCAGCGTGACCTGAAAGAAATCACCCCGTATGTGGACAAGATCAAGGCCGTATATCCGTCAATCCAAAAGCTCTCGAATGACGAGCTTCGTGCAAAAACTGATGAAATCAAACAACGTATCCAGGATTACGTAGCCGATGAACGCGCTAAAGTGGAAGAACTGCGCAAAGGCATCGACAACAAGGAACTGGAAGAACGTGAAGCGATCTGGGCAGAAGTTGACAAGATCGAAAAGAATATCACTGAAAAGATGGAAGTGGTACTGGAAGAGGTACTTCCAGAAGTCTTTTCTATCATGAAAGATACGGCTCGCCGTTTTTCTGAAAACGAAACGATCGAAGTAACGGCAAATGACTTCGACCGTAACCTGGCTACCAAATACGACTTTGTGGAAATCAACGGCGACAAGGCCATCTATCACAACCATTGGGTGGCAGGTGGCAACGAAATCACCTGGGATATGGTCCACTACGACGTACAGTTGTTCGGTGGTGTCGTACTGCACAAAGGCAAGATTGCCGAAATGGCGACCGGTGAAGGTAAAACATTGGTGGCTACTCTGCCGGTATTCTTGAACGCATTGACCCGCAACGGTGTACACGTAGTAACCGTGAACGACTACCTGTCAAAACGTGACTCGGAATGGATGGGCCCGTTATATATGTTCCACGGACTGTCGGTAGACTGTATCGACAAGCACCAGCCGAACTCTGATGCCCGCCGTGCCGCTTACAATGCCGACATCACATTCGGTACGAACAACGAATTCGGTTTCGACTATCTGCGTGACAATATGGCGATCAGCCCGAACGACCTGGTACAGCGCAAACACAACTACGCCATCGTCGATGAGGTCGACTCCGTGTTGATCGACGATGCCCGTACACCGTTGATTATTTCCGGTCCGATCCCTCGCGGCGAAGAGCAGCTGTTCGAACAGTTCCGTCCGAACGTGGAAGTAGTCGTAAACGCACAGAAAGACCTTTGTTCCAAGATGCTGATCGAAGCCAAGAAGAAAATGGCAAGCAGCGATCAGAAAGAGGTGGAAGAAGGTTCTATCCAACTGTACCGTTCTTTCAAAGGATATCCGCGCAACAAGGCACTGATCAAATTCCTGAGCGAACAAGGCGTAAAAGCCCAGATGTTGAAGACGGAAGAATATTTCATGTCAGAAAACATGCGTCACATGCATGAAGCGACAGACGAACTGTACTTCGTGATCGACGAAAAAAATAACAGTATCGAATTGACCGATAAAGGTATCGACTTGCTGACCGGCAAGACCGATGATCCGACATTCTTCGTATTGCCGGATATCACCTCCCAGCTTTCCGAACTGGAACATATCCAAAACGAAGAAGAAAAACAGGCTAAGAAAGACGAATTGCTGGCCAACTATTCCGTCAAGAGCGAACGCGTACATACGATCAACCAGTTGTTGAAGGCTTACACTTTGTTCGAGAAAGACGACGAATATGTCGTGATGGACAACAAGGTCATGATCGTCGACGAACAAACGGGCCGTATCATGGACGGACGCCGCTACTCCGACGGTCTGCATCAGGCTATCGAAGCAAAAGAACGTGTGAAAGTGGAAGCTGCAACACAGACATTTGCAACAATCACCCTGCAGAACTACTTCCGCATGTATCACAAGCTGTCAGGTATGACCGGTACGGCAGAAACGGAAGCCGGTGAATTCTGGGACATCTACAAACTGGATGTTGTCGTAATCCCGACAAACCGCCCGATCGCCCGTAACGACATGAACGACCGCATCTACAAGACGAAACGCGAAAAATATAACGCCGTAATCGAAGAGATCGTCCGGTTGACCGAAGCAGGACGTCCGGTACTGGTCGGTACGACATCCGTCGAAATCTCCGAATTGTTGAGCCGTATGCTTACTATGCGTAAGATCAAACATAACGTCCTGAACGCGAAATTGCACCAGAAAGAAGCTGAAATCGTAGCGACTGCCGGACAGAGCAGTACGGTGACGATCGCCACCAACATGGCCGGTCGTGGTACTGACATCAAGCTATCGCAGGAAGTAAAAGCAGCCGGCGGTTTGGCCATCATCGGTACGGAACGTCACGAATCCCGTCGTGTAGACCGCCAGTTGCGTGGTCGTGCAGGTCGTCAGGGAGACCCGGGATCTTCTGTATTCTTTGTCTCATTGGAAGACGACCTGATGCGTTTGTTCTCGTCAGACCGTATTGCCGGTGTCATGGACAGACTTGGATTCAAGGAAGGTGAAATGATTGAACACAAGATGATTTCCAATTCCATCGAGCGTGCTCAGAAGAAAGTAGAAGAAAACAACTTCGGTATCCGTAAACGTTTGCTTGAATATGATGACGTGATGAACAAACAGCGTGTCGCTGTCTATACGAAGCGCCGCCATGCCTTGATGGGTGAACGTATCGGTATGGATATTGTGAATATGATTTGGGATCGTTGTGTGTATGCAGTCGAATTGGGCGATTATGATAATGTGAAGATGGAAATGTTGCAGATTTTGGCAATGGAGCCTCCTTTCACAGAAGAAGAATTCAATGCGAAGAAGAAGGAAGATTTGGCAGAATTGACTTTCGAGGCAGCAATGGCCAACTTCAAACGCAAGACAGAACGTATGGCACAGATTGCCAACCCTGTTATCAAACAAGTATTCGAATTGCAAGGACACATGTATGAAAACATTATGATTCCTATTACCGACGGTAAACGTTTGTATAATATTTCTGTTAACCTGAAAGCTGCTTATGAAACAGAAGGTAAGGAAATTGTGAAGTCATTCGAGAAAGCCATCCTGCTGCATACCATCGATGATGCCTGGAAGGAAAACTTGCGCGAACTTGACGAGTTGAAACATTCTGTGCAAAATGCAAGCTATGAGCAGAAAGATCCGTTGTTAATCTTTAAATTGGAATCAGTGAACCTGTTTGATAATATGGTCAATAAGATTAATAACAATACCATTTCCGTATTGACTCGCGGACAGATACCTGTACAGGAGCCTGAGCAAGTGCGTGAAGCAGCTCCCGAACCGGCAGCTCCCCGTCAGCAATATAGAGAGGAAAAGCGTGACTTAAGTGACCCCGATCAGCAGGCAGCAGCCGGTCACGATACTCGTGAAGTAAAACGTGAGCCGGTACGTGCAGAAAAGACTGTAGGCCGTAATGACCTGTGTCCGTGCGGAAGTGGCAAGAAGTATAAGAACTGCCACGGAAAAAATGACTGATAAATAGACAATTTCATAGAAACGTCTGAGCAGAATTTTCTGCTTAGACGTTTTTTTATTCCTTTTAACTAATAAGTTCCTGCAAATAGCTTATTTTTGTCCTAACAAGTAATATTGGTCAGATATGAATAAAACGATTTCATTAATAGCGATAGTAACCGGTTTGGTTTTGACTTCATGCGGAAGTTTGCAAACGATTTCTTTTGAACAGTTGCAGGCTGCCGATGTCAGTTTTCCTGATGCAGTGCGGAATGTGGCTGTGGTGAACAACATGCCTGTCTATAAAGTGGGAGACAGTCATGATGTGATTAGTATGGAACTGAAAGGAGATGGCAAAACAGCTGCCGAAGCTTTGGCGGAGGAAATAGCGAATGCTAATTACTTTGAGCAAGTCATTATTTGCGACTCTGCTTTGCGCGGGCAGGATACCGAACTTCGTGAAGATGTGATGCTGACTCAGGATGAGGTACAGAAATTGGCTGCCGATTTGGGCGTTGATTTAATATTCTCTTTCGACAGATTGGATATTCACACCAAACGGGGAGCTTTATTCATAGATACATTTGACGGAGGTTTTTCGGTAGATGCTGTGGATGGCATTGTGGCTCCCGTTATCAGAATATATATACCTTCTCGGGAGCGTCCTATGCTCAGTTTTAGTAAGCAAGATACTATTTCATGGGAAATTGAGCCTACCTTATCAGATAAAAAAATCGTAAAGGAGGCTTCGGAATACGCTGCTACCATGCCTGTCAATTATCTTCTTCCGCATTGGAGGGAGGTATCCCGTTTTTATTTTGACGGAGGCAATGTGAGGATGCGCGATGCCGGAGTGTATGTACGCGAGAATAATTGGGATAGTGCATTTGAGTTGTGGAAGCAGATATACGATAAGGGTAAAGGGCGCCAAAAAATGCGTGCAGCCTTTAATATAGGGCTATATTATGAAATGAAAGACAATCCTGCAACTGCTATAGAATGGGTGGAAAAAGCAGATAAACTGGCAAAAGCCGGTACGACAGAAGCTACTGTTATTGCTTTCTATTTATTGAAATTGAAGGAGCGTCAGGTCCAATTGCCTCAGTTAAACATACAAATGAATCGTTTCAAAGATAATTTTTAAGGAATAAATGTTGCAGGAAAGATTTTTTTTGTACTTTTGAATATAAATAATTAAATAAAATTGATTTTGGTATGAAACTCAGTGCACAGTCACATGCTTCTATTGTATCATCCCTTCAGGAAGCAATCGATAAATTTATTGCTGACGGAGAGAAAACAGTAGTTACCGATATTCATTTGCAGCCTAAACAGGATAGCGGTGAACTAGTATTATTTAATGATGATGACGAGGAATTGTCGCGTACCATAATCGAAGAGTGGGTGGATTATGATGGAGATGATTTTTATGCCATCGCCGAACGGATTCTGAGAGGAGAGCTCAATTGCTTGCAGGAATCCGGAAAGTTGGATAATCTTTGTATCATGAAGCCGTATTCTTTTGTGTTGGTAGATGAAGATAGAGAAACGGTAGCCGAACTTTTATTGGTGGATAATGAAGACACATTGTTATTAAACGATGAACTGCTTAAAGGATTAGACGAAGAACTGGATGCCTTTTTGAAAGATTTACTTGAGAAATAACCGATTATAAATGACGGGCATTCCTACTGACTAGTAATGAGAAAGTATGTTTCACACTTATCGGGAAGGTAATAATCTGTATTACAATAGCTTGGTGTGAAACGTAGGATGTGAATCTTACTTATCATAAGGAATAGTCCTAAAAAACTCTTTCATCTTTTCAGAAAAGACCTTGGAGTTTTCCAAAAAGACCTTTGTATTTTCGGAAAACTCCAAGGTCTTTTTTTCTGTATAAAGAAATTCTTTCAGGAAGAATGCCGTTTGAAATACTGCTTCCTCATCCATCTGTCGAATAACAGAAATAAGAAAATAGTTATGGCAAACAAGAAGTAGAAAAAAGGAATCTGTATGTCGTGAGTTACCGAAGGAAGCATTGCTTGGATAAACTCTGTCAGGCTATCACCCAAATAATAAATCACTCCTGCGATGCCACTGGCCAGTAAGAGCAAGGAGGCGATAATGGTTGCCCATAATGTTCTTTGTTCTATTTTCTTTTCATGAAGTCGAGCGGCTTCTTCTACTTTCTGCATGGTGCGGAAAGTAAAGTTGGTGGACAGCCGAAACTGAGGTTGTTCCTTTATTGCCCTTTTCAATCCTTTATCTTTTAGTCCTTCGTTCATAGTTTTTCATTGGTTATAAGTACATACAATTTTTTGCGTATACGGTGCAATTTCACTTTTGTGTTGCTTTCTGTCATTCCCAATATGAGAGCAATTTCGCTGATAGGCTTGTCTTCCATATAAAATAAGGTAATGACGGCCCGTTCATCTGCATCAAGCTTTTTCATGGCTTTGTTCAGTTTGGCTATCTGTACCTCGCTCTCATCATTCAGCGTATCATCTATTTGTTCGTCCGAAATGTTGGCAAGCAGCGTATCGTCCATGTCAAATAAGTCGTATTTTTTCTTTCGTACGGCCGAAATTGCAGTATTGTAAGCGATGCGGTATATCCACGTCGAAAAGTTGCTTTCCGCTTTGAATGAAGATAAGTGCCGGAAGGCTTTGAGGAAGGTATCTTGTGTAAGCTCTTCTGCATCTTCCTGGCTGGCAACGATACGAACAATCAAGGTAAATACCTGCTGACCGTATTTGTCCAGAAAATATTCATAGCGGGAAGTCTTTCCTTCCAATACATCTTGAATGATATGTGCTTCGTCGTATTCCATTTCACTTCTTTAGACGCATGCATATAGATAAGGTTACACTTTTGAAATAAAAAATATTTTTTGCCGTAAAGTTGTAACCTGACCGGAGATGCGGCGTCTAAAGGGTACAAAGGAACAAAATTAATAACTTAAATAGAAACGATTATGATGGATTTTATTATGGTGCCTACTATTCTGGCCATTATCACTTTGGGAATTTACAAGCTGTTTGAACTGTTTGTCTGCAAAAAGGAACGTTTGACTATTATTGAAAAGATGGGAGAGAAGTTTACTCCCGATATGCTGGAGCATAAGATTAACTTTTCTTCGACTGGAAACTTCTCTTTTTCGGCTTTGAAGTTGGGATGTTTGCTTACAGGAATGGGACTGGGACTACTGGTCGGTTATGTGATTTGTGCCGCTACTATAAACGGTTATACCGGAACTGTAGATATTGGTTACAGAATGAATGATGTCGCTTCACTTATTTATGGAGCCTGTGTCCTTTTGTTGGGAGGTGTAGGTTTATTGGTGGCTTTTGTCGTCGAAATGAACATGAATAAGAAATAAGAGCTAGGAACAGCACAACACAACACATTAAAAAAGGGAGTGTGTCAAAACCAAACCGACCTATCCCATCGTCAGCTGTAGGGGCAGGGTTTGCCTGCCCGAAGACACAAAGCAA
>OGQW01002258.1_pt1 | contig 9905 bp, 5 predicted proteins | sample 1553301 | NCBI WGS metagenome assembly OGQW01 (sample SAMEA2579974, study PRJEB22360) | human gut metagenome
AGCACGATGCGGGTACCGCAACCCGACATTATCGAGCATTTTGGCAACGCAGATGTCGTGCCGCAGCCGCCGGAGCGGTGCTTAAGCCGTCAGACGGGAATTGTGCGGTGTTGCCTTCACTTTTTCCCTGTCGTTACGCGGTCTGCATTCCTGTTTTTGCCCACAAACTGCCCTTGTTCACGCAAAGTTTACCGGAATTTCCAGCTATTTCATGCCTTGTTCATCCGCAGTTCATTTTTATTCTTCATGATAGAATCTATCGGGGGCCCCTATTACCGCCCCCAACTGGAGGAATTGTTATGCACGAAACCCAACAGCCGCGCGACCCCAAAAAGACGACCGGCATTGTGTATGCCGTGATCCTTGTGGTGTTGCTGCTGCTCAATTTCTGGGCCTTCCCCGCCATGATGAAAGGCCAGGTCAAACAGGTCGATTACGGCACCTTCCTGAACATGCTCGAAGGCGGCGAACTGAGCACCGTTGAAATTCAGGATCAGCAGATCTATTTTGTGGACAAAAACGATACCACCTACTGCACCAACTCCATTGCGCAGGACCTGCAGCTGGTCAACCGGTTGGAAAACGCCGGCGTTTCCTTTGGCAAGGTGTACAACCAGACCACCTGGGTGGATACCCTGCTGGGCTGGGTCATCTCGCTGCTGCCCATGATCATCCTGATCGTCTGGTTCAACCGCATGATGCGCAAGCGGGTCGGTGAAATGACCGGCGGCGCCAACAGCATGATTTTTGGCGGCGGCAAATCCGGTGCCAAACAGTATGTCGTTGAGGATGGCAAGTCCATCAAATTTGCCGATGTTGCCGGTGAGGACGAAGCCAAAGAGAGCCTGCAGGAAATCGTTGACTTCCTGCATAACCCCAAGCGTTACGAGGATATCGGTGCCAAAATGCCCAAGGGCGTTCTGCTTGTCGGCCCCCCGGGCACCGGTAAAACCCTGCTGGCCCGCGCTGTTGCCGGCGAAGCCGGTGTTCCCTTCTTCTCCATTGCGGGTTCTGAATTTGTCGAGATGTTCGTCGGCATGGGCGCTTCCAAGGTGCGTGACCTCTTCAAACAGGCCAACGAAAAAGCCCCCTGCATTATCTTTATTGATGAGATCGATACCATCGGCAAAAAGCGTGACGGTGCTTCCGGTATGGGCGGCAACGATGAACGCGAACAGACCCTGAACCAGTTGCTGACCGAAATGGACGGGTTTGACGCCGCCAAGGGTGTTATCATTCTGGCCGCCACCAACCGTCCTGAATCCCTTGACCCCGCTTTGACCCGCCCCGGCCGTTTTGACCGTCGTGTGCCCGTGGAGCTGCCCGACCTGAAAGGCCGCGAAAGCATCCTGCGCCTGCACGCTCAAAAGGTCAAAATCGGCCCCGACTGTGACTTTGCCGTGGTTGCCCGCATGACTCCCGGTGCTTCCGGTGCCGAGCTGGCCAATATCATCAACGAAGCCGCCCTGGGCGCTGTGCGCCACCACCGCATGGCCGTTACCCAGTACGACCTGCAGGAAGCCGTGGATACCATCCTGGCCGGTGCCCAGAAAAAGAATAAGATCCTGAGCGACAAAGAAAAGTGCATCGTGGCCTACCACGAAGTCGGCCATGCCATGGTTGCCGCCCTGCAGAGCCATTCCGCCCCCGTGCAGAAAATCACCATTGTGCCGCGCACTTCCGGCGCGCTGGGTTTCACCATGCAGGTAGAGGACGGCGACCACACCCTGATGACCAAGGAAGAGATCCTGGCCAAAATTGCCACCATGACCGGTGGCCGTGCCGCCGAAGAAGTGGTGTTCAACTCCATCACCACCGGCGCATCCAACGATATCGAGCAGGCCACCAAGATGGCCCGCGCCATGATTACCCGCTACGGCATGACCGACGACTTTGACATGGTTGCCCTGGAAACCGTGAACAACGCCTACCTGGGCGGCGATGCCAGCCTGGCCTGCAGTGAGCGCACAGCCGCCACAGTGGACGATAAGGTCGTGGAAGTCGTCAAGCAGCAGCATGAAAAAGCCAAACAGATGCTGATTGAAAACCGCGGCAAGCTGGACGAGATTGCCAAGTACCTGTATGAGAAAGAAACCATCACCGGCGAAGAGTTCATGCGCATCCTGACCGCTGTTCCCCAGCTGCCCACCGGTGCCGTGGAACAGTAAAGGCAACACCGCACGGGCGGGGGTGTTTTGTTGTAATTCTGTAGGGGCGCGCACCATGCACCCATCCGTTTTATATCATCACACTACAGCGCTTTCTCACAAAGCACATCATGTAATAGCGCCATTTTATGGCCCGCCGTTACCCCTTTGTAGGGGCCGCTGCTCACCTCTTTCCGAAAAACGCAATAAAAATGCTGTCTTTCTCCACATCAGGGAAAGGCAGCATTCTTCTTTATCCGTTCAGATCTTCGCCGTTGCTGGCAATCACATTTTTATACCATCCAAAGGACTTTTTCCTGTACCGTGCCGCCGCCCTGTTCGAGTACCGGGAAAAGCACCAGTGATCCTGCCGGGCTTTATTTTGCCTGTGCGCCCTCTGGGAAGATGATCTTGTTCACAAAGAAGAAGATCACCATGGAAATGCCGCCATTGAGCACGGTGGTTCCAATGTTGTAGATGAAATCCGGCACCAGCAGGCCCGCAACCGCCACCCACACGCAGTTGATGGAGTTGACGATGCAGGTGATCAAGCAGAACGCCACCACATACCAGGCGATCTGCTTGGCCAGGTTGCCCTTGCTGCGGAACACAAAGTTGCGCTGGATAGGAAAGTTTATGCATTCTCCCACCACCATGGCAACCATGTAGGCGCAAAAGTACGGCAGACCGCCATGGGCGGAATCATACCCCAGGATGTTCCACTGGAAGGTTTCGCCAAACAGCGTGACCGGGATGCCCGGCCAGCCAAAATCCACCACCGGCAGGCTGCTGAACGCCGCCGGCAAAAATTGCAGCAGCAGGTATTTGAAGACCGTAACCAGGTTGGATACGATCACAAACAGTCCGCCTTCGCGCACCCACTTGGCTGCGGCGGGGTGTTTTGCCGCAAAATTATTCCATAGCTGCATAAATAGCCCCTCTCTTTCCTCAGCTGTTGCGCAGGCGCTGTTCCAGCTGTGCGTTCAGTACCAGGTTTTTCACGGCTTCTATGATCACCCGCACAAGGCCGATGATCCAGAATCCCTGTAATTCCATCACAATGCCATCCACCATGCCCATGCTGATGGCACCGCTGGTCATTTTGGCCAGGGCACGCAGCGGCATGTTGTACTGGAACAGCACATTCAGGTCCGGCTTGCCGCGCTTGTAGCTGGCGTTCAGCAGTGCGGTAAGCACCAGCCAGATCAGCCAGCCCAGCGGGCTGCGGCTGTGGTTCAGCTCGCCCAGGGTCATGTTGCGGTCAATTTTAACTTTTCCCTGCTGCACCGGGCGGCCCAGCAGGGTGGCCCATTCGTCATCCGGCACGCTCTGCACCTTGCCGCTGGTATAGTGCGGCAGATGCTTGCCCGCATAGGGGTTGGGTGCGCCGGTACCGGCCACTTCCACCACGGCGGTCAGGCGGATGTCCGCACTGGACGCGCCGACCCGCAGCTCATAGCTGCCGCCTTCCACTTCCCAGCTGTCGGTCTTGGTGTTCCAGTAGCGGAACGCCTTGTCGTCCAGCGGGATGGTCACGGTCTTGCTTTCGCCGGGCTGCAGCTGCACCTTGGCAAAGCCTTTCAGCTCCTGTGCGGGGCGGAACACTTCTGCCCCGGGTTTTGCCACATACAGCTGCACGATCTCTGCTCCGGCGCGCTTGCCGGTGTTGGTTACGGTCAGGGTCACGCCATTGGACGCGGCCTGCAAATTGCTGTAGGCAAAGCTGGTGTAGCTTAACCCATAGCCAAAGGGGAATGCCACCGGCACACCGGCGGTCTGGTAATAGCGGTAGCCGACATACAGCCCCTCGCGGTACTGCACCATGCGGCCCGGCCCGGCAAAGTTATCCTTGGCGGGGGTATCCGCATAGGCGTTGACCCAGGTTTCGGCCAGCTTGCCGCTGGGGTTCACTTTGCCGGTCAGCACATCCAGCATGGCGCCCGCCCCCGCCTGGCCGCCCAGCGCACCATACACCAGGGTACGGCAGTGTTTGAGCCACGGGGTTTCCAGCGAAGCCCCTGCGCTGAGCACCACAACGGTGTTGGGGTTGGCCTGCTGCATGGCCTTTAACAGTTCGATCTGGTTGTCCGCAAGGCGCATATCGCCGCGGTCCAGACCCTCACTTTCCTTGATTTCATCCAACCCCAGGCAGAGCAGCACCACTTCGGCCTTTTGGGCCAGGGCTACAGCCTCGGCCTGTTTGGCGGCATCCGGTTTGCCCTGGCGGTCAAAGCCGGGGGCAAAGCCCACGCTGGCCAGGCCGCTCTCTTTCAGGCAGTCCAAAAAGGTATCCACCTTGATGGAGTTGACCGCGCTGGAGCCAGCGCCCTGGTACCGCGGTGTCTGGGCAAAGTCGCCGATCACGGCAACTTTTGCGCCCTCGGCCAGCGGCAGCAGGTCGTTCTCGTTCTTCAGCAGCACAATGCTTTCGGCTGCGGCGCGGCGGGCCAGGGCGTGGTGAGCGTCCGCATCAAAGGTGCGGCTGTGGGACTGCACGGCGGCATGGGTATCAAACACCAGCGTCAGCAGCTCGTCCAGCCGGGCGTCCACATCCGCTTCGGTAATTTTGCCGCTCTGCACAGCCTGCATCAGCTCGCGCACCGCGTCTCCGCCGGGGGCGGGCATTTCCAGCGTGGAGCCGTTCTGCACGCCCAGGGCATGGTCATTGCTGCCGCCCCAGTCCGTTACCACAGCGCCGTCAAAGCCCCATTCCCCGCGCAGGATGTCCATTAACAGGTGGCGGTTCTCGTTGGCGTAAGTTCCGTTGATGAGGTTATAGCTGCTCATGATGGTCTTGGGCTTTGCTTCCTTGACCACGATCTCAAACCCGGTCAGGTACAGCTCCCGCAAAGTGCGTTCATCCACCACGGAATCCGACGCCATGCGGCGCAGCTCCTGGCTGTTGACGGCAAAGTGCTTGGGGCAGGCCGAAATACCGTTGGACTGGATGCCCCGCACATAGCTCGCGGCCATTTTGCCGGAAAGATACGGATCCTCGGAGAAATACTCAAAGTTGCGTCCGCAGAGGGGGCTGCGCTTGATGTTCAAGCCCGGGCCCAGCAGCACAGCCACCTCCTGCGCGGCAGCCTCTTCCCCCAGAGCCTCACCGATGGCCTCGCCCAGGGCGGGGTCCCAGCTGTTGGCCACCGTGGCGCTGGTGGGGAAACAGGTGGCCGGGACACTGGGGTTCAGGCCCAGATGGTCCGCCGCGCCCGCCTGCTTGCGCACGCCGTTGGGGCCGTCCGAGAGGGTGATGGCCGGGATGCCTTTCTCCGAGAAATCCCGGGTGGTGAAGACCGTCTCGCCCGAGAGCAGGGCGCATTTTTGTTCTAAATTCAATGTTTTTATGATGTCCGTATGTTTCATCACAATTTCCTCGTTTGTCCCTGAGCAAGGCAAAGGCCCACTGTTTTGGTGCAGCGGGCCTTTGCCGTTGGTTCAGTTCAGGTGCTGCGTTGGTTCAGGGCCCAGAGTGCGCATCAACCGTCCTCTGCTTCCTCTTCCTTGCGCTTCTTGTACCCTTTAATGGCAGTGTATTCCAGACCAACTACCAGCAGTGCAACAACGATATCTGCACCAATCATAACGATTTTCCAAGATGCCATGCCGGGGTTCAGGTTCTCTGCCTCGTAAGCGCGGCTATTGACCACAGTGTAAAGGATGTTCTTCGCAGCAGTACGCATGGCCTGCTTGCTGCTGTTGGTCAGCACGGTAACATTGTTATAATCGTTGCCGGTGGTGCAGAGCATCAGGTCACCGCCGTTGCGGACTGCCTGATCCGCAGTCATGTAACCGTAGACACCGAAGTAATCCGTCTCGACGAAGCCAACAAAGCCCCATTCCCCACGCAGAACATCGTTCAGAAGTTCTTTGCAGCCGCCAGCCCAGCGATTGCCGATGTAGTTGAAAGAGGACATCACTGCATGGCAGTCTGCATCTTTCACAGACATCTCAAAGGGCTTGAGGTAAATTTCACGGATGGCCTGCTCGTTGGACCAAGTAGCCAACATGGAATTACGGTTGCCCTCTTGGTCGTTCAGAGCGAAGTGTTTCATACAAGCATACACACCGTGCTCCTGTGCTCCCTTGATTGCATTTTCAGCCATCGTACCAGAGAGAACGCCATCCTCCGAGTAATACTCAAAGTTACGGCCTGCAAAGGCAGTGCGGTGGATGTTCATAGCCGGACCATACCAGCCGGAGGTGTTCATCTCATTGGCCATCTTGCCGATGCTGTCACCAAAAGAGTAAGCAAGGTCTTTGCTCCAAGTCATGCCGATGAGGGTAGCTGCCGGGAAACCGACCGAGCCGACACCGGTAAAGTTGTTGTTGATGGAAGCGGGACCGTCGCAGGCATTGGTGCGCACTTTGCCGATGCTGTCCACGGCCGCGGTCTGATAGCCGCCGAAGCCGATGGTCTGCTGCAAGTCGTCAAGGGTCATCTGGTCCAGCAGGTCATCCCACTTGGAATCGTTGTAGTCCACACCACGCAGGTCTGCCAGCTTGATGCCATTCTTTGCCCCAGTCGTGATGTCCTCAGCGTTGGGGTCGTCGTCCAGTTCATAGCCGGATTCCGTGTAGGTGAAGCAGTTATCAAAGCCAGCCTTGACTTCATCACTCATTTCATAAGTTGCAGGAGCAGCGGTCGCCTCGTCATAGTTGGCAAAGCCGTTGGCGCGGGACAGATAAGTGAAGTCACCCTTTGCAAAATCAAACTCGTTGGTAGCAGCAACAGCATCACTTTCGCGCTTGTTGTCGGTGCCATAGACAATATCGGAAGCAACCGTATAAGTTTTAGAATCCAGCACATTGTGTGAATCGGCCTTGGCGCTGATGATGTAATCGCCTGCCTCCAGCACATAGCAGCCATTCTTCTGATCATCGTAGGAAGCCAGGTTTTCGACCGGGATAGAGAAGCTGATGGTCTCACTCTCGCCAGGAGCCAGTTCCTTGGTCTTATTGAAGTCCAGCAGGTTTGAAGAAGCCTTTTCAATGCCGCCGTTGGTATACGGAGGATTATCATAGATTTCCACAACATCTTTACCAGACACAGAGCCAGTGTTGGTGACGGTCACGGTGAAGTTGAGGTCCTGACCATCGGAGGTGATGTCACTCATCTCCTGCGTAAAGGTCGTGTAGCTCAAGCCATAGCCAAAGGGATAGACAACTTCCTTGTCGTAATCAATGAGGCCTTCGTCAGCAGCAGTCTCGTAGAACTTATAGCCAACATAGATGCCCTCAACATAGTTCACAAAAGAGGGGGATGCACCGGCCGGGTCAAAGCTGCTGGCGTTGGAATTGATTTCCTCGGTATTGGTGTACTTGAAATCACCGAAGTTATTCCACCACGGGGAGGCAGTCAAGTCCTCAACATAGGTATCAGCGGTACGTCCAGAGGGGCTGACCTCACCAGAAACGACGCGGCCAAAGCCCTCAAAGCCAGACTGACCGGTGCCGGGGCAGAGCAGAACGCCTTTGATCTGGGGGTAATCCTTGACCCAACCCATCTCGAAAGCGTTTGCACCGTTGTAAACAACAATGACATTATCAAAGTTTGCGGTAACAAGGTCGATGAGTTCTTCCTCACGGTTGGACAGCTGCAAGAAGTGGTCGCCTGCATCCCAATCATTGCCCTCATTGAGAGTATCGTCGTAGGTGCCGTTGTAGTAACCAGCGCCCTTTTCATTGCCGCGGTACTCTGCCACGCGGCGAATCCAGTTGCCGCCCGCAACTGCGGCCATGTCGGTGGGAAGGTCTGCACCCTCACCGCCAACGCGGGTGATAACGACCATTGCAGTATCGGAGAAGTTCTTCGCATTCTCCATCACCTCGTTGGTATAGAGATTGACATTGGGTTCCGGCAGAGTCCAATCTTGCTTTGACATACCAACGGTCGGACGCGTAGCGTAGTAATCGGTATAGAACTTGCTCAGTTCGTCGTTGGTTTCAATGCCAGCATCATGCAGGCCAGTGAGCAGGTCCGTGACGGGGTAAGCATCATTCAAAGCACGCGAACCTGTACCGCCGTAGCAGGGATTCGTAGAAGACCAGCCGAAGACGTTCAGCTTCGAACCAGAAGCCACCGGCAGAATCTTGTCGTCGTTCTGTGCCAGAACGACGCCCTCCTGTGTAATCTCGTTGACCAACTGCGTTGCCTCTGCAGAGGTCTCCTCGCTGATCGTGCCACTGCTGGAAACCAGATCCAGCATGGTGGACATGGGGCCGGTGCAAATAAGATTTGCAATGATAGCCAGCGCCAGCAGAATGGCAACGCCGGATTGCGCCCGGATGAGTTTCTTTTTCGCCTTGGGCATCTTCCGCACTGCGAACATCACGATGAGCGCAAGCACGAGGACAACGCCGAATGCAATCAGGTAATTTTTGATATTCGAAATCACCTGCATTACATCATCCATGTTGATGGACAACATAATTTTCTTCCTTCTTCATTTCAAGTCGTGTTCTTTTTCGGGATAGGCAGCAGGATGCGGACGGTGAACCAGCTGTTCTCCCATTTCACGGTCATGGTGCCTCCGTGCTGCCGGGCGGCGGCCTGCACGCCCCGCACCTCCCTTTTTTCAGCTTTTCTTTCTCTGCCCCACAGGCAAAGTCACTAAGGCAAGTATAGCACAGGCAGCGCTTCTTTGCCATGAAAAAACAAAACAGCCGCCCCGGCCCGCATAGGGACCCGAAACGGCTGTTTCCCTTTATTTTTCTGTGCTTATGCATTAAAAACGCAAACTGCCATATTATGGTTCGCATAAAGAGAACCATATCATTCTGCCCAGATCCATCAGAAGCGCAGCCGCATCTGGTACCAGACCACATTTCCGTGAGTAGAACCAGAAACGCCCTCGCTCACAAAACCAAACTTGGCGTAATAATGCACCAGTTTGTCTTTGCAGGTGAGTACAAGTCCCTTTCTCCCCTGTGCTTTCGCTTCGCTGATCACATGATTCAACAGAGCAGCCGCACAGCCGCGGCAGCGGTATTCCGGGATGGTATCCACACCGAAGATCATCTGCCATGCACCGTTTTCGTTGTGCAGAGAAGCATCCTCATACATCTCGTCCCGGAGGTCGGGGTCATCCGTGACCATGCCGTTGACAAAGCCGATCATCCGGTCGCCATCCAGCTGCACCCAGAAGTGATTGGGATAAAACGCTAATCTGCCGGATAGACTGGCTTCGGTGGCGGCCTCCGCAGCAGGGAAGCATTCTGCCTCAATATTTACGATTCCCTGCAAGTCTGCGGGAACAGCAGTCCGAATCTGCATCCTGTTCAAACTCCTTTCTCAATCCACAAGAGTGGTCTCACCCTGAAATACCTCAACTGCCGGGCCGGTCATGAAGGTGTGTCCTGTGGTGTCGTCGATCTCAATGCGTAGGGCACCGCCGTCCATCTGCCCTTTCACAGAAGCGTCTGTCAGGCCCCGCGCATGGCTGGCAACAACGCTTGCCACGGCTCCGGTCCCACAGGCCAGAGTGATTCCACTGCCGCGCTCCCAGACACGCATCCGCAGATGAGTATGGTCAAGGATCTGCACAAATTCGCTGTTGACGCGATTCGGAAAGCGGGCGGCATGCTCGAACAGGACGCCAATCTTCTCCAGCGGCACCTCCTCACAGTTGGACACCAGATACACGGCGTGGGGGCTGCCGACATCCACGGCGGAAAATTCCCACTCACTCCCGGCTACTGTGATTTTTTCCGGCTGCGGGGATTCCAGCACCGGCACGCCCATGTCCACCCGGATTT
>OGQW01002262.1_pt1 | contig 9892 bp, 7 predicted proteins | sample 1553301 | NCBI WGS metagenome assembly OGQW01 (sample SAMEA2579974, study PRJEB22360) | human gut metagenome
CATCTGCTGCGGCAGCTTCTGCTGCTGTTCCCATATACAGGTAATCATAGCCGGTTCCACTCAGCAGAATGGATGCTTTCAGTTTTCCATCTTTTACGATGAGTCTGGAAGAAACCACACGGAACATGCTTCCGGTTGCTTCTGCAGAAGTCTCATACTCACCATCTGCCGGTTTTGCTGCTTCCGCTGCTTTTGTTTCTTTCTTCTCGGCTGTATTGGATGCCTCATTTTTGGTCGTTTCTTTTACTTCCGTTTTCGGCTGTTCTGCCGCCGGACTGGTATTCTCTTTTACAGCATCTTTGGTTTCTTCTTTTGCCGGTGTTTCTTTTTCAGCATCCTGGGAAGTCTCATCTGCTGCTTCCGGCTCTTTTTCTGTGGTATCGGCAGTCTCTTCACCGTCTTTTGCAGTGTCCTCTGCAGTATCTTCCGAAGCATCCTCATCTGCGGATGGTGTCTCGGTCTCGTCAGATCCTGCCGGTGTCTGATCCTCTGCAGGCGCGGCCGGTGTTTCCGTCGGCTCTTCTGCCGGAGTCTCTGCAGTGCTTTCACTGCTCTCGGTTTCTGCCGGTGTTGTTTCCGGTTCTGCCGTCTCTGCTGTTTCTTCGCTCTGCGGCGCTTCCTCTGCGGCTGCGCTGCTTTCTGTCTGTGCTGCTTTTTCCTGCGTATCTGCTAATACGCTGACAGTCGGGCTCATGATCATGGACGCCGACAGCAGCAGTGACAGAAATTTGCTTGAATTTCCTTTCATAACTTCTCCTTTTCTTCGGATATCCTTCGCGCATCTGCTCCGGATTCCGTCTGACTTTTTCAGGCAGCTGGGCGGTGCCTGTCCCCGTCAATGATGTCTCCCTGCAAGTAATCTTGTTTTTGAGGACACATTTTTTCTGCGAAAAGACAAACAGACATCTGCTTTTTCTGCAAAAGAGTTTCTCCACCGGAGCTCTTTTTCGGACGCATGGCGACAAAAAAGCAGATGTCCGATTTTACTTCGTACATCTTTCCATGAATATATATGCTTTTATCGGAAGCGATTCACTAACCTTTCCAGCAGGTTTCCTGACTCGCAGATCTTCACGGCAGCCGCGCCTTCTCATGCGTTTCGCACAATGGCATTTCTGCAGCTAACACTCCCTGCTTACAGTGACCGGATCGCTCAGGATTTCCACCTGATTCCCTTTTACCTTCGCGGATTCTTTTTCAAATCCGTTCCGCACTGAAAAGTCCCTTATTTCATTCGTTACTGATTATAGCAAAGCCGTTTTGGAAAGTCAAATGAAAGGCCACGGAAAAAGCGCATAAAATCAGCATTTTTTACATACTTTATGATAACTGTCCGCACCGGAGCCTATTCTATGAAACCAGCTTCTCTGCACCGCCGCATCCTGTTCCCTCTGCTTCTGTGCGGCGGACTTCTTTTCGCTCTGCTGTTCTGGTATTTTTCCCCGTTCTTTTCCCCTGGTGAGAACCGCCGGTTTTCCGCGTATGTGGAGGAACGCTTCCACTCCGAGGTAACCTCTTCTGCCATCACGCTCCACTATACCCTCGCCGATCCGGCTTCCCGCGGAATTGCCCCCGGCACTGCCTCGTTCGGCACGGTTTCCATCCCTGACCGCACCTCGTATGATGCCCTGCTGCAGAGTGTGGAAACAACGCTCACATCCTTTCATCGAAACCGCCTCTCCGCGGAAAATCAGATCACGCTCGATCTTCTGCTCTACGAGCTGAACTGCGAGAAAATGCCGGGCAGCACCAGCCTTCTTGCGGAACCGCTCGGTCCGTCGCTCGGGATTCAGGCACAGCTTCCCATTCTGCTCGCGGAGTACCCGTTCCGCACACAGCAGGATATCGCCGACTACCTCCATCTTCTGCAGGATCTCCCGCGCTATTTCTCCGATCTCATCGCACTCGAGCAGGAAAAATCCCGGCAGGGCGTGTTTCAGAATGACCTTGCGGTCGATGGCATTATCCGCCAGTGCAGTGCTTTTCTCGCCGACGCGGATACACCGGAAAGCCATCTGCTCCACACCGTTTTTCAGAATAAACTGCAGGCGTCTTCACTGTTTTCTGAGGCGGAAAGGAATCTCTGTCTGCAGACGCATGAAAAACTCCTTATCTCCTGTGTTTTTCCCGCCTACCGCTCTCTTTCCGATGCTCTTTCTTCACTCCGCGGCAAAGGAACGCAGAACGCCGGCGGTCTTTCCCGGCAGGAAGGCGGACTTTCCTACTATGCGTATCTTCTCCGCAGCCGCGTCGGTGTTGACGCTTCACCGGAGGAGCTGACCCGCCTTTTAACACAGCAGCTTGCGGACCAGTGTGCCGAAATGCAGATTATTCTCGATCAGAATCCGTCGCTCTCCCTCTCCGAGCAGGCGCTCGTGCTGCCGTTCTCCACGCCGGAGGAAATGCTTGCCGATCTGCAGAATGCCGTTTCTGAAGATTTTCCCGTTCTTTCGGGTATCGCATACGAAGTAAAGACCGTGGATGACTCTCTCAAGGATTTTTTAAGCCCCGCCTTTTATCTCACACCGCCCGCCGATGTCAATTCACCCAACTCCATTTACCTGAATCCCGCGGATGAAATGACCGGCATCGAGCTGTATTCCACACTTGCCCACGAGGGCTTTCCCGGCCATCTGTACCAGACCGTCTCGTTCTCGCGCTCCGACCCGCTTCTGATCCGCCATCTCTACGCGCCGTCGGGTTATGTGGAAGGATGGGCAACCTACGTTGAATCATATGCCTGCCGCTACGCCGCACGGAATCTCGATGCAAACACGCAGGCGCTCTGCCGTCTCTGGTATCTGAACCGCTCGGTGCATCTTACCCTCTGCTCGCTGCTGGATCTCGGAATCCACAGCCAGGGATGGCTCCTCTCGGATGCGTCAGCCTTTCTGGCGCAGTTCGGCATCACGGATGCGCCGGCCGCTGCCTCTTTATATCAGTATATTCTCGAGACACCGGCGAACTATCTGAAATACTGTGTCGGATCGCTCTCGTTTTCGCAGCTCCTCTCGGAAGTGCAGAAACAGGAAGGTGACTCATTCTCATTGATCGGTTTCCATGAAAAACTGCTCCGTCTCGGGCCTCTGCCGTTTCCGCTCGTAGAAAAATATCTGTAAACGGTTCGCCCTGCTGAAAAAAAGATCCCACAGACTTTCTTCTATAAATAATAAAAAGTTCTGTGAGATCTTTTTCATTTTCAAAATTCTTTAACCTAAATTGTAAAGAGATGGATCTGTCGGCCGCTGCGGATCAATAACAGAGGCAGAATCAAACAGATCGCTTGTTCTATCCTCGCCGCCTCCGTAGAGGTTCTGGTACAGACGGTATCCATCCAGGTTTCTTCGTCCCATACGCAGGTAATTGTCTCTTACCTGAACGAAATACTGGGAGGAATCTACGTTGCAGTAGATGTTGAAGCCCTGACTCTTTAAGTAAGCAAACTTCTCATTGTCCATCGTGTAATCGTGCCAGTCGGAAAGATCCTGTCCATGTGCAAAGATGATGATATCGCTTCCGCCGATGAGCGGTGCAACATACGTCAGCCATTTCTCGGTATCCGCCTGGATCGTCTCGATCGGTTTGTCGCCGACACGGATATGGCCCCAGGTATGGCTTGCGAATGTCCAGCCGTCTGCTTTGATCGCATCGGCTACTTTTTTCGCCTCCTCGCACTCTTTATCCCAGTCGAAATCCGGGTGTGCATCAAGCCATGCTACCTGATCATCCGTCAGATCTTCTCTTGTCTTGTAATCACCGTCGGTGCGGTATCCGAGGATTCCGTCGTAGCCGGTCAGTGCTACGGTTCCGCGCGCATTATGGTATACGGCATCCGGATGCGCTTCGATAAACTGATCCATCAGCGGGATGCAGTCGTAAGCACCGGTCACAACAGTTCCGTCATCCTGAATGTATTCGCAGGTCGGTTTTCCGTCGTCGCCGACTACCATCTTGCTGGCAATGCCGCGTCCGTCGTAAGAGTGGTAATAGGAAAGGTCATCCAGAGAAAGAACGAATGCTTTCTTGCCCTCCGGCAGGTAAATGTCCCCTTCCTCGTAATGAACGGTTCCGTCATCATCTACGGTCTTTTTCACGAGATCGTTGATCGAAACCATGACATATCCTCTGTCGTACATCTGCTGGGTAATCGCGTTGAACTCATCCACGGTGGTCATCCACTGGCAGAAGCCTGCGGTCTGTGCGTTGTCCTGATAGAACGCTTTCTGCGGATCGACTACAAGAGAATGATAGAAAATGTGGGTTACTTCGTTGACGTTGACGCGCACACAGGCATCTCTCGTGCTGGTGTACTCTGCTACTTTTGTGATGATATCCGCGTCGGTTGCTGCGCCCTCTACGCTCTGGAGCTTTTCAATGAGTTCAACGTAATCGTTGGTCTGCGAAGGTGCATCGGCTTCCGCCATAATCTGTGCTTTCGTTGTCGGCGCTTCAGCACTTCCCGTGCTGTCCGACGATACGGAACCGTCCACCTCTGCTGTTTTCTGATCCTCTTTTTCCTGTGCTTTCTGCTGGATTTTTTCTGTTCCTCCGGCCAAAGCCCAGATTCCAATGCCGAAGATGACAAGCAGAACACATAGAATTCCTGTTTTGATCATCAGCGCACGCTTCCGCTTTCTTCTTCGGAGCTCCTTTTTACTGATGTTTTTTTTCTCACTCATTTTTCCTTCCTCCCAAAACAGCTTTTGCTTTTCTGGCAAATATTACAGTTTTACCGGACTGACAGAAATTCAGCCCGGACTCTGCTCTTTCTATTTTAGCTCAAAATACCGGTTCTGTCGAGTAGGTTTCCGGCAGGTTAAGAGAAATGTAAGAAAACCGGTAACGCTCTTTCTTTTATGCGCGCTGGCCGTGTGCCTCATACATGAGAACGGCGGATGCAATCGCTGCGTTTAACGATTCCACTTTTCCTTCCATCGGAATACGGATCAGGCACTCGGCGGCCTCTGCCATTGCATCAGTCAGGCCGTTTCCCTCATTTCCGATCAGGAATGCCGTTCCTTTTGTGTAATCCTCCTCGCGGTAGGAATGCACGCCGTGCAGATGTGCCGCGTACGTACAGATCTTCCGCGCTTTTAAGCCTTTTACAAATCCGACCGCATCGTCGACGATCAGAAACGGCATACGGTAGATCGAGCCCATCGTCGAGCGGATCGTTTTCGGATTGAAGATATCCGCGGTACCGCGGCTCATGATGATGCCGGTGACTCCTGCGCCCTCTGCGGTGCGGATGATTGTTCCGACATTTCCAGGGTCCTGCAGATCCTCAAGTACCATCAGAAGCGGTGTCTTTCCGTTGTCCATCACCTCCTCTTCGGTGTAGTGCGGCATACGGATCACACTTAAAACACCCTGCGGCGTCTTCGTGTCGCACATGGACTGGAACACGCGGTCGTCCACTACTTCGTATTCTGTCCCGTCGGACGGTATTTCATGCATTTTGCTGCCGCTCTCAGACACATATACTTTTTTCAGCCATTCCCGCGGCGCTTCCTGGAACATTTTCCAGCCCTCCGCCACGAAAACGTCCTGCTCCCGGCGTTCTTTTGCTTTTTTGTTCAGCGCAATAATGTTTTTTACCTGTGCATTGCTGCTGCTTGTAATCATGAATGGTCCCCTCATTTCCTGTTTTTCATCAATTTGGCAAGTTCTTTGTTTTCGCCGATCAGAATCAGCACTTCCTCTGCGCGGAGCAGCGTCTTCGGATTGACCGTGACACGGATGTCTTCCCCGTCCTTGACGGCGATTACGTTGATACTGTATTTCTTCCGCAGATCCAGCTCCTCGAGGTTATGCCCCGTCCACGCTTCCGGCACGGGAAGCTCTACCATGGAGAACGAATCCGACAGCATGAAGAAGTCCTGGAAGCCGCCGGAAATCAGGCTTTTTCCGAGGCGGATACCCGTCTCACTCTCCGCCATCACGACGCGGTCCGCGCCGACTTTTTTCAAAATATTGGCATGCATCTGGCTCATGCACTTTGCGATGACGAGCGGCACGCCCGCCTCTTTTGCCTGCAGGGTGGCGAGGATGCTCGACTCCATATTTTCGGAAATGCCAACGATCACCACATCCATATTGCTGATGCCAAGAGATGCGAACACACGACTGTCCGTGATGTCTGCACGCGCCGCATAGGTAACAAGATCGGCAATTTCCTGTACCGGCTCAGCGTCTTTATCAACGGCAAGCACTTCTTTTCCTGCCTGCGCAAGTGTCGTTGCTACAGAAAAACCAAACTTTCCAAGTCCAATGACTGCATACTGTTTACTCATTTCTTTTCCTCGTTTTCTGAAATCTGTCCTGTTTTTTATTTTCCCAACTATCCAATCAGAATCCGCTGCTCCGGTCTCTGAATATCGACATCTTTTCTTCCTGTTCTGCGGCGCAGTGCGACAGCCAGCGTCACCGGCCCGATTCTTCCCATAAACATAACCAGAATAACAATCACCTTTCCCATAAAAGGAAGCGTCGGCGTCAGGGAACGGGTGAGGCCCACCGTTGCAACCGCAGAAATAATTTCATACGTACAATCCAGCAGCGGGCTTCCGGTTACGGAAATCAGCAGCACGGTGGCAGTAAAGACTGTCGTCAGTACAAAAAAGAAAATGACGACAGCGGTACGGATATTTTCTTCCATCACTTTCCGCCCCCAGGCCACCGTATCTGAGTCTCCGCGAATATAGGAGGCAACCAGCACAACCAGAATGGCAACCGTTGTCGTCTTAACACCACCTGCCGTTCCCATCGGGGAGCCACCGATGAACATGAGAACCATACTTACCATTGCAGAGCTGTCCGAGAAATCAGCCTGCGGGATCGTCTCAAAGCCTGCCGTTCTTGTCGTCACGGACTGAAAAAAAGCCGCCATGACCTTCTGCGCCGGTTTCAGGCTGCCAAGTGATGGCGCGTGATTCCAGTCCAGTGCAAGAATCAGCAGTGCTCCACCGAACACCAGAATCATGGTTGTCGTTAAAACCAGTTTCGTATGAAGCGTGAATCCTCGCACAAAATTTTTACGGGGCCGTTTTCCCTTCACAAGCTCCTGCACCCGCTCCATAACTTCCCACCAGACGGGAAAACCAAGACCGCTCAAAAGAATCAGTCCCATCGTCGTAAAGTTTATCAGCGGGTTCGTTACAAACGGAGCAAAAGAGGCTTCGCCAACGAGATCGATTCCCGCATTACAGAAAGCGGAAACGGCGTGAAAAATACTGTAGCCGATTCCCTTCCAGAAGCCATACTCCGGCACAAACCAGAAGCTATACAGAACCGCCCCCGCAATCTCTACGGTTGCTGTTCCAATCAGAAGCCGGCGCACGATGCCCACACTGCCCTTTAAAACCGGCAGATTATAGGTATCCTGAATTAATTTCCGGCTCTGCAGACTGATTTTCCGGCGCAGGATCAGAAACACCATCGTCAGGCACGCCATGATGCCAAGACCTCCGAACTGAATCAACCCGAGGATCACAATTTTTCCAAAGATACTCCATGTCGTCGCCGTCGGAACGGTGACAAGGCCCGTCACGCAGACAGATGTCGTTGCGGTAAACAGGGCGTCGAGCCAGTAAACGCTTTTTCCGTCCGCCGCAGAAACCGGCAGGCAAAGAAGAATTGTCCCCAGCAGAATCACCGCAGCAAACCCCAGCATCATAATCCGCTCCGCCGGGGTATGCCATTTATTTTTGCTTTCTTTTTCGGCCATTGCTCCTCCTATTCTGCCGCTTCATTTTCTGCTTCACTGCTGTAGTAGAGCTTTCCGCTCTCACTGTCCGTCACGGTAATATCCGCAAAATATTCCCCGCAGGAACCCTCACACTGGTAATAGACGTCAAACGAAACCGTCATGTCATCTTCTCCTTCCAGGTATTCCGCGTGAACCTGATTTTTCGCGGTCCGCGTCGTTCTGCTCCACACTTTATCATCCGCAAGAAGCTCCTTTTTGATCTTCACAGGAAATTCACTGGATGCAATTTCGTGCTGATTGGACTCGTTTTTGATCCGGTAATAGAGATTCATGTACAGCCCGTCATCTTCCTCATGGAAAAACCAGCCGTAGATATCATCCTCCGCAACAATCGTCGGCTGGATCAGCTCAGCGTTTGTTTTGGTCGTGAATGCATTCATCTCATGCGTAAACTCATTCTGCATCCGGCGATGCTTCATCAGCCAGCTGCCTTCCTTCACACCGGCCGCAGCCACGGCAAGAACGACAGCGCCGATGCAAAGGCCAATGATTTTCTTTTTTGTCATTATTTAATTTCCCCTTTTCTTTTCGAAACACAAAAATAAGATACCCCTAAGAACATACTTATGAGTATCTTATCAGTTTGCACATATAAAGTCAACGGAGCCAACCCGATCCAGCCTGCTGTTTCTGCCTCACCGAGTGCTTCTGCTACCATAAGCCGGCTGCTGCGGTTTGTAGAAAAGCTACGGAATCTGTGCTTTTTATTCTACATGAAATTGAGGGAAGATTGTGTTAAAGTTGCGTAAAATATGTTCTCAGGTTTATGCACTCGCAAGCACAAGCTCTCTTGTCTCCACAATCACGATCTCATCGATCGACACATGCAGTACCGCTGCCAGTACGATCAGGTTGTCGATTGCCGGCATGGCGGTGCCGTGCTGCCACTTGTAGATTGCCTGCGGGGTGGTGAAACCGAAAATTTCCTGCAGGTCGCGGACGGTAAGGCCTGCCTGCTGCCGCAGTCTTGTAATGTTTCTTCCTGTTGCTTCCATATCAATTGACGGAATTGCCATCATTTTTTTCTTCCTCCTTCTTGCGGAGGAATTTTACTGGTTTCCTCCGCCTCTATTCTGATGCTTTGAAATTGTAAACGGGACGCAGCACCTCCACGACATCGACCGATGCACGGACTATATCGAGAATATCATCCAGCGATTTGTACGCCATCGGCGCCTCGTCCAAGGTATGTTCGTTGACGGAAGTCGTATAGATTCCCTCCATGCTCTTCCGGTATTCCTCCAGTGCCAGGGTTTCCTTCGCTTTTTTGCGCGACATCAGCCGTCCGGCTCCGTGCGGGGCAGAATCATTCCACTCCGGATTTCCTTTTCCGACGGCGAGAATACTGCCGTCACGCATATTGATCGGAATCAGCACTCGTTCTCCTTTGTGCGCTGCGATTGCGCCTTTTCGGAGTATCATCTCGTTTGTGTCGATATAGTTATGAATCGTGTGGAACGCATCGGTGCCGGTAAGGCCGGTTCGTTCCAGCAGGATTTCCGCCATTTTTTCCCGGTTCCGGCGTGCAAACTGCTGGCAGATCTCCACGTCGTGCAGATAGGCTTCCAGATATTTTCCGGTCAGATAGCAGAGATCCTCCGGCATCTGCGCTTCGTCCGGTTTCCACTGCAGCTGTTTTAACGCCTCCTGGATTTCCTTTCTGCGGCCCTGCTCTTTGTAGGTGCGTATGAGCTCCTCGCGTTTTTCCAGGTACTCGTCATAACCGCGGTCCAGCCGCACTGCCAGATTCTGGTAATACTCTGCCACCTGTTTTCCGAGATTCCGCGAGCCGGACTGGATGACGAGATATTTTGTGCCGTCGGCGGCTTCATCGATCTCGATAAAATGGTTGCCGCCGCCTAAGGTTCCAAGCGACCGCTCCAGGCGTTTTGTGTCTTTTAATTCCCGGCTGCAGGCAAGTGTCATCAGATCAAAACGTTCCTGTCTCCCCTCCCAGACATTCATGCCGGACGGGATAACATGTGCCGCCTCGTCGATTTTTGCAAAATCAAGTTCGGCTCTTCCAAGATTTACGGTGTACATGCCGCACCCGATGTCCACGCCGACGACGTTCGGCACTGCCTTGTCGCGGATCAGCCCGCAACGAAAAATTCGTCACCTGCG
>OGQW01002264.1_pt1 | contig 9891 bp, 7 predicted proteins | sample 1553301 | NCBI WGS metagenome assembly OGQW01 (sample SAMEA2579974, study PRJEB22360) | human gut metagenome
TGAGTTCGAAGCTGCGCTTGCCGCAGCTGACGCATTCGCTGTAGCTGGTGCCGCATGAGCTCCCCGCAACGCTTCAAGATACGCTTGTGCATCTCCTGGGTCATCATCGATATTCTCATCACCAAGATCAACCTCGTAGGGCACACGACGATACAGTAAGTCATACATTACGGGTACAACATAAAGCGTCATGAAGGTGGCATAGAGCAAACCGCCCACAACAACCAGCGCCATACCACGCTGCATGGAAGCGCCCACCGCATCACTCAAAATCATAGGAACCATCGCAAGAATGGTGGTAAGAGCCGTCATAATAATAGGACGCATACGCGTTTTGCCACTCGCAATAAGAGCATCCCGTTTTCCAAGACCACCGCGACGTAGCTGGTTGACGTAATCAACGAAAACAATGCCGTTATTAACAACCGTGCCCATAAGTACCGCAAAGCCCATAAGAGAAAGCATTGAGAGCTGTTCTCCTGCAAACAGTAATCCAAGCAATCCACCCGTAAATGCAAGCGGAACGGTAAGAATGATGATAAACGGCGAAAGCAGGCTTTGGAACTGAGCAACCATCACCAAATAGATCAGGATAAAGCCCAGAATCAAAAGTAAAATCATCTGTTCAAGCATGGTATTTACGTTGCTAATTTCTCCCCCGAAGGAAACCGTGTAGCCTTCAGGCAAATCAAGCTGATCAATCTTTTGGGTCAGGTCACGCGAAAGCAACGCATTGTTGTAACCATCTTCAATTTCTGCTGTAACCGTCATAGCTGGCTCAGAGTCAACATGGTTGATAGTAGTTGAAGCGAGCCCTTCTTCAACCGTTGCGAAATCCCCTAAGCGAATAGTTTTAGTGTCACCTGAAGTAGTTTTGATATCTAAGGTGGTGTCAAGCAGATTGTCTTTAGTAATAGGATTCGTCTCATCAACCACATTCACCACCATGTTCGAACCATTAACTTCCATGCTGGTTGATTTGGTTTTTGTCGAAAGCTTAGAGGCTAAATCTGAATAAAGCTGAGCTACGGTATAACCCTCTTTTGTAAGTTTGTCGCGATCAATTACCAGATGCATTTCTTTGTCGGCATCTTCCATGCCGTTTTCAATTTCGGTATAACCTTCAACATCATCAACGGCCTTCATGACCATTTCGCTTACATCGATAAGCTTGTCCTTATCAGGTCCTTTAACGGTAATTGAAAGCCCACTTCCCATCATGGAGCTCATAGCTTCGGAAGAAGAGGCATCCGTTATAACTTCGCAATCGAAGTCTTTTGTTTTCTCGTCCAATTCGTCCAAAATGGCATAAATCTGAGACTCTGTTGTTACCGAATTGCTTGTTTGCAAGTAGAAACTGAACATGCGATAAGCGTTGTCTTCTCTCGCAGAAGAAAGATCACTCGACATCAGTGAAAGCGTTGAGGTGCCGTCCATTGCGCCAACAGTCTCAACACCATCGATGCTCATAGCAACATCCATGATTTCATCTGCCGTTTTATAGGCAGTGTCCTTATCTATGTCGTCTGGCATGGTTACGCTCACGTTAATCGATTTGCTTGTCATGCTCGGGATAAGCGTGATGCCCATATTCACTACACCAATAACGGCAACGAAAAACAAAACCGTTGCAACGCCAAGGGGAATTACTTTGTGATTAAGAAAAAAAGTAATGGAGCGTGCGTAACCGTTCTGAATTTTATCGAGCCAAGCATTGTTGCGTGGTTTGTAGTTTTTGAAAACGAGCGAGGAAATACTGGGTACCAGCGTAAGAGCAACCACCAGTGAAGCTGTTAGAACATAGGCTATCGTGAGCGCAAAAGGAAGCATAAGCTGGTTCACGATGCCCGTCGTAAATACAATAGGTAAGAATACACAAATAGTGGTGAGCGTTGATGCAATGACAGCACCCGTAATTTGTTTTGCGCCTTGAACAGCTGCACGAGCCGCAGGAATTCCCCTACCGCGCAAACGATAGATGTTCTCGAGAACAATAATGGAATTGTCGACCAGCATACCAATCGCAAGTGATAAACCACCAAGCGACATAATATTAAGCTGAATGCCCGAGAAATACATAAGAAGCAGCGCGCATAACACCGAAAACGGAATCGAAAAGGCAACAATGAGCGTTGGTTTCCAATCACGCAAGAAAATAGCAAGAACAACAATGGCCAACAGCGCACCGAGCAGCAGCGACTGCAAAATAGTCTCAATGTAGATAGAAATATATGAGCCTTGGTCACTCACCACATCAAGATGAAGCCCTGGATTATCATCAACCAAGGTGGAAATTGCTTCATTCGTTGCCTTTGAAACATCACTAGTACTTGCGGTGGAGTTTTTAAATACAGAGAGCAGCACGCCCTCTTCGCCGTTGAGCTTCATATAGGCGCTGCCTGCGTTGTCTACGACCGTAACGTCTGCAACATCTTGCAAACGAACGTCTCCTACGCCATCAAGATTTACCAAAAGCAACGATTTGAGCTCATCAACCGAAGCAATATCGTCACCCACGCGCAAAAGCCACTGATCGTCAGAGTCGCTCTTCAAGTATCCCGCTGGCATAGAGAAGTTTTGAGCTTGAATAAGTTGAGCAAGAGTTGTTTTGTCTACGAGGGCATTGACATTTGCCTGCTTCAACGCCGCTTCACGAGATTCCTCATATTGAGAACGAGCACTCGCGAGTTCAGATTTGCTCGAATCAAGACTTGACTGAGCTGCCGCCAATTGAGCAGAGCCACTTCCAAACTGAGAAGCGGCAGTGACACTACCAGCTTCCGCCTGCGACAACTGCTGTTGATACTCAGAAAGCTCTTTTTGTGCCGTTTGCATTGAGTCCTGAGTTTGAGTTAGTTGCGCTTCCAACGCCGCTTTTTGCTGCTCGTAGCCAGGTTCTGCAGGATTCAACCGTGCGAGCTGAGTCTGGAGAGCCTGCACCGCTGCGGCATACGAAGTAACCTCCGCCGTTTTTGCACTCACTCCAACGGTAAGACCCGAAATTGCCTGACCAAGCTGATCAGATGTTTCTTTTTCTTTGTTTTGCAATGCTGCTTGCTGGTCTTTTATGGCTTGCTCGGCCTGAGAAAGTTGAGCCTCGCCCTCATCAATAGACTTCTTTGCATCGTAGAGCTGACTATTTACGCTCGAAAGCAGGCGATTGTTGATGTCTTCAATTTTGCTATCACTTAAACGGACTTCAACTGACTGATCAACAGCACCTGTTGTAGAAACGTCAGCAACACCGTTGACGCGCTCAAGTTCTGGAACAACTTTTTCCTGCGTGTAATCTGAAAGCTCATAGATATCTTTACCATCATATTGAACCGCAACGTATAGAGTCGCCATCATGTCGGCACTGATCTCCATATAGTTAGGATCACCCACGGTATCAGGCAGCTGAGACGATACTTCGTTGACCGAGGATGAAACTTTTACCAGCGCAGAATCAATATCGGTACCATCTTCAAATTCTAAGAAGATCATCGAATAGTTGTTCGCGCTTTGCGACTTAACCGACTTAACACCACTTACCGTCGAAAGTGCACCCTCAAGAACATCAGTAACTTCCGATTCAACCTTTTCCGCACTCGAGCCAGGATCAGTCGTGATTACCGCAACGTAAGGCAAATCCATTTCAGGAAGAAGGTCGGTTTTCATTTTTGTAAGGGAAACGCCGCCTAAAATAAGGGCAATGATTACGGCGACAATAACAATATAGGGCCGCTTAACGCTGAATCGGCTGAGCATGTAGAGTGTTCCTTTGTGCTACGTTTATGGTGTATGTGTTGTTCGTATATTTTGTTTGAGTGTTATTTTGCCCTAGGATTTCATTTGTAACGCTAACTAATTTGTTAACAAAAAGAAAAAGCTATAAAGTCTCTATAAACAAACAAGGTCAAAGGCGTTACCTTTGCAAATAATTGAACAACACACTTTTTTGTTGATATTCCTACGTTACTAGCTGCAGGGAGGACTACATGAAAATTGGATTTATCGGTTGCGGAAACATGGCCCAGGCCATCATTAAAGGAATCCTTGCAAAAGGACTCGTGTCTTCTGCAAATATTTTTGGTTCAAATTCCTCAGCGGAACATGCGGCGAATGTTCAAAAAAACTTGGGCATTCAAACTTTCACCGACAACAACGAAGTTGTAAATCACTCCGATATTGTTTTCTTAAGCGTTAAACCTCAGCAATACGAAGCAGTAATTTCTGAAATAAAAGACGCGATCCGCCCTGAACAAATCATCGTCACTATTGCTCCCGGAAAAACCATTCAATGGCTCGAAAGCCTGTTTGAAAAACCCGTAAAACTTGTTCGCACTATGCCGAATACGCCTGCTTTGGTTGGCGAAGGACTAACTTCTTACTGTGAGAACTCCCTTGTTTCCAAAGAAGATCTTGCTTCTATCGAAGAACTGCTCTCAAGTTTTGGCAAAATTGAACATTTAAAAGAAGCGCTTATCGATGTTGCAAGCGCAGTTGGCGGAAGTGGTCCTGTCTATGTATATCAATTTATTGAAGCGCTCGCCCATGCAGGGGTGTCAGACGGTCTTCCCCGCACACAGGCATACGAGATTGCCGCTCAAATGGTGTTAGGAAGTGCAAAAATGGTGCTTGAAACCGGAAAGCATCCCGGCCAACTTAAAGACGAGGTTTGCTCACCAGGCGGATCAACCATTAAAGGCGTTGAAGTGCTTGAAGACGCTGCTTTTCGTGGTGCCGTGATAAGAGCTATTCGGTCGTGCACCCAGGCCGCTCGTTCTTTATAGGAAGAAACTAACGAACCTAATCCTTACAAACCTTAATACTCTGCTCCATTCGGAAACAATTAAGCCCAATTATCGGAATAATTCCCAGGTCACACCCTGATAGCAGTATCGTTCGAGCTGTCGTAAATGTGCATTTATTTCGGAAAGGAGCACATGATGAACCGACTCCAAGACAAAATTGCTGTTGTAACTGGCGCAAACTCAGGCGTAGGCGCCGCTATCGCAAAACTCTTCGCTAAAGAAGGCGCGACTGTTGTTATGACAGCACGCCGTGAAGCTGCACTTGAAGAAGTTGCCTCTCAAATCGAATCAGACGGTGGTACGACTTTTGTTATGGCGACGGACATTTCGAAATTAGAAGATCCCGAACGTCTCATGGCTGCAGTTGAGGAAAAATACGGTCGTATCGACATTCTCGTTAACAATGCTGGCATTTTGGAAAAGGGTCTTAAGCCAATCGATCGTTTCTCCGACAAAGATCTTGACCGCATTATCGAAACGAACCAAAAGGGAACTATGCGCTGCATGCGTTCAGCAACCAAACGCATGAAGAAGGGTGCAAGTATTGTAAATATTGCTTCCATCGCAGGAGAAAAAGGCTGCGGCGGTGCAGTTTATGTAAGCTCCAAAGCTGCAGTTATTGGCGTCACGAAGCACACCGCCTTGCGTTTTCAGGATGAAGGTATTCGCTGCAATGCAATTTGTCCTGGCACCATTGTAACGCCTATGGTTGCAGGAACGACCGCAGCAGACATGGATCCCGACATGATGGGCGCCATGGCAACTCATTCGAACTTAAAAACGCCACCTTGCATGCCAGAGGATATTGCAAATATCGCTCTCTTCCTTGCAAGTGATGAATCCCGCGCTCTTACGGGACAGATAATCGAAAGCGATTTCGGTTCAATGCTATAAGTTTCAGGTTAAAAGTTTGCGTAAAGCTCGAGGTAATACCTCTCTTGGTTCTTATTTAGAGCATGACGCTTGTCTAATTTAACTTCACAAGAGCACGAATACTCTTCGTGCTCTTTTTTTGGCTTATAGGAAAATAGAGGCTTTCATCCAGCCAGGAACATCCTATAAGAAACACTCTAAAAACAAAAAGAAACAGGCCAGAGTAACTAACCTCTGACCTGTTGTAACGTTTGGTCGCGGGGGGCGGATTTGAACCACCGACCTTCGGGTTATGAGCCCGACGAGCTGACCAGACTGCTCCACCCCGCACTATGTAGCGCACGCTCAAACAAATAACATTTTGTTCCTTGTGCGAATGAACAGTATACACATCTAAGGTAACTCGTGCAACATTTTTTAATTATTTTTGTTTTTCAGATAACCCACTACGAACTCGTGCGTAATCACGCACAACAGTGCAAAAAACAAGTGTTCCAGAAACCACAACTATTGAACCTAATAAAGAAGAGAGAATACCGATCATTTTATTGCCTCCTTTATTCGTAAAAGCTAAAACAGCCCACTCACAACTTGCTCATTCAAAAGCCTTACTCGTATTTCTTTTACCCGCAAAATAGCCTTTATGTAATAAAGTTACCTATGTCTAACTTTATCGATAAGAAAAGGGCCACAAAGCGATAATAAATGCAGACCTAACCGCTTTGTAGCCTTCCTTTTCTTTGACTACTTCCAGACAACCAACTCTCATGAGGCGCATGTCATTTCCTCAAACTGTCTAAAGTAATCGTTTGCTTGATGTCACTGTAGCACAAATAAGTTAGATTTGGCTAACTTTTATTATTCTTCGCCTTTTTTCTTGCTAACGGTCGCACAAGAGAGTCAAACGTCTACCTCAACGCAGAAAAGCATCCATATCAAACGCTCCTGCTCGCCACTGCGAAGGAGTATGTCCCATTTCGCGCGCAAACGCATCGGTAAAGCTTCCCTGACGTTTGTAACCCACATCTGCCGCTATTTCGGCAATGGAGAGTGAGGGGGAGTTTTTTAGCAACTCGGCTGCATGTTCCATACGAACCGCCCGCACATATGACCCGATGCTCATTCCCACTTCTTTTTTAAATGCGGCACATAGGTACGATCTGCTTACGAATAAATTCTCCGCTAAAGTATCAATGACTAAATCCTTATTCAGGTTACCTTCAATGATACGCAACACATCGGTTACCAGCCTTCGCTGCTCATCAGTTTCGCAACGCTCTTCCGCCTCAAGTGCCGCTGCGTAGCTACCTGCAACAAGCTCAGTTGCACCAAAAACCGTTTTGGGAAGTGTTCTATCGGAAGTCTTAAGCAGAAAACTCGAAATCCTACTCCCCAACATGCGCATTAGCGGACGGAGTTGAGAAGGGAATTCACTGGTGGGAGTTTTTTCTAAGTCAAGAGCAAGTGTATCGAAGTCACCAGGATAATACCGCTGCAAGTTCTTCATGTAATCTGGTGTCAGAATAATGGTTGCACAGGAATAGATTTTTCCCGCCTTCATTGACGTCTGAATTTCTCCTTTTGGATACAAAAAACTTGCTAAGTTTTCGCGTGGTCTACTCAGTTCTGGTTGAACATACACAGGACATCCACTCAAAGCGGCTTCAGAAACAGAGCATATACAGCCATAATCGTTGGGCGTTTCCACTAAATCAATATCTTTATGGGGAACCACCGTATGCACGGTAACTAAACACGAGTTTCCAATGCTTGCCACAAGCACGTTTCCTTCGCATTGGGTCTGATCCGCCTTGGCAATAAAACCCTGCGTCAAATTTGGCAGCCCGCTTATCTGCGCAACGCCGAGCTGCTCCATCTGCGGGGCAATGAACGCCTGCAACGGTTCTGGAATATTTTTGAGCAATTTATACATAAAAATCACTCGCGCCAAATCGACCTCAAGTATTTCGGAATTCGTCCACGATCACGCAGTGCAATCGTACCTGTAAGTATACTACGCAAAGTAAACCATTGTTAACTTTTAGATTAACTCGCTATATTTTGGCGAGTGCGTAAGGAAGGAGGATGCTTTGAGTTCGAAAACACCTAAAGAAAAGAAACCAGGACTAAGCGATTTGCTTGCTTTTGCGGGTAAAAGAAAATGGCTTACCTATCTTGGATGTTTGCTTTCAGCTCTTAGTATGCTTTTAGGGTTTGGTCCCTACATTTGTCTATGGTTTGTAGCGCGTGACTTACTTGCCGTTGCTCCAAACTGGGCTGCTGCTACCGAAATAGCAACCTATGGCTGGTGGGCTTTTAGCTTTGCTCTTGCAAGTATTCTTTTGTATCTTGTTGCGCTTTTATGCACTCATATGGCCGCATTCCGTACTGCATCTAACATCAAAAAACAAACAACCGAGCATTTAACTAAAGTTCCCCTGGGATATTTTGATTCTCGAGCCTCAGGTGAGCTTCGCCGCATAATTGACGGGTGTGCTACTAATACCGAAACACTCATGGCTCATCTTTTGCCCGATTCTGCGGGATCAGCGCCTTAGCAATCGGCCTATTAGTTGTCCTCTTCGTGTTTGATTGGCGGATGGGCTTGGCATGTTTGCTCGCAATGGTTATTTCTCTGGCATGCATTATGACCATGATGTCAGCCAAAGGCGCTAAATTTATGACTCAATACCAAGAAGCGCAGGTTCGCATGACCAAAACAGGAACCGAATACGTTCGCGGCGTTCCTGTGGTGAAGGTATTCCAACAAACGGTTCATACCTTTAGAGCATTTTATGACGCCATCAATGATTACTCGCGACTAGCAGAAGACTACGCTGTTAAATTCTGTCAAAAGAAGCAGGTTACCAATCTTACCGTCGTAAACGGTCTTGCTATTTTTTTGGTTCCCCTGGTGTTGTTCCTGGCTCCAGGCGAAACAAATCTTGCGACCTTTTTGGCCAACTTTGCCTTCTATTGCATTTTCTCTGCGCTCATCAGTACTGCAATGACGCGCGTAATGTTCATTGGCCAGGAGTCGCAAATTTCTGCTGATGTTATGCAACGTGTTGGCGAGATTATGAATGCGCCCGTCATTTCTACCCCTTCAAAAGCTGAAGTGAAAACACCTGCAGACAACTCGATCGAATTCGAAGATGTTTCTTTTGCCTATGAGGGAACGCACAAAAACGCGCTCGATCATTTAAGCTTCACTGTTCCTGCAGGCGCAACGGTTGCGCTGGTTGGCCCCTCAGGCGGAGGAAAAACCACCGCGGCTTGTTGGATGCCGGCGAAGGCTCCATTAAAATTGGCGGCGAAGACGTAAAAGGCATTGATCCCACCGATCTTATGAACCATGTAGCATTCGTCTTTCAGAATAGTCGTCTATTCAAACAGAGCATTCTCGATAACGTCATTGCAGGCAAAACGGGAGCAACACGAGAAAACGCATTAGCCGCACTCGAAGCCGCTCAATGCAACGACATTATCGAAAAACTTCCTAAGGGAATTGATACGTTAATCGGAAGCGAAGGAACGTATCTTTCGGGCGGAGAACAACAACGCATTATGATTGCGCGCGCTATTTTGAAAGACGCCCCTATCGTAGTCCTTGACGAAGCTACCGCGTTTGCCGACCCAGAAAACGAAACGCTTATTCAGAAGGCTTTCGGTAGTCTTTGTGAAAACAAAACTGTGCTCATGATTGCCCATCGACTTTCTACGGTTGTTAATGCCGACAAGATTATCGTTTTGAACGAAGGTAAAGTTGCTGAAGAGGGAACCCACGCAGATCTCTTGGCTAACCAGGGGTTATACGCACGTTTATGGAACGACTATCAAAAATCAACTCAGTGGAAAATTGCCAAGGAGGTGGCATAAATGTCTACTAAAGAAAAATATGCGCTTTCAGATTCTGGCGTACGCAACATACGTCTTGGTACCACTTGGACGGTTATCACCAACCTTGTAATGATGGGTGGTGTAGGCATCATGTTTTTAGCTATGCAAGATCTTCTGGCAACTATGACCAAGGGGGCGCCCTTCCCTAACGTTGTTCCTTATCTTATTGGATTGCTCATTTTTATTGTTCTGTACTGGCTTAGCAACAATTACCAGTACTACTACACCTACGGTGTTGTATATCGCGAAAGTAAGCAACAGCGCGTTACGCTCGGAGAACGCCTGCGCAAACTTCCACTTTCCTTCTTTGGAAAACGCGACG
>OGQW01002267.1_pt1 | contig 9881 bp, 10 predicted proteins | sample 1553301 | NCBI WGS metagenome assembly OGQW01 (sample SAMEA2579974, study PRJEB22360) | human gut metagenome
GTTGAACTGAAAAAAGGTGTAAGTCACGCTCCCCACGGAGCGTGTGAGTTGAAATTTTTTCCGTTGTTTTTGTCTGTGTTTTCGTTGGTGGTCACGCTCCCCACGGAGCGTGTGAGTTGAAATCGTCAAAAATATAGTTGAACTGAAAAAAGGTGTAAGTCACGCTCCCCACGGAGCGTGTGAGTTGAAATTTTTTCCGTTGTTTTTGTCTGTGTTTTCGTTGGTGGTCACGCTCCCCACGGAGCGTGTGAGTTGAAATCGTCAAAAATATAGTTGAACTGAAAAAAGGTGTAAGTCACGCTCCCCACGGAGCGTGTGAGTTGAAATATATATCTACTGTAATTATTGACTTATAAATCACTGTCACGCTCCCCACGGAGCGTGTGAGTTGAAATTGACGCATATACAGATATGCTTATGGCACTACCTGTCACGCTCCCCACGGAGCGTGTGAGTTGAAATGACGGCACTCGTGGTACAATACATTTTTACTCTGAGTCACGCTCCCCACGGAGCGTGTGAGTTGAAATTTGTTTCGCCATTATCATATTCAAGTTTGTTACGCGTCACGCTCCCCACGGAGCGTGTGAGTTGAAATTGACGTTATAGGCGTTGTTCAACACCTCGCCTGTGTCACGCTCCCCACGGAGCGTGTGAGTTGAAATACGGGCGGTATAGTTGATGTTATTTATTTAACATTGTCACGCTCCCCACGGAGCGTGTGAGTTGAAATATGAATGCAACCATCAAATTTTGCCGCTGTGCTGTCACGCTCCCCACGGAGCGTGTGAGTTGAAATGCCCTTACGATGGTATCATAGGTTTTCATCATCAGTCACGCTCCCCACGGAGCGTGTGAGTTGAAATCGACTATACTCCAATCCGGTGTACAGAATTTTGTGTCACGCTCCCCACGGAGCGTGTGAGTTGAAATGCAGTTGATACAGTTCCTCATCACGTTGCAGTTGTGTCACGCTCCCCACGGAGCGTGTGAGTTGAAATAGTTGAGGAACACTATCAGTGTTTTCTGTCAGCCAGTCACGCTCCCCACGGAGCGTGTGAGTTGAAATGCTCGACGGGTACAAAGCCTGTCAATTCATTTTTGTCACGCTCCCCACGGAGCGTGTGAGTTGAAATGCAAAAAACGGCGAAAACCAACGTAAACGTGAAAGTCACGCTCCCCACGGAGCGTGTGAGTTGAAATGGCAGTAACACAAAAATATTGATTAATGGTAGTGGTCACGCTCCCCACGGAGCGTGTAAGTGGGGACGTCGGGGTGCCATCCTACACAAAATAGTAATTACAGAAAATAGGAGATAAGTGGCAGATTACCGCCTTACGGAGCCACCACTCCGTCACTGCGTGCCTCCTCTCCTCAAGGAGAGGTATAAAAGGCTCTATTAATGGGAACCGGTGACGAAGTCGGCTAAGTGGCAAGCAAACAAAAAATGGGCGGTGAATAACCGCCCGAAGAATAACTAATTTTTAGATTTATTAACCATAAATATGCCGACTGAAACAAGGACAAGTGCTACAAGACCCTGAACACCGAAAGCTTGATTTTTCTCGCCGAGAAAAACAGCCGAAAGGATAACGCCGAAGATCGGATTTGTAAAACCGAAAACGGCAACTTTACCGACAGGGTTATATTTAAGCAATATTCCCCACAAAGTATATGCTACAGCTGAAATCATCGCCATATATATAAGAAGTGCGATAGATGCAAGAGTAAATCCGGAAATCTTACCGCCTGTTGCTATTCCGACAACGACAAGAATAATACCGCCTAAAAAGAACTGATAACCGCTAAGAACCACAGGGTTTTCATCTTTAGAAATTTTTTAATCATACCCGATGAAAGTGCATAAGCTGCCGCTGAAAGCAATATAGCACCTTCACCGGAAAGTTTTATACTCATATCAAAACCTCCGTTCGCAAGGTTAATCACAACAACTCCTAAAAATCCTACAACACATCCCAAAACTTTTAAAACCGTCATTTTTTCGTACTTGAATATAAATACTGCAAATAATATTGAAAGAAATACGTTTGCGGCATTTATAATAGAAGATTTTACGCCTGATGTATTCGCCAAGCCTATGTAGAAAAACACATACTGCAAAACTGTTTGCACCATAGAAAGTTTAAAAACCGAAAAAAGTGATTCTTTTTTCGGTACAAGTATTTTTTTGCTTAAAATACTTCCGAAAAGAATTGTAAGTATACCGGCAAGTGTGAAACGAATACCGGCAAAAAGAAATTGTGAGCCGACCGCACCGGACGGAATGTTAAACATCTGATAACCTATTTTAATACAAGGAAAAGCACTTCCCCAAAGCAGACAGCATATAATCGCAAGTCCGCAGACGACAGGTGTTTTTGTTAATAATTTTTTATTCATAATATTACCCTCCTCAAAAACAACAACCATTCGATTGTACCACAAAATCACAATCAAAACAAGAAAAATATTTAGTTTTTTATAACTTTTGCGATTATTTGATAATTTTTGAAAAAAGTATTGAAAAATAAAAACATTGTGCTATAATAGTTCAGGCATTAAACAAAGAGAGGAGATTACATATGACTAACGATATGACTAAGGGCAGTCCGATAAAGTTGATATTAAGCTTTATGGTACCGCTTCTTATAGGTAATATATTTCAGCAGTTCTATAATATGGCGGATACGATTATTGTCGGAAGAACTATAAGTGTTGAGGCACTTGCGGCGGTTGGTGCGACAGGTTCAATCTCATTTTTGATTGTGGGATTTGTGCAAGGTGTGACGAGCGGTTTTGCGGTTATAACCGCACAGAGATTCGGTGCAGGTAGTGAAAACGGCGTAAGGCGTTCCGTTGCGACAAGCATTATTTTAGGTATAGCCGTAACGATTGTTATGACGGCGATAAGCGTATTGGCGGCAAGACCGCTTTTGGAGATTATGAAAACTCCGTCCGACATTATAGACGATTCGTACAATTACATAATAGTAATTTTTGAAGGTATTGCGGCAGCGGTATTTTTCAACTTGTTTTCAAGTATACTCCGTTCGCTCGGCGACAGTAAAACACCGCTTGTATTCTTGATAATCGCAAGTATTATCAATATTATACTTGACTTTGTGTTTATTCTTACATTTAAAATGGGTGTTGCCGGTGCGGGTTGGGCAACTGTTATCGCACAATTTATTTCGGGTATATTGTGCTTTGTATACAGTTTGAAAAAATTCCCGATTCTACGACTTACAAAGCACGATTGGAAATTCTCTTGGAAATTTGCTTGGCAACACCTTGAAGTCGGCTTGCCTATGGCGTTTCAGTTTTCGATAACCGCCATCGGTACAATGGTAATCCAATCGGCACTTAATTCGCTCGGTTCAACTGCCGTTGCGGCATTTACAGCCGGTTCGAAAATAGACCAATTTGCAACACAGCCGCTTGCGTCATTGGGGGTTGCAGTTGCGACATACACCGCACAAAACTACGGTGCAAGAAAGCTTGAAAGAATTAAAAAAGGTGTGACGGGTGCGGCGATTATCGCAACGGTTTGCGGTATTGTAGGCGGATTTGTTGTTATTACGTTCGCAAAACCGCTTGTTGCGTTGTTTGTCGGCAGCGGTCAGAATGAAGTTATGTCGCTTTCAAAAGAATACCTTGTTCTAAACGGTGTATTCTATGTGATACTCGGTTTACTGTTCGTTTACAGAAATGCTCTGCAAGGTATAGGCAGTAGTATGATTGCGTTTTTCGGCGGTGTTTGGGAACTGGTTATGCGTTCGCTTGTTGCATTTGTGCTTGTGTCATATTTGAAGTTTGCGGCGGTATGTATTGCGTCACCTGTTGCGTGGTTTGGGGCGACAATTTGGCTTATGATTGCTTACTTCATTATAATAAATCGCATTATTAAAAAAGCAAATTTCGCTAAAATTAATTATTGATGTATATTTAATATTGCAAACTTTATCCTTTTTTGATATAATGAGTAGTATATTTAAAAAAAGAGAGGTATTAATATGACATCACAAAGTATAATACAGGGTATTGTATTACTTCTGTATCTTATCGCTATGGTAATGGTCGGATTTGTTTTCTACAAAAAAAATTCAACACATTCCGATTATGTACTTGGCGGACGCGGTATGAACGTTTGGGTAACGTCACTAAGTGCGCAGGCTTCGGATATGAGCGGTTGGCTGTTGATGGGACTTCCGGGTACTGCATATTTGTTGGGTTCGGGTGCTACAAACGCAATATGGACTGCAATAGGTCTTGCACTCGGTACATATTTTAACTGGTTAATCGTTGCAAAACCGCTTAGAAAATATACACAGATTGCAGGCAATTCAATCACAATTCCCGACTTTCTGCAAAACAGATTTCATTCAAAATCAAACGTACTTCGTATATTCTCGGCGTTGTTTATTTTGATATTCTTTACGGTTTATACATCGTCAATGTTTGCGGCAGGTGCTAATTTGTTTGACTATGTATTCGGTATCGGATATATACCTGCACTTATTTTGAGCGTTGTCGTTGTAACGGCATATACATTCCTTGGCGGATTTAAAGCGGTTTGTTGGACAGACTTGTTTCAGGGATTGCTTATGTTTGCCGCAATAATCGTTGTACCTTGCTTTATGTATAAAGGTCTTACTTCAAATACATTTGAATGGTCGGAAATCGGTAAAATTACACTTGGTGTATCGGAAGGTTTCGGTGCAATGGGTATAGTCAGTGCTATTGCGTGGGGACTTGGATATTTCGGTCAGCCGCATATCCTTACAAGATTTATGGCCATAAAGTCATCAAAGGATATTAAGCCTGCAAGAAGAATTGCTATGGTTTGGGTTATTGTAAGTCTTGCTATGGCTGTATTGGTTGGTATATTGGCATCGCCGTATATTCAATATATGTTCAAAACAGGTCAGATTACAGACCCTTCATCACTTAGCATTTTGAATGCAAACGGTATGCTTGAGGGCGCAAATACACAGAAAGTATTTATGGTACTTGTACAGAATATGTTCCCGACAGTGATTGCGGGATTGTTGCTTTCGGCTGTACTTGCGGCTATTATGTCAACAGCCGATTCACAGCTTCTTGTTGCGTCATCATCATTCTCATCGGATATATACAACACGCTTTTCAACAAGAATGCTTCGGAAAAGACATTGCTTAACGTAAGCCGTATCACGATTGTGGTTGTTGCAATTATAGCTTGCTTGCTTGCACTTGACCCTAATTCATCGGTGTTTGAAATCGTTGCTCACGCATGGGCGGGTTTCGGTGCGGCATTCGGTCCGGTTATTCTTTGCAGCCTGTTCTGGAAACGCTGTAATGAATACGGTGCATTGGCAGGTGTTATATCCGGCGGTGCGGTAGCACTTTTGTGGGCATATGTTCCGACTGCTATATGGGGTGCGGATAATCTTCCGGGTATATTTACCGTATATGAAATTATTCCTGGATTTATTGTATCGCTTGCACTTATCTTTATAGTGTCACTTGCCACAAAAGCTCCGTCAAAGGAAGTTATAGAAGAATTTGAATCGGTTAAAACAGCAGATGTATAATATAAAAGGGTTGTCGGCTAATGCCGGCAACCTTTTTTGAAAATATTTAATAAAAATGCTTGACAGTGAATAAATAATCTGATATAATATTTCAGAAAAGAAAACAAGCAGAACAATCCGTTCTCACCGTACGGCGAAGGCTTTGCGGTAAATATACAGATACTTTAGGTATCGGTGTATTGTGCGGGTGCGTTTTGCAGCCGTTTTTTTGTTTATGTTTTAAGGAGGGATTAACAATTAGTAAGAATGATTTGCAGATTAACGAACAAATTCGTGATAACGAAATTCGAGTTGTTTCAGCTGATGGCGAACAGCTTGGCGTAATGAGTGCAAAAGAGGCACAGGATATTGCGTATGAAAAGGGAATGGATTTGGTTAAGATTGCTCCGCAGGCAAAGCCACCGGTATGCAAGATTATGGACTACGGAAAGTACAAGTTTGAGCTTAATAAGCGTGAAAAAGAAAACAGAAAGAACCAAAAGGTTATTAACATCAAAGAGGTTCAGCTTTCACCGTCTATCGATACAAATGATTTCAATACGAAATGTAATCATGCAATAAAGTTCCTTAAAAAGGGCGATAAGGTAAAGGTTATAGTTCGTTTCAGAGGTCGAGAGGTAAGTCATTCACAGATTGGTTATACCTTGCTTGAAAGATTTGCAGAACAGGCTAAAGAAGCCGGAACTGTTGAAAAACCGGCTAAGCTTGAGGGCAGAAATATGACAATGTTTCTTGCTCCCTTGTCATAATATTATTTAATTCGGAAGGAGTGTGCATTATGGCTAAGACTAAGATAAAGACTCACAGAGGCGCCGCTAAGAGATTCAACGTAACTAAGAATGGTAAGGTTAAGATGAACAAGGCGTTCAGAAGACACATTTTGAACAAAAAGACAACTAAGAGAAAAAGACATCTAAGAAAGCAAGCTTACTGCTCAAAGGCTAACGCAGCAGTTATTAAAAAGCTTATTCCTTACAAATAATTCGAAAGAGAGGTAGAAACTAATGGCAAGAGTAAAAGGTGCATTAAATACAAGAAAAAGACATAAGAAGATATTAAAGCTTGCTAAGGGCTTCAGAGGTGCTGAAAGCAAGCAATTCAGAATTGCTAACCAAGCTGTTATGCGTTCAATGCAAAATGCTTATGTAGGCAGAAAAAGAAGAAAGAGAGATTTCCGTCGTCTTTGGATTACAAGAATCTCTGCTGCTTGTAAGCAAAACGGTATGAACTATTCAACATTTATGAACGGTCTTAAGAAGTCAGGTATCGAAATGAACAGAAAGATGCTTTCTGAAATCGCTATCGCTGACAGCGTTGCATTCGCAAAGCTTGTTGAAACAGCTAAGGCTGCTCTTTAATTTGGAGTACATTGTGACAGATTTTCAGTCTGTCACTTTTTTTTATGCAAAAAATGAAAAATAACTCTAAATTAATCTTGTTTTTGTCGAAAGAAACGTGTATAATATACTCATAAAGAATAGGGAGATATATTATGAGAATTAAAGACAATGTTAAAAGTGTCTACACACAGATTATTGTCTTATGTGAAATATTCCATATTTCGTTTCTATTTATATTTAAGCATTTTTCAATGCAGATACCGTTTATGTATAATATCGGCAGTGTGATATTTTATATATTAATGCTGTTTGTTGTGCTGAAAGGATATTATCGCGTTTGTATTGTACTGGTGCATTTGGAAGTATCGGCGTTTGTTACGGTGACGGTGCTAAATGGCGGATATTCGTCGGATTTTGCCTTGTATTTGATTTCTATGGCAACATTTGTGTATTTTAATCCGTTTAAACATCGGAGTGTAACATATATATTTTCGATATGTGAGGTAATGTTGTATATAGGTTTGACGTTGCATTGCCGTCATGTTTATTCGGAGGCGGAAGTGCAGATTGTTTCTGTTACTATATACAATACCGTTTTGGCAGTCGGAATTATATTGATAGGTGCGTACATATCGGACGTATCGGCAACTGTAACCCATAGAAAGCTCGTTGATGAAAACAAGACTCTTAACAATCTTGCAAATTACGACCAACTTACAGGCTTGCAAAGCCGAAGAATGTTTATGGAACGAATTAAGGACAGCGAGGACAATAAATCTGTGGTCATTTGTATCGGTGATATTGATGATTTCAAAAAAATAAACGATATATACGGTCATTTATGCGGTGACTATGTACTGCAGAATATTTCGGAGATTATGAGAAAATCGCTCGGCTTGGAGAATGTTGATATATGTAGGTGGGGCGGTGAAGAATTTGTGTTTATGTTCTGTAATGATGATATTGACAGTGCATTTGTAAAAGTTGAAAACTTAAGAAAAACTATCGAAAATAAAAAATTTGTTTATGAAAATGACAATATTTCCGTTACGATGACGTTCGGAATTATCGAACGTGATAGCGGTAAAGTCGATGATGTTCTTCTTAAAAGTGCCGATAAATTGCTGTACAGAGGCAAAATTAACGGTAAAAATGTGGTTGTTAAAGCATAATAAAAAAATATCTCTGCATTGTGCAGAGATATTTTTATTTGTTTTAGAAATTAAATGTCTTTGTAACGAATGATTCGTCGTCTGAAGAAAACGGCTGAACTGTTATTTCAAGCGGTGACGACTTACTGTCAAGCTTGTACGCTTTTTGAACAGTAATTGTTTCACCCGGAGCGATATTTTGTGAAAGTGTAAGAAGTTCCACACCGTCCACAGGAGCTAATGAAGAACCGTTTTGTTCGGCGATGACGTCATATACTCCGCTGAATGATTGGTCTGAATCGGTTTTGTTTGTAAATTCAAATGACACAACAACAACGTCGCTGTCATCATAATTGATAAGTTTTGCTTCCTCGATAGAAATATCGTTGTTGCTTACTTCGCCCGAATAGCTGTCCGCTTTTGTATCTGATTTTGCCTCTGTACCTTCAACTGCCGCCATATCGACATTTTTTGAATAGTCCTGACCGTCAAGAGTTTCTGTTGCACTGCCGTTTTCATATGCACCCGACGCATCTGCCTGCGCAGTCTGCTGAGGTGTCGTATTTGTATTTTCTGTCTTTTTACCGCAGCCCGCAACTGACATTGCAAGAATTAATGCGGCAATAACGATTAAACTTTTTTTCATATTTACATATCCTTTCTTCAAAAAACAATTTTGTAGAAGCTTTAATGATATACTATCACAGTGTTTTTTAAAAATCAAGCATATCAAGAAAAATTCATAATCTATTCACATTGACATAATAGTTTTCAAGATATATAATTAACCTAATGAGGTGATTTTATGAGTAATATTAAAGCGTGTATATTTGACCTTGACGGTACGCTTACAAATACGATAAATGCTATTGCACATTTTGGCAATATTGCACTTGCGGCATTCGATTTGCCTGAAATTCCGGTAGAGGATTATAAAATATATGTCGGTGACGGCAGAGATAAACTTATTCACAGAATGCTCGGAGTTTACGGCAAGGATAATGCGGAAATGTTTGAAAAAGTGCGTGATGTGTATGACGAAAATTATGAAAATGATTATCTTTATGATACAGATGCGTATGACGGAATAAGAGAATTGCTTGAAGAACTGAAAGAGAACGGCATAAAAATTGCGGTATGCTCAAATAAACCGGATAATGTCGTGCATTTTGTTACCGATAATATTTTCGGTGAAAATTATTTTGACGCGGTGCATGGAGTTATTGATGGTATGCCGACAAAACCCAATCCTTTTACGGCGCTTGAAATAGCGAAAAAACTCGGTGTAAAGCCGTCAGAGTGTCTGTTCTTGGGTGACACCAATGTTGATATATTTACAGCAAAAAATGCCGAAATGACGTCGGTCGGAGTGCTTTGGGGATTCAGAACAAGAAATGAATTGGTACAAGCTGGTGCAGACTATATTGCGGAAAATCCACATGTAATTTTACAACTTATCGGGAGGTAGAAGAAATGAGAAAAAGCGGTATTTTAATGCACATATCATCGTTGCCGTCTGATTACGGTATCGGTACAATGGGCAAAGAGGCATATAAATTTGTGGATTTTTTAAAGAGTGCAAAACAAAAGTGTTGGCAGATTCTGCCGATTGGCCCGACAAGCTACGGCGATTCGCCGTATCAGTCGTTCTCAACGAATGCAGGCAATCCGTATTTTATAGATATGGATATTTTGCGTGAAGAAGGTCTTTTGAAAAAATCGGACTATTCAAAGCTTGATTGGGGCAAAGACAGGAAAAATGTTGACTACGAAACAATTTATGAAAATCGTTTCAAGGTTTTGAAAATTGCTTTTG